>Ga0066842_10000033_pt1 | contig 34986 bp, 29 predicted proteins | sample ETNtaG_19_FD_67289 | JGI IMG/M metagenome (GOLD analysis project Ga0066842, IMG submission 67289) | Marine microbial and viral communities from oxygen minimum zone, Eastern Pacific Ocean - ETNP201302PF86A | ecosystem: Environmental > Aquatic > Marine > Oceanic | place: Pacific Ocean: Eastern...
GTGCTCTACAGGTACGTCACCCAGGGGCTGATCGAAGAGGCGGGACAGACAGAGGGAGGGCAACGCCTTTATCACCCGCGAGTAGTTCACCTGGTTGAACGAATCCAGGGACTCAGCGGCAGCGGCTATTCGCTGCGCGATATTAAGGATATCTTTTTCAAAGAGAAGAGGGTGAGGCGAGCCTGTGACAGCGACCCGCCGGGGACTGAAAAAAACCGGGATTCTCGAGAACCTGAAGCTCAATAGAACCGTAGGCTCTTGAGAACCCGGAGCGCCCTGAGGCGCATATTTTTATTTTTCCCAGAGTGAGTGGAAGGCGTTTTCCGCCTTGCTCACTTTCTCCTCGGCCTCTTTCCGTACCGAGTCGCTCATGGCGAAACCTTCGCAATAGTTCTGCGCGTCGCGCGAGCCCTCCCAGAAGGTGCCATCGAGAGTGCATTGACGGGACAGCTCATGGTCGAAATGATGACAATTATTGCAGCAGTGCAGGGTCTTGCCGCACCCTTCGCAAACCTCTCTCAACCGCGGCTGGGCACCGTATCCCAGCCATGGGGTCCCGCACCTATGGCACTTCTTCATTTTTTCGTCTTTTCTCTTCACCTTGATCATGACCGTGAGGGGGACAGGACGGCCACAGCAACGGATGGTCTCTCCACTGACGCATCGACGCAGAGGTTTTATATTTCGGGATGAATCAAGTCAAGGCTTTATCAGTCCCTGATGAAAGAGGGCCGTATTTACGCCGATTCCCGGCCGCAAATTTTTAGCCCTCTGATGTTCCTGACCTTTTTCTACGGGTGCGCCTGCGGTAGAATGCTTCGCAATTGAGGAGATAGTATGGCGCGGTTGATGATATTCGATGATTGCGTGCGCGGCCTGGACCTGCCGGAACACGCCATCATCGTAGGGCGGTCGAAGAGGGTGGATGTTCCTATCCGGGACAGGATCCTTTCACGCAAGCACTGCAGCATCATTCCCATGGAGTCTGGCTTCAGCCTGGTCGATCTCAAGAGCCAGAACGGAACCTTTGTCAACGGCAGCCGGATTGAAAAGGCGGATCTCGAGTACGATGATGTCATCGAGATCGGCGAGACCGTTATCGTGATCCTCGATACTGATTCATGGGACCGGGGAGAAGGTCTCACTCGCCTGCGCAATCCGGTCAAGGCCCAGGATCTGATCCAGCGGATCAACAAGAAGAACGTTCCCGTGTCCGGTGTGACCGATTCGCGCAATGGAGAGCCTGTCGGTTCGCCAACGTCCTCGGCGGGGGGGCTGCTTGAAGAGCTGGTCATGAGGCGTCTGGCGGAGGAGCTTGTCCGGAAGGACCCGCTCCAGGAAGAAATCGCCGGGAAGATCGTCGAGAAAATACTCAGTGAGGGCTGGCCTGATGAGGGGTTGGACTCGACCCGTAAAAGGGTGAAAGAGCTTATCGAGGAGATCGTAAGTTCGAATAGTTCAAGGCAGGGTGGTAAGACGGCGGATAGTGGTTCACCTGGGGAGCAGGAGTGAGAAGAAGTTGAGCGAGAGCGAGAAACCTGAAGAGACTCTGACGGAGGAGGAACTGGAAATACTTGGCCAGGTTCTCGACAATATTGTTTCCGGCGCGGCGGGGCCAGGCCTTGCCGCCGATGTCGAGGAGCAACTCCCCGCCGAGGAGCTTGCGGCCGAAGGCAAGATCCTCCTGGCCCTGAGCAGTGCCGACGACCGCAGCCTCCTGGATGGAATCTGCAGAGAGCTGGATGATGGTGTTCTGCATATCCGCAATCGGTATTCTGTTCTCGATGAGCTCCGGCGGCAGCCTGTCAGACTGGTGGTCAGCGACCTCTGCCTCTGGGGTGATGGAGGACAGCTGCTGTCCGAGCGCATGGCCCATGGCGGTGGTGAGATCCCGGTTATCTTTATTCGTGAGCCGGGCGAGGAGCTGAGCGACCAGGCGCGAGATGTTATCGCCTGCGGCGTTCTCGATCGACCCCTCCAGGCATCTGATGTGAAGGCTCTTGTGCGCAACGCGCTTGCCGGTCCTGTATCAGATGAAGCGGCGCAGGGGGAGGAAGAAGCCCGCGAGGAGCCTGGGGAGCCGGTCGGCGACAGCCGCCATCCCCGGCATTGGCTGCCGTTTTTCTTTGATGCTCGCAAATCGCTCAGGACATCTGATTACAAGGGGCGCCGTTTCAGGCTTGTTCTCGGGCTTCTGGGCGAACATCTCTCGCCTGAGTCGGCCTTTCTCCTTGAGCGTGATTCCGAAGGCACCCGTCTGCAGGCCTTTACTCATGCAGACCGGGACTCGATTGACACAGATGACCTGCTTGCCCGTATTCGAGAGATCCTGGGCAAGGGACAGCTGGTTGGCCACGGAGAGAATGGCGAGCTGGCCTTCAAACTGCCGGCCAGGGGCGGCTGCAGGAGGCTGATTTATATCGAATTCGGATCGAAGCTTCTGGGGTGGGAATCCGAATACCTCGATGAGCTGCTACACCTTCTCGCAGAGGAAATATAGCTTCAGCCGGCATGGCCGCCGGGGTTGTCACGACCAATAGCCAAACCCTTCCTTATCTTTTTACTTAAAGACTGTGGGGACAGGCATATAATTAAGTTCAGGTATAAGGGCGCTTTCAAGAACCGTCAGGCGGGCGAAAGTTCCCTTTGAGGGCAGGGTACCGAGGGTCTTTTGTGGGGCACGTCGGATTTCATTTATCTCGCGAAGAAAAGAGCAAAGATGGTAAGCAGTACATTAATCAGGGCTTTCAGTGTTGATTCTGTTTGGGCGGGCGGAGTTGAGTTCCGAAGTTTCCGACAGGGGCGCGCGGGGCTGGCTTCTTGCGCCGTTTTTTTCCTGTGGGTCTGTTTCTCCGGCGGTCCCCTGGGCGCCCAGGTTATCAACGAGGTCATCGCTCAGAACAGTACGCAGGAGCCGGCCGATATAGCCTGCGGACACCCTGATATGATCGAACTTTACAACAACACCAATCAGACCGTTATTCTTGGACGGGTCTCTCTCGCCGACAGCTATTTTCTTTCCGATTGCCCTTCCGATGCCCAGCCGCAGTTTGATTCTACGACGGCATGGCCTTTTCCTCCCAACAGGTCGACCCTGGGAAGGGGCGCGCGGCTGGTGGTCTTCTGTGATGGGAATGCAACCCAGGGAACCTGTTCTCTTCACGCAGGCTTCAACATCGAGACTAATGGAAGCGAATCCGTTGTTCTCTGGGGACCCCAGCAGGCCGATGGAACGCGGCAGGTGGTCGACAGAGTCTTCCTTCCGCTGCTGGATGAGGACGTGTCCTATGGGCGGAGCCCTGATGGGGCCGGCGGGAACAATGTGAGCATCGAAGACAGTCCGGAAAGTTTCACCTTCTTTCTTCCGGGCGAGACCACCTTTGGTTCCTGTACGGCGATCGCCGGCGTCTGTCTCGTTCCGGGCCAGAGCCGTCGTCACTGCAGCGGCGGGCGCAATGGAGGAGGAAGCAACCTCGCACCGCGGGTTAACAGGGTTGACCAGTCCACCAACAACCCCGCTGCGGGAGAAGAGGTCGAGCTGACTGTTCGAATTCGCGATGACAAGATTCCCGCCCCCGGGAATATAGCCAGTGTTGAGATCGCCTACCGGGTGAGAAGTCCGGCGGGAGATTTCTCTGAAGAACAGGTCGTGGCGATGGACTACGATTCGGACTTCGGGGTTCGGGCTGACACGCTCACCCCGTTGGATCTCTTCAGCCTCTGGACAGGCAGGATTCCGGCCCAGGCCGCCGGTTCGCGGGTAGAATTTTATTTTCGAGTTGAGGATACCGAGGGGCTCTCGGGAACAAGGCCGCGTAATCTATGCCACCTGATGGATGGTTATGGCGAGGGGGTCGGACCCTGTGATCGTGAGTTCGGGCCGGCGGCCAATGGCTGCGTTCTTGACGCTGAGGACGTTACCTGTCGAGGTGGATCGGTAAAGGAAGGCGAAGATGACGACGGCTGCGGCGAGGAAGGCGGAGGAATTACCGGTGAACGCTATATCGCCTGTAACGCCCGCTCTACCTACGCGGTAGGGTATACCCCGCGAGCGGGTGTTGCCGCGGTCCTTGTGAACGAGATCATCGCCAGCCAGTCCAACGTGTTGACGGATCCGAGTGAGGAGCCCTGTCTGCCCAGCGATGCCTGTCCTGTTGGCAATCCCGATTGCTGTCGACGCGACGAAGACTTCGTAGAGCTTATCAATACCTCCGGGCAGGAGGTTGACCTGAGCGAGTGCTATCTTTCCGACAGCTTCTTCGATCCGCGGCGCTGGAAGTTTCCCGAGGGCTCGGTTATTCCGGCCGGTGCCAGGTTTATCGTCTGGCTTGATAACGATGGTTCGAAGTGTCCTGATCCAACCGTTAGCGTACAGAACCAGCCCTGTTTCTGGGAATGCCCCGATCCCAACATCGCCTCGATGCAGCTGAACCCTCCGCAGTTCCATGCCAGTTTTGGTATCGATGCCGATGGAGACCAGGTGTTTCTCTATGACTCCGAGGCTAATAACTTCGGTCTGCTGCACGGTTTCGATTTTGGCCAGCCATCGGAGGTCTGTGGATTTACAGATGATGTGCTCCTGAATCCCGGGCGGGATATCATGACCGATCAGTCGATCAGCCTGGTCCCGGATGGGGTGAGGAGCGGCCAGTTCGCCGTGGTTGACAACCCAACGCCCGGCACGGAGAACTCCGGCGAGGGCTGTGACCAGGCCGTGACCTTCCGGCGCGGGGATGCCACCGGCGATGGAGGAACTGATATTACAGATGGAGTCTTTATCCTGAATTATCTCTTCCTCGGAACCCGGGCGCCCGATTGTATGGACGCGGCTGATACCGATGACAACGGAAGTGTTGACCTCTCCGATGCGATCCGGGTGCTCAACTTCCTCTTCCTTGGCGGAGCGCAGCCATTGGCCCCCGGCCCGGCGGCTTGCGGTTCGGATCCCGCAGATGACGCCCTCGCTGATTGCGTTTACGAGGCCAATTGCGGTTGAGCGGTTCGCTGTTCAGATGAGCGTATCCCTGGCGCTGAGGGCGGCTCCGGCGGCTCCGGCGTAGGCTTCCAGTCCCGCCGTCCGTATTTCCGGACAGCCTGCCTCATAGGAGCGCAGGCGGCGTCTCAACGCCCGCCTGGCTGCCGGCAGAAACCACTCAGAGGCTCCCGCGACACCGCCGCCGATGACGATGCCATCTGGCCTGAGCAGCGGCACGAGGATTGCGAGAAGCTCGGCGAGAAACTCACCTGTTTCGAGCCAGGTATCGAGAGCCGCCTGGTCGCCATCCCTCGCCAGCTCCGAGAGAGCCAGGGTCCCAGGCAGCCGGGATCTGCCGCCCCGCTTGCGGAAGCGTCCCAGTATTCCTCTCGCGCTCAGCAGTTTTTCTGCTCCCCGCCGCTTCTGTCCTCCGATGGGCACGCCAGCCACGTGCCCTACCGTATTATTGCTGACCCGGACGGGGACGCCTTCGATGGTAAGCGCGGCGCCAAGCCCGGTTCCGATGGAGAGATAGAGGAGGCGTTTAAGCTCTCGCCCCGCTCCAAGCCGGGCCTCTCCGACCGCCCCTGCGTTCGAGTCGGCTTCGAGGAGAATGTTCCATTTGAGCCTGCGCTCGAGCCGTGCCGCCAGGTGGAGACCGTCGAGTTGAGGCAGGTTGGACAGGCGCAGGATTTTTCTGCGCTTCTCGTCGAGAAATCCGGGCAGGGCTATGCCGGCCGAGGCGGCTGGCAGCGGCCGCAGCAGGTCTACGAGCCGGTCGACGAACTCTTTCTGTCCGCAGTCGGCCGGGCAGGGCACGGACTGTCGTCTTGACAGCCTGCCCCCGCGCAGCAGGAGGAGCTTTACATTGCTTCCACCAATGTCGCAGCCGACGGTGCCAGCGGCTCCCGCGTGCCGCATATCCCTACGAGGTAATTCTCTCGATCAGGTCGCCGACCCTGTTCGAGTAGCCCCACTCATTGTCATACCAGGCGTAGATCTTGGCTGAGCGTCCGGTACCTCCAAGAACCATGGTCGCCTGGGCATCGAAGACCGCCGAGTGCGGGTTCGTGATGATGTCGCTGGAGACAATGGGATCTTCCGTGTACTCGACGATTCCGTTCATTGGACCATCCGCCGCGGCCTTGACCGCGGCGTTGATCTCCTCGGCCGTGGTGTCCTTCTCGAGCTCGACGACGAGGTCGACGATCGAACCGTTTACCACTGGTACGCGGAGGGAGAGGCCATCGAGCTTTCCATCGAGCTCCGGCAGAACCTGGCCGACGGCCCTGGCCGCTCCAGTGGTTGTCGGGATGATGTTCTGGGCTGCGGCCCTTGCACGGCGCGGATCAGAGTGCGGCAGGTCAGCAACGTGCTGATCGTTGGTATAGGCGTGGACGGTCGTCATGATTCCATGATCGATTCCGAAGGAGTCGTTGAGAATCTTGGCGATCGGCGCCAGGCAGTTGGTCGTGCAGGAGGCGTTCGAGAGCGTCTTCTGCTCGGGAGTGATCGTGTCATCGTTTACTCCCAGGACGACCATGTTGTCCAGCGGAGCCTTAGGGGGAACGGTCAGGATCACCTTCTTCGCGCCGGCCTGCAGGTGCCATTCCACCTGCTCGGGGGCGCGGAAGATTCCGGTAGATTCGATGGTCACGTCAACGTCGAGGTCGCCCCAGGGAAGGTTGGCGGGTTCGCGTTCAGAGAAAACCTTGATGGTCTGGTCTCCGACCTGGATAGAATCGGCTGTCGCTTTGACTGCGGCATCGCCAAAAAACCTTCCTGTGACGGTGTCGTATTTCAGCAGGTGAGCGAGCATCTCGTTGTCGGCAAGGTCGTTGATCGCGACCACCTCGACACCGGGTCTCTGTGAAAGTACTTTGAATACATTTCGGCCAATTCGTCCGAAACCATTGATTGCGACGCGGATCGCCATGACTGTTTTCTTCCTCTCGAATCCAATTGCTTCTGGCAGATAAAAATGAAGCGAGGATTCTAACAGGATAGATCGAGAAAGTCTCTAAAGACCCATCTGGCAATACTGGTTAATTCTTCAGGTTGATGGGTGCTGGCGATCGCGGCCGGCATGAAACCTCCCCTGCAGGCGCCCTCGAGGCCATGCAGAGAGTCCTCGAAAACGATGGTTCTTCCCGGATCGCTGCCGAGGTCTTCGGCCGCCTTCAGGAAGCAGTCCGGGGCGGGCTTGCCCGCATCGAAACGTTCACGATGAACCAGCGAACTGAAGAGGCCAGCCCAGCTGAATTCCTCAAGGAGAAAGCTGACGTTCTCTTTCGGTCCCGAGGTTCCTATGGCCGCCGGGATCCTTTTCTCTGCCAGCAGACGCAGGAAGTCCTCGATGCCCGGCATGGGCTGGACCTTGCCGCGGGCGCAGCTTCGGTAGGCGGCCTCTTTTTCATGGCTTAGATTCGCCAGCTCATCTCCGATCGATCGCTCAGCCTTTTTCCACAACAGGGGAATGATGGTGTCGTTAGATTGCCCGAAGGTACTTCGAATCAATCTCAGCATCTCATCGGAGACGCCCCCTTTTTTCACTTCGGGACAGGAGGTCTCCAGCGAGTGGCTTCTCACCAGCTCGATCCATGCCGAGAGATGAAATTCCTCCGTATCGGCAAGCACTCCATCCATGTCAAAGATGACGGCCTGGCAGTCGGCCAGGCACAGGAACTCTCTCGCTGGAATAATTGAATAAGCTTCGGTCATATTCGCAGGTCTCTCCTACAGGTGTTCAGGTGACGCGGGAATAGTTCATCTGTGGTCAGAGGTCAAGAGGCTGGATTGTTCACGCCTTTGCCTAAAGCGACAAAATCGCCAGCTATCGACTTGTTTTTTCGAGCATCTCCTACTTTAATCGCCGTTTACCATTTTCCCCAGTGACCAGGGATGGCGCTTTAGATAACCAGGCGAAAACAATATGTCCGATCTTGCCGCTCCCGCGAACGCGGATTCGAAATTTACCGAACTCAACCAAATCCTGAGTGAGGGAGATTTCGATCGGCTGGAGAATCTATGGATGGAGATTCTCGGGAACTCGGGCCAGCTGGCATCTTCGGTTGCCGAGCTCGCCGCGGCCGGAATAGAGGGACTGCGCCTGGGCTACGAGGCGGAGATCAAGCCCCTGCTCGAGTTGACCTGGGGGGCGCTTGGCGAGGGGGAAGAAGGGGCGTCCCTTGGCGTTGACGCGGGGGACAAGGCCGCGCTGGGAGAGGCGTTGGTAAGAGCTTTTCCGTCCAATAAGGAATACCTCGCCTATTTTCTCGATGCTTTTCTCGAGTCCAACGACCCGATGTCCGTAGAGCGGGCCTTCTTCAATGCCTGCGGCATCGAGGATGCTCCTGACAAGGTGGAGGCCCTGGATAGGCTCAGCCAACTTCTCGAATACAAGCCAGGAGCGATCGTCTACCATGAGTCCGGCTGGGGAATGGGAGAGGTACTCGAGGTAGATGCCCTGTTAGGCCAGGTCAGGGTTGACCTGGATGAGAAGAAAGACCACAGGATCAGCATCGACGCGGTTGACTCAATCCTGCAGTTGATACCGGTGGATAGCTTTCGCGGGTTGTGTTTTCGATCGTCCGAAGAACTCACGAGGATGGTTGAAGAGGATCCGGTCAGTCTAATTCAGAAGGTACTGGATGATTTCGGCAGTCCCATGGCCCAGAAAGACATCAAGGCTCACCTGACCGCCAGCGCCATCGATGCCAGTGGCTGGACTCGTTGGTGGGGGCGTACGAAGAAAGAATTGCGAGCGTCGGGTTTCTACAGGATCGGGGATCGTTCTCCCTACCATGTCGAAAAGCTCGAGGAAGCTGTCAGCTTCGAGGATGAATTGATCGCGCGCTTCAAAACCGCTGAGTGGAAAGATGGTCGACTCGCCGTCAGGGAGTTGCTCAAGGGCGGCGAGAAGAAATATCCGAATGCCTATCCTGAGTTGGTCTCCGGTTTGATCGCCCTGCTGGGTTCGGGCTCGAATAAAGACAAGTCTCTCGAGATCTGCCTCTTCCTGTCCCGGGTAAAGGACGCTGACGATTCCTGGGTCGAGGTCTTCAAGCTGATCACGAACGAGGAGATGGTGGCCGCTCTCGAGGCTCTCCCCGTAGGAGAAGATCCCCGCAAGGTTTTCAAGCTCCTGGGGGAGCTCAGGGCGGATGACCAGCTTCCCGTGGCCATCGATGCATTTATCTGCAAGTCTGACAATATCAGGAAGGTCGCCTTCGAGGTGCTTGATTCGATAGGCGCGGACGAGTTAACAAAGATGTGTTCGCAGGTCTATGCCTCTCCGAGGATCGCGCCGGAGGCCTGTCTCTGGCTTCTCAAACGGCGTCTGACGGGGCAGGCCGGAACGGGACTCGAGTCGCTCTTTGAGCGCACCAATCGCGAGCTCCTGATTCTCATGGTCGACCTGCTCGAGCATCTCATCGACAAGGAGGCACGTCTGGGCCGTAGCCTGGTGAGAGATCTTATCAAGAAGATTGAGCCTCTCATGTTCTACGAGGATGGAGCTTTTTTCAGAGAGGCCATCGAGCTCATGGAGACCCCGGAGCGCGAGATGGTTTACAGGCGTGTCCTGAGGAACCAGGAGTACCTTCCCAGTAACGCGCACAGGTTCCTCGACATTATCAGCCAGATTGAGCCTGTCATCAGCCTGGAGGATCAGGTTCCCGACTGGGAAAACCCCGACATTATCTTCTCGACCAGCAAGGGTAAGGATACTCTCAAGGAAGAGTTGCGGGAGCTCAACGAGGTCAAGCTGCCGGAGATCGCCAAGGCGATCGGGGCGGCCGCTGATCTCGGAGACCTGAGTGAAAACGCCGAGTTCACCTCGGCTCTCGAGGAGCGGGACAGCCTGGTCAGCAAGGCTGAGAAGATCCAGGAAGACCTTAAGAAGATTGTCCTCATCGATGCCTCCCAGTCTGAAGAGGGGACCGTCGGCCTCGGCTCAAAGGTCAGCGCTGAGAACCTGGAGACGGGAGAGAGGGTTACCTACGCGGTACTCGGACCCTGGGATGGCGGCCCGGAGGATGGTGTGCTCAATTACCGGAGTCCGCTGGGCCAGTTCTTCCTGGGATCGAGCGTCGATGATGAGCTCGATGTCGTTCTTCCCGGCGGCACCAGCCGCTACAAAATCCTCGGGGTCGAGTCGGTCTTCGACTGATCCAGCCTCGATCTTTTCAAGGCAGGCCAAAAATCAGGGATTCCTTCTGCGGCAGGACGTTTCTGGTTTTAAGATAACCCTGTTGGATGTTTACAAGGCATGGGGCTGCCTTGTCCGTCCCGGGACCGATCCAGGGTCCTGTTTCAATATTCGTTACCTCTTTTTCGGTTTTACCGGGGTGGTTCATCATGTCGTCAGCTCACTCATCTTACAGGAAATATTACAAGGATCCCCTGGAGCTCGTTTCCCGCTTACAGGATCTCGTCGATAACCGGGACAGCTACCCGGGCGCGGAGCTCTTCCTCCAGATGTTCGAGAGAGTTTTCAGGATGGTTGGAGACGAGGCCTTTACCGCAGACCTGAAGATGTTGAATCATGCTCTGCTGGAACTGCGCTATGCCTTCAAGGTGTTCGCTCCTTACAGGTCCGTACGCAAGGTCTCCGTCTTCGGGTCGGCCCGGACACCCAGTGACCGCTTTGAGTACAAAATGGCCGAGAGGTTCGCTAACCTGGTTACGCGCCTGGGCTATATGGTTATCACCGGAGCGGGTCCCGGGATCATGGAGGCTGCCCAGGGCGGCGCCGGCCGGGCGAGGAGCTTTGGTGTTAATATCAGGCTGCCGTTTGAATCAAAAGCGAACGAGATCATCCAGGATGATCCCAAGCTCATCCATTTCAAATACTTCTTCACCCGTAAGGTTTGTTTCCTGAAAGAAACCGACGCGGTTGTTATCTTTCCCGGCGGTTTCGGAACTCACGACGAGGCCTTTGAATCGCTGACCCTGGTTCAGACGGGCAAGAGCCACCTCGTTCCGATCATATTCGTCGATCGCCCCGGGGGAACTTATTGGAGTGACTGGCTCGAGTATATACGCAAACACCTCGTTGATTCAGGCTATGTGGATGGGTTCGATGAGAGCCTCTTCCAGGTGACCACGAGCGTTGATGACGCGGTGGCCGCGGTTGACAGGTTCTACCTCAACTATCATTCCTGCCGCTATGTGAGGCCCCTGCAGGTGATCCGGTTGAAACATCCCGTCAGCGATGAACTTTTAAAACGGCTCAACAGAGATTTTCGGGACATCACTGTGGCCGGTTCCATCGAGAGGCTTCCCTGTGCTCTCGAGCCGGAGATTGATGAGCCGGAGGTTATGGACCTTTACAGGATCGCCTTCCGCTTTGACCGCAAGAGCTATGGTCGTTTGCGAGAGATGATCGATGTTCTGAATGACGACGCGGCGGCCTGATTGTCCGCGCGCGGCCGGGTCAGGCAGGGCCTGAATACTCAAACAGGTTCTTTTCCGTTTCCAGGATTCGCAGGAGCTCGAGCTCTGCGGGGGAGGGAATACTGTTCGCCAGCCGGTTCCAGATATCCCTGATAAGAACTTCCGTGGTGGGCGGCGGCGTGCTCCCGGTTTCGAGTACCTCGTTGAGGTTCCGATGATCGATCGGTTCGATGACCTTCTCATTCACGATCGTATCAAGAAGCTCCAGGGAGATGATCCGGCCTGTCAGGGGGTCCGGGGCTCCCCTGATGACCACCTCTAGATCGTAGTTGTGTCCGTGGCCGCCTTCGTAGCTGCATTTTCCGAAGACCTCGAGGTTCCAGTCGGGATCCCGGTCGGGTCTCGATAGCCGGTGGCCGGCATTGAAACGATAGAGACGGCCAAGGTAGACGGTGCTCACGAAGATTCTCCGCGATACTCGGCGTAGAGAAAGGAGTCCTCTCTCAGCCTCACCCTGGAGAGCTCGACCTCTTCTTTACTGAATTCAGGTTCGATGAGGTTCCAGATGTAGACGGCCAGGTTCTCGGTTGTCGGTATGTTGTCCCTGAAACCTTCGACCTCTTCGTTGATGTGCCGATGGTCAAAACGGCTGACGATCTTTTCCCGCAGGATCTCATCGATACGGCGCAGGTTGATCACCATTCCTGTGAGGGGGTCAACCGATCCGCGAATCGTTACCTCGAGCTCGTAATTGTGGCCATGTCCGTACGGATTGTTGCAGGCGCCGAACACCTCGCGGTTCTTTTCAGGTGTCCAGTCCTGCCGGTGGTAGCGGTGAGCCGCGCAGAACCGGACCTTCCTGGTGACGTCTACTGATCCCGGGGCGCTCATGACAGGGAGATCCCTCCATCTACCGTGATGACGGACCCGGTAGTCCAGGAGGAATCATCTGATGCCAGGAACAGAACCAGTGAGGCTATCTCATCCGTGGTGCCGACCCGTCCAAGCGGATGCATGCCGCCGGCCGACTCGAGGAATTCGCTATGCGAAGCTCCCGCGCCGCCCTCGCGTCCGAGGTGGATCGGGGTGTCGACCACGCCGGGGCAGATCGCTATGACTCGCACTCCGTTGCCGGCCTCCTCGATGGCACAGGATTTTGAGAGCATGACGAGACCGGCCTTGGCGGCGCAATACGCGCCAGAGCCAGGAACCGGGCGCAAGCCGAGGGTTGATGAATTGTTTACGATGACTCCTCCGCCATTGTCTCGCAGCAGGGGGAGCGCGGCCCTTGTCATCATGAAGGGGCCTGTGAGGTTGGAGGCGAGGGCTTCATTCCAGCTCTCGATGGAGGTGTCCGCTATCGCGGCGGGCTGGTAGGTGCCGGCGTTGTTGAAGAGAAGATCCAATCGTCCCCATCTCTCTTTAACAGCCTCCACCACCTTTTCCGCGTCTCCCGGCGTCTCGTGGTGTCCGTTGACGACCAGGCAATGCTCTTCACCCAACTCGGCGGCGAGCGTCTCCAGCTTGGATTTCGTTCGCCCGAAGAGGGCCGCCTTTCCGCCTGCCTCACAGTATCTCAGGGCTGTGGTTCGCCCGATCCCGGATCCCGCTCCTGTTATGATCGCGACCTTGTTGTCCATTTCCCTGGCGAGTCCATTGCTGTTGGGGGTGAAGGGCAGATTCCCTGCTGAAAGATCAAAAATAAAACGATACGCTCCTGGGAGCGACATTTCAACTTGTTGAGCTCGATTGAACGCGCCAGCAGGGATCTGGTTTTGACGGGGAGTCTGTGTTAGTTATTACTTTTGTGATTCGGCATCTAAGCTGGTTTTCTATCGGAAGTGGAAGGAACTGAATGAGCGACTACAGGAAGCTTGTCCAAAAAGAAGCCCTGGAATTTCTGAAAGAGTCCTGGGATCAATACAAGGCGGACGAGGGAGAGTTCGGCGGAGCCTCGTCTCTTCCGAATCTTGCCCAGTGGATTGATGCCGGGGAGGTCCTCTCCGGACGGATCAGCGAGATCTCCGCGAAGTGGGGTCATCGGGATTATCTCTGGGTTGAGTCCAATACCCGCAACCCTTCGCGCGAAGCCGGGGGCGATCGCTCAAGCAAGGCTTTTGCGAGCTTCCTGCAGGATGTTCGTTACGAGGTGAAAAAACTCGCGAAGAAGAAGCGCTGAAGGTGCTCAGGCTCCCGGACCTTCTTCAGGAGCTCTCGCGGCGCGCGACTGGTCCCGGGTCGGATAGAGAAGACTGTCCATGCTCAAATGGCTCGAGTCTCTCCGCCGGGCCCGCTGGATGAGCATCGCGGCGGCATTGCGCAGATGCCGGGGCCGGGTGCTGCGAGCTATGAACCGATTGAAATAATTCTGCGAGTGCATCCAGTTTCGGTTACGTCGACACAGCTCACCTACGAGGTAGAGATAGACAGGGTTCTTCTCCTTGCGCAGGGATTTTCGAAGATAGGCTATCGCCTGCCGGAGGTATCGATGCCGCAATCTCTCAGCCATGTTTTCATCTAGGGCCGCCGGGGTGTCGAGGCGAAGACCCCAATACGCCCGCAGCATTCTCATGCCGGTTTCAAGCGGCTCATATCCGAGCAAGGGTGAAAGCAACCCTGCCCAGTAATATTGGAGGTGAGTGGGCGGGTCTCCCGCAGAGCGGTCCGTTTCAAATTCGTCATCGAGCTTTTCTATATATTTCCTGAAATAAGCCTCGATGGTCAGGGCCTCGATGCGGCCGCCGAGGAAGTCCCGGCTGTAGCCGGAGAAACGGCAGTCGGGGCAGGAGTGAATCTCGACCCTGATGACATGCGGGGCCTTGGTGTGAATCAGGAGATCTGTGTCCTGGCCCAGCACCTCGCAGCCGCCAACCTCGCGTACATGGAGTTGGCAGCCGCACATGGGGCATACGGTTTCAATCGTCGACCAGCAAATCATGGCAGGACGATACTCCTGATGGCGGTGGTTGCGTTATTTCAGACAGGGGGAAGGCTGTTTTCAGCCGGGTTGACCTGCCGCTTTGCGCTGTCTGCAGGGTCAACTTTAATTCAATTATATCACCTGCCTGCGAACTCGCTCCGAAAGCCGGATGGGGATTGCTTACCCGGTGCGGACAAATACCTCACAGAAGACTGACCTGCCGCTGAACTCGCGCAGGGTACGCGCCAGTTCCGGCTGTTTCAGGGAATCCGGGGTCATCAAAGGGGCTTCCATGCCAGTGACATGGAGGCTGGAGAGAGCTCTCAGCGGGTCTTTTTACTGCCGGGGAGGGCCCGGCCGATTCTCCGCCTCGCGTTGATCATCTTGCGCCCAGCCTTGGATTTCATACGGTAGCGAAATCCCCTGCGCTGGCGTTTTCTGGAGGTGGTTCGAATTCTGACTTTCATCGGTCGGCTCAGTCTCTTGCTACGACTTTAATTGAAGCCGAGGATTATATTCTCCCGGGGGCGACAATTCAAAGAACAATCTTGCCGCGTCCCAGGATGTCGTGGAGATGGATCATTCCGCCTGGCTTACCCAGAGGGTCGAGGACCACAAGTGAAGTAATACCATGTACTTCCATTACCTGGAGTGCATCTTTGGCAGATGCTGTGGCATCGATGGTCAGCGGGTCACGGGTCATCACCTCACCTACTGGAGTCCCGAGATCAATTGATTCGGAGCTGTCCTGCTTCTGAACGAGGATTCTGCGGAGGTCTCCGTCTGAGAGGATACCAGAGAGCTCTCCGTTTTCGGAAACAACCAGGGTGACGCCAAGGTTTCCCTTGTCTGTCATTTCGGCAATAGCGTCCCGGAGGCTGGCCTCTGCTGTAACGGTCGGAAGCTCCTTGCCGCTGCGCTGTATATCCCGCACCTGGTAGCGCAGGCGCTGGCCCAGGTCTCCTCCGGGGTGGTAGTGGGCGTAGTTCTCAGCCGTGAAGTTTCTTTCTTCCAGGAGGACCATAGCGAGCGCATCGCCAAGGGCGAGGGTGACCGTGGTGGAGGCGGTGGGCGCCAGGCCAAGGGGGCAGGCTTCTTTCTCTACCCCGGTGTCGAGGGTCAGGGAGGCGAGCTTGCCGAGGGAGGATTCCCTGTTTCCCGTGAGGGCGATGATCTCGACTCCCAGTTGGCTGGCCGCGTTGCTGACGGCGAGAACCTCGGAGGTTTCGCCGCTGTTGGAGACCGCCAGCAGTACGTCGGAAGATGTCAGCATTCCGAGATCTCCGTGCAGGGCGTCCACGGTGCGGAGATAGAAGGCCGGGGTGCCGGTCGAGGAAAGGGTGGCCGCAATTTTTTCGCCAATGGTGCCGGATTTTCCAACCCCGGTCAGGGCGACACGGCCCTCCAGTTCGAGGAGCTTCCTGACGAGCAGGCTGAAGTTTTCGTCAAGCTGGGATGCCTTCTGGAGTATGGCATTGCCCTCCTCCTCGAGGATTCTCCGTCCTTTTTCGATAATGTCGTCGGAATTGGCGCACATGGAACTGAGGGTTAACACCCCGGGGGGGCTGTGTAAAGCGATAATGGCTGACTGGTATTTCAGGGTCGACGATTAGCCGTTTCAGACGCATCGGCTGCATCCCGGCTTCCAGCGTAAAAATGCCGATGGCAGCGGCCCTCGGTATTGGGTTATCTTGCGCCAATCATGGCCGGAATCAAATCCTCACCTGAAAAAGAAACGCTGTTGCTTCGCGGAGCCCGCGTGCTCAGCGGCGGAGAGGATCTCGGAAGGCCCGGGGTGCTTGTCAGCGGCGGCCGGATCATCGCTGTAGGTTCCGAGGCGGCTAAGATGGCCAGGGGAACCCGCTGCACGAGGCTGAAGCTGGATGGATTCACCCTCACTCCCGGTTTTGTGGATCTCCATACCCACGGGGCCGGAGGGGTTGATTTTGTCGAGGCCTCGGCCGAAGAATTTGAGAGCTCCATGGCTCATTATCTTGCCCATGGAGTGACCTCTCTGCTGGTTAGTGTTTACCCGACCAGCTGGGCCAGGTCCCTGAAGGTGATTGAGAAGCTCAGCTCCTTTATACGGCAGGGGCGCGGGAGAGGGGTCGCCTTCGGCATTCACCTCGAGGGGCCGTTTGTGAGCCCGGCTCGCCCCGGCGCCCTCCCACGGAGCTATTTCCGCAGCCCCTCGGTGAAAGATTTCCGCAAGCTCCTCGCCGCCGGGGATGGACTGGTGCGTACGATGACCCTGGCTCCGGAGCTGAAAGGGGCGGCGGGACTCATTCGTTTCTGCCGGCAGAACAAGGTGGTGCCGGCCTTTGGCCATTCCAACGCCGATTACGGGGAGACCTGCGGATCCATCACCGGCGGTATTCGTTACGCCACCCACCTGTTCAACGCGATGAACGGGATCCATCATCGCTCACCGGGAGCCGTCACGGCCCTGCTGGAAGATCCGCGGGTCGCGGTCGAGGTCATCTCCGATGGGTATCATGTTCAGCCGCCGGCTCTCAGGCTGATCAACAGGCTGAAGAGCGAAGACAGGATTATCCTCGTCAGTGATTCGACCCATCCCTGCGGCCTGAAGGATGGCCGCTATCGTTTTGCCGGAGCCGAGGTCTTTTTGCGTGACGGTGTTGTTCGGCAGAAAAACGGTACGCTCGCCGGTAGCGCCCTGACCCTCGAGAGAGCTCTCAAGGTCCAGGTGAAAGAGGTCGGGGAGCCGCTGGAGAAGGCCGTCCGCTATTGCACTCAGAACCCCGCCGCCGCCGTGGGAGCCTCGCGGCGGCTCGGCTCTATCGCTCCCGGTAAGCGGGCTGATCTCGTCCTTCTGGACTCCAAGTTCCGAGTAAAAGCAACCTGGCTCAAGGGGACGCTTTCACACGTCAGAGGTCGTTTACCAGTATAGGTTTATAGAGGCTTGTCGACGGGGACAGATCTCCGGAAGCGTGGTAAGCTTGATGGTACGCGCCGCACTGGCGCTGTCTGGAGGTCTCCACGAATGCGCAAACACATAGGTCTGTTCTTTATCATCCTGGCCCTGCTGCCTGGATGTGACCGGTCATCGATACCCCTGCCTCGGCTGGTGATCAACGAGGTGATGGCTCGAAATGAGTCTTTTTCAGATTTCGAGACCAACGGTCTGCCTCTCGACTGGGTGGAAATCTACAATCCCAACGATAAGCCGCTGCGCCTGGAGGGGTACACCCTCTCGGATAATATCGAGCGGTCCGGAAAGTACCGGTTTCCTCCGAACCTGACCCTCGAGCCCGGCGGGTTCGCGCTGGTCACGCTCGTGGGAGGGAATGAACTGGCTGCCGCCCAGGCCGCCCGGGAAGAGCAGGGGAGCGTAGAGGTTGTTCTCACCGCGCTGCACGCTGATTTTGGGCTCAATGCCGCCAGGGATTCCATCTTCCTGTTCGCCAACGGCCGCCAGATTGACCGTGTCGGTATTCGAAACCTCGCCGCTGATTCCAGCGTCGGACGTTTTCCCGATGGCGCCGATTCGATTGCTACCTCCTTCGCTCCGACTCCAGGGTTCGGCAACAATCCCCACGGGGCTCTCCAGCCGCGTTTCGCCGCCGGCGGCCAGCCCCAGCCGAGTTTATGCAGTGCCTCGGATGAGCCGGTTCGCGTGAGGTTTACCATTCTGACCGATCCCGGTATTCCGCTGCCGGAGGTGAGCATGGAGTTTATTGAACGGCCGGGTTGTGATGCGGCAGACCAGGATCCCGAAATCTGCCAGGCTCTCTTCGGTGAGCAGGGAGCGGCAGTGAACACCGTCGCGGTAGATATCGTCCCGGGCGGCGAGCTTGAATGCCAGGGGAGCCTGGTTCCCGGGGAGGGCGACCCTCATCCCCAATGCCCCCAGGAGACGGTCGATGGGAGCTACGGCAACCAGGCTGTTCGCGTTCTGACCTACGAGGCCCTGCTTCCCTCGGCCGATGCGATGGGAGAGGTGGAGACCATCCTGTGGAACCTGACAATAACCGATGAGTTCGGGGAGCTGAGCCTGTGCCGCTGCTTCTCCTTTGGAGGCGGCTGCGTCACCCTGGTGATCAACGAGTACCAGGCGCGGAATATCGACACATTGAAATTTGTCTGCGAGACCTGCGAGGACAACCAGGCGGTGCGAACGCCGGACTGGATCGAGATTCACAATTACGGTTCCGAGCCGATTGACATCACCGAGTTTGGCCTGGTCGGGCGGAATGCCGCGAGGGACAACAATCTCGCGACCTGGATGTTCGGCCGTGACACCGATGGGGAGCCCGATCCGGGCTACCTGCTGATGCAGCCCGGAGAGTGTCGACTGGTCCTCGCTGATGGCGATGGTGGAGATGTGAGGCGGGTTTACAGGCTGCTGGTGCCGGATGAGACCGGCAACCTGGTGCCTGACCTGACTAGGAAATTCTATTCAACCCGTTTCGCGCTGAACCCGAACCGCAGGAGCGGGGCGGATGAGTTCGCTCTGACCGCCGCGGTTGGAGGCTTTCACGCGGTGATTGACCGGGCGGTACTGGATTTCAGTGCCTACGCGGCTGCCCATCCGGAGATGAACCTGGCCGATGACGATTTTTTCCTGCGTGATCTTTCGGCGGCAAGGTTTCCGGCTGATGACTTTCCTGATGCCGAGACGCTCCAGGAGCGATACGCCCCTGAGGCCTTGAGTCCCGGGAGCGTGACCGATTGTCCCTCGCCGCCAGCGGCGTTCGATGATCTCGGTGCCTGCGTTAATCGTCTCGCCTGCGATAAGCCTCCTCGTTTTATCGAGGAGGTGGCCGTCCGTCCGGGAGTTGCCGCTTCGGCGGCTGTCGGGAGGCGGTGTCCGCGGGTAGATGAGCCCGCGGAGGTGGTGACCTTTGTCGCGATCGACGCGACGAGTTCGGCCGCGAGAGAGTCGCAGGGCGAGGCTGCCTTTACTGTCGTGTTGAATTATCTTCACGAAGATGGATCCTCGGGAACATTAGATGAGAACTCGGGATTGATGATTCAGCCGGCCAAGGACCGCCTGGAAGACACGCCGCCGGGCATGATGCTCTGGGAGGCGACGGCCATCATCCCGCCGCTGCCCGCCGGGTTGGTAGGCTTCAGCCTGACGGTTATCGACCAGCGCCAGGGGATCAGCGTACTCTTTGACGAGGAGAACGCGCCGCGGGAAAACCCCGAGGGCGCGCCGCGGATTTCCTTCAGCTATCTCTCCGGAGGGTTCCCCGGCGCGGCCCTCAGGCTCAGCGAGATCCTGCCTGACAACGAGAGCATCGAGCTTCCCGGGTTTGCCGGCTTTCCCGCCGACAGGTCGCCGAATTACATAGAGCTTCATCTCCCGCAGGACTCCGCGGCAGAATTCTACGATCTCTCGGGTCATTACCTGGCTGTCGAGCCGGAGCCCGGAGATCCTGTTGGCAGGGCGCGGGCTTTCGCGCTGCCGGAGGGGATAGACCCCGTGGCCCGGGGAGGCTACCTCCTGCTGGCCCTGGGGCTGGTTCCTGACGGAGGGCTCCCCGTTCCTACGGTCGGGCTTGATGGATTCGAGCTCGATTCCTGCTCGAGTACCCTCTACCTGGTAGGACCTGATGAACTGGGTAATTGCGTCGTTGACCGAATCTCCTGGAGTTGCCCCTCCGATTTCCAGGGGGGCGAGATAACCGAAGACCTGGCCTACGGCGTTCCCTGCGAAGCGATTGGTGAGAGCATGCTGGTCAGCCCGACACCGGGCGCCGACAATGGTCTCGAGCCGCTCTTCTTCTCGGCTTTTCATACCGAGGCCGGCAGCGATGATCCTAACCCCTGCGTTGCGCCGGGGTCTTTTCCCGTCCTCGCGGCTATCTTCTTTCTCGATGAGGCCCTGGTGGCGGCCATGGGGGAGAATGCGGCCGCCGGCGCGGAATTCGACGTCAGCGGCGCCATGGCGCTGGGGTCTTCCAGCAGGGTTCTCCTCGGCGAGACCTTCACCGCGCCGCCGGGCTATAGCGCGGTGCGTGTCAGCCAGCCCCTGCTCCTGAATGGAGGGGCGGGTGTTACCCGGGTCGAGTATTCGGTCTCGCTCCAGGATGCCTGCGGTAATGTCGTATCATCCTGCGAGGCGGAAGGCCGCTGTTTCAGCCTGGGGGTTGGAACGGCCGAGCTGCCGGCGATTTCCATCAACGAGGCAAACAGGAACTATCCTCTACCCGGCAGCGGCGGGGAGGCGCGGCCCTGGCTGGAGCTCTACAATGACTCGGGGGTGAACATCGATCTTGGAGGCATGTTCCTCTCGGCTGATCCGAGCGACCCCCGGGCTGTTCCGATTCCGGCTGGGACGATTCTCTCCGCTGGCGGCTCACTGGTCGTGCTGACAGATGGAGGTGCCCCGCTCGAGGGCGCCGAGGCGCCGGCTCACCTGGTCGTCGAGCTCGAGTGGGTAACCCGAAGGCTCTTCTGCCTCGATCCAAACTCTCCCTGCGATGACCCCAATGGGGCGGACGTGATCAGGTCAACCTGCGGGTTTGACCCCGAACGTCCGGGGGACTCCGCTCTGCCGGTGCGAATCTATCTTGTCGACAAGGTTGAACGCGGTTCGTGCATGGTCGATGTGTTTGGTTTTCAGTTCCCCAATCCTGACTGTTCAGATGGAACCAGCCTCGGACGTTTTCCCGATGGGGGAGGAGATATTATCACTCTGGCGGCGCCCACTCCCGGGGCCGGCGCGGAGCCGGTCACCTTCATTCGCGGCGATGCGGATGCCAACGGGGAGGTGAACATGACCGATGGGACGCTGATTCTGAGCGTCAGCCAGGAAGACCCTCCATCGTGTATGGATCGCTACGATGCGAATGACGATGGGGAGGTGAACTTCATCAACGATGGAATCTACCTGATGAATTTTCTGAACTCCGGCGGTCCACCGCCTCCTCCTCCCTATCCGGAGGAGGGTGAAGATCCTACTGCTGATGACCTCCCATGTACGAGATGACGAGGGGCCAGAGCTCAGAAGTCGGTTTTCCGGAACCTCTGTCCGGCGTTATCGCCCCTTCGAGCGCGGTATTTCCCTCTTCCACGGATAACTGGAACGATACACGACATCGGATGCCGATATCTAACCTATGAGAAATATAGCCATGAAGCCTGTATACAACTGGCTGGCCGGAAGAATGAGCCTCGCCGCCGCGCTGCTCTTTACCATAGCCCTGGCGCCGATGGGGCTGGTTCTTTCCCAGGATGCCGCTCCAGAAGCCGGTGTCCAGGAGCAGCTTGAGAAGCTCAGCGAGGAGGTCGATGACCTCAAGGCGAAGCTCAAGAAGCTCAAGGACGACAAGTCCGCCGACAGCCTGGTTACCCTTGGAGGAGGGGAGCTGAGACTGGGCGGGAAGGTGGAGCTCAATTTTCTCGATTCGCAGAATGATGACCACCTCAGCGATGAGCTGGGAAGTAATTTCGTTCCAGAACACCTGGATCCTCACCTCGAACTCCAGCGCCTTCGGCTAGCTCCCGTCTTCGCGCTCAACCGCTGGATCAAGGTGCAGTCGCAGCTTGATTTCCAGGTCGATGGCGACACGCTTCTCAAGGAGATGGCTGTTCGCCATGATATCCAGCCCAATTGGTGGCTGCGATCAAGGTTCCAGCTCGGGTTGGATGACCGGTTTATTCGTCCGGCTCGCAGGACCAAGACCTATCCACTCATCGGCAACGCCTTCTGGCGCGATGAATCACTGGCCGCGGTGTGGCAGTTGACCTTTGGACACAGGAAGGGAGCGGCCGCCGGTATCGAGCGATTTGAAAAGAACAGTGAAGGCGGCAGGTCCTCAGGCGGGGGAGCTTTCACAGAGGGCTTCGCGGAGGATGCCGGGGGGGACGGAGGCCTCGCCGCTGATGTGCGGGGTCCCTTCGACTTCTCCAATAATTGGGGAGCCTTCAGGGCGTCTCTCTCTCTGGGCCAGGGCTACCAGCTGGGTAATAAAGAGGTAGCCTTCGACGCGGCCCGCTTCAATGACATTGTCCAGGATGACCGTGAACTCGAGGATGATCTCGCCTTCGGTGAGCTGGGGATCGGCCTGGGCTGGGAGCGCGACTTCGAGAGGCTGGGGGATGTGGCCGTCTCGGCCTTTTACTTTACGGATCAGCTCGCCGATGGCTCGATCGCTTTTCTGAACGGCGACCTGATGACCAATCGTCTTCCCGACAATTCCGTCGAGTCCGGCTATGGAGATTCGACGTCTGACGGATCGAGCCGGTACGGGGTAGGATTCGATTACTTCCTCTCGGCCGAAGACATCTTTCCGCACAGGAAGAAGAGCCTGCGTAAGCAGGATGGCCTGCGGCTGGCCTTCCAGTTCATCTCGGCCGAAGATGGCGAGATGGACCGTGATGGATGGTATACCCAGGCCTCTTATCGCTTTTCTTTCGGTAAGCTGCTGGGCGACCGCTATTTTCGCAGTGTCGAGCCCCTGGTTCGTTACGGCGTTCTCAATGTGGACGCCCCGGGCTCAGGAGGGATGTCCTTTAAGGATCCAGGCCTGCCGGGTACCTGGGATCGCCAGGCTCTGACTCTGGGCGCCATCGTGGAGGTGACCGGTGATATTTTCATGAAGTTCGAATACGTCATGAACTCTGAAGATGGCGGCGGGGTCGAGGTCGATAATGACGAGTTGCTCCTCCAGCTGCTGCTGACGTTCTGATCAGGAGCCCCTCCTGGTCGTACAGAACCTCTTCCTGTCAGCGATGGTTGACACGTCACGATCACGCCCCTATCATCGAGTTGCGTGTAATGCTTTGATCTTCAGGGCTTTACGCAATTCGAATGGCAGTCTTTATTCGCTGGTGGAAGTGGCGGCGAGATAAATTCGCCGGCAGGGACTTCGGGGCAAAGAATTTAGCGAAAGTGGGTTCTTTCGTGCTTCAGGGCAGAAGCGATAACGGGCGGATCGTTGACGGAAAGCTTCAGGGGCTCAGCCCGAATTTCATTCATCGATCCGAGCAGAAATACGAGCTCACCGCGCCGGAGGCGGCCGTGCTCGAGGGCGAGATCCGGGGGAGCCTTCCTGTTTATGAGTTCAACCCCGGCTACCCCTACACTCATATTACGACGGTGTATTTCGACACCCCTGAGCTCAGGCTCTACGAGCGGGCGAGCAGAAGCTACGACGACAACCTGAAGATCCGGGTGAAGGAGTACTATTACAAGGACCGCAGCGAAAAGGAGCTGGTGTCTCCCTATTGTTTCCTTGAGCTCAAGCGCCGTCGCGATGGGATGGTCTCCAAGCAGCGCCTGAGAATCGGCAAGGAACATCTCCAGGCTTTCCTCCGGGGAGAAGACCTTCGCGAGAAGCTCCAGCCGGAGCTGGCAGAAGAGACCGGCAAGGGAGATGAACTGCGGAAGAGCTTTGACGGAGCCTATGACGCCTTGCGGGCGGAGCTCTCGAGGATAGAGTTGAGCCCCGTTTCGGTGATCAACTATCGACGCAGGGTCTACCAGAGAGATGAGCAGGACCTCCGTGTAACCTTTGATGATCTGATAACAGTCTATTCTCCGCCTGCCGAGCTCTACGGAAAGCAGGTCTCCCTGGCGGCCTCGAATCTTGGCGTGCCGGTGGGGAGGGCAGCGAAATTGATCGCGGAAATTAAGTGTAGAAAATTGTCTTCGGGTTCTTATCCGGGCTGGCTTGAAGTTATACTATGTCCTCTCAGACCCAGGTCGCTCTCCAAGTTTACTACGAGCGTCAACTTCATATTAAACAAGGGCCGAAAGGGCCGGCGGTTTTCTTCGGCGGATGGAGAAGCCGGAGTCGCCGCCAGGATCGACGGTCCAGTGGATAATTGAACCATGTCCGATACTGCTTCAGATAAACCTGCGGAGGGTGCTCCAGCGGAAATGGAGCCTGTCTTCATCGATTTCGAGGGAATTGACGGGAGTGGAAAGACGACCCTTTCCAATCGTATCTCGCAATACCTTATTGATAGTGGGATTCCCGTACATCACGCCAGGGACAAGGGGGTGTTTCGATCCGAAATATCCAAGGCGATTCGTAACCTGACTAGGGATCCGCGTTTTCTGCGCATGTCCGATGTCACCGAGTTCCTGCTCTATGTCGCCAGGGATACGCAGATGATTGACGAGTACATTCGTCCCAAGCTGCTGCCCGGGAATCTCGTGTTCTGCGATCGCTATCTCTACAGCGCCATCACCCATTCGCATCACGCCCGCGGGCTGGCGCGTGAAGGTGTCGACAAGGTCCTTGAACTCGCATCGCGGGATCTCTGGCCGGACCTGGTCATCTATTGTGATGTCGATCCGCTCACCTCTCGCCTGCGGAAGAAAATCCAGAAGGTTCGTGATAATAAGAAGGCGGGTGATTTTGGCCGCAAGGGACTCATGGGAATCGGTTTTCGCGAGGATATGCGCGACGGCTTCTTCAAGCTGGCGGAAGAAGATCCCGATCGCTGGCTGGTGATCGACAATGCGAATTCCACCATCGAGGAGTCGCTGCAGCGAATTATCAATCGAATCAGGGAGGTGCTTGTACAGAAGGGCTATCCCGAGATACCCGATCCCTGCTGGGCCGAGCTCAGCTCCGAGGAGAAACCCCTTGGGGAGTTTGCATCCGCCGCGTTGGAGCTCTGCGACAGCGAGGGAGAGGAAGAGCGGAGAGCGGCCCTGACCGAACTCTTCTATTCAGAGCTCGACAGGCTCAGTGAAGATGCGCCGGGATTCACCGCGCTCTTCAGCTCCGGCCTTGATACTCCCGAGGCTCACGCCTTGCGTGAGAAGGTTAAGGATCGTGAGCCGGGCCTGGTGGCGAAGGGGCTTGGCGGCCTGCGCTCAGAGGAGGCTATGGATCTTCGCGAAGAGCTCAAGGCAGAGGTTCCCGTCTATGTCGCAGGCAGCCTCTCCGGGATGGGGAAGAACCCGCGCGCCTGTCAGCTTCGTCTCGAGCTGGCTGATGTGGTTCCCGGGAAGATTGCCCTGGCCGTTCGCGGCAGCGATTCCGAGCACGCCTGGGAAATCCGCGACAAGGTCGGAGACACTGCTGCTGCCGAGGTATTGATGAGCGTGAGAGGAATGGATACCGAGCGCGCCTGGGAGCTTCGCAAGGAGATGGACAAGGACAAGTATGCGCGGGAGCTGCTCGAGAGCCTTGGGGGCATAGATACCGAAGAGGCCTGGGAACTGCGTGACAGTCTCTCCGATGAATACCTCCCCTGGGTTTTGCTCAGCCTGCGCGGATTGAAATCGGACCGAGCCTGGGAGCTTCGCCAGGAGCATGTCTGCAGGGCGCCGAAGATTATCATCAAGACAATCGGCTGCAGTGATGATCCCAGGGCCTGGGAGATTCGAGAGGCTTCCAAGCCCTACGCCAAGGAAGTGCTGGATTCACTGAGTGGACTTGATTCCGGAGCAGCCTGGCGTCTTCGCCTGGAGCTGAAGGATAAATGGCCCAATACGGCGATTTCGAGCATTGGCGCCGCGGCCCAGTCCGAACGGGACTGGACCTTCAGGTGGGACATGCTGAGGGAACACCCCGGCAACCTTCTCCTCGCCAAGCATCTTGTGAAGGCTCATCGAAAGAGCCTGGTGAGGCGGGCGAAGGAGGCTGCGAGGAAAGAGTCGGGGGCCGTCTGATCAGCGGTTTTCTTTTTCCGGCGCGCCCGGCACGCCGGCCGCCGGACCACTACTCCTGGCAGTCCTCTCCGCAGTGCTCGCCATGGTGATGGTGGGAATCCTCTGTTTCAGCTCCCTCCCTGTTGACCCTGTGGCTTTCAAGGTCTTCTTCAAAGAGCCAGCCATAGGTTTCCTCCCAGGCTGAGATTGTCGGCACGAAGGGGATGCCGTCAGAGTTTTCTTCAAGCAGCTCGATAGAATCCTGGATGCTGGCGTTTCTGCCGTCAAAGACCCCTGAGAAGATCTCGCGCAGGCTCTCGAGAAATTCGTAATCTCCAAGGCGGGCGCTAGCCGCCACCGCGTCTTCGATCGCCCGTTCACCCGGATCCATGGCCCGCTCTCGAATAACTCGCGTCCTGAGAAATTCTTTGACGTCTTCGATGTAGCCCTGCTCGTCAAGAACTCCGCAATCTCCGAGAAGGCGGTAGGTCAGCCTGCGCAGGTCGGTGCCGGGCTCTTCGTCAACCCATTCCATCAGGGCTTCGATTGCCGGAACTCCGATTCGCAGCAGGGCGATTCCTGCCGCGTGGGACAGGCTCTCTTCTTCCTCCATCGCGAAGCTTCTCAGGAGAGTATGGATGGCCGTCTGGGAGCGGGCCTCGGCAAGGACGGCCACGATCCAGAGGACAGCCTGGTCTTCGCCGCAGCCTTCCTCGATAACGGTCTCGATGGTGTCGGCGAGTCGGCCCTGGAACTCGCCATCTTCCAGGCATCGATCGACCAGCGAGCGGACCGCGCCTGCGATCTCCTGCCGGTCCTCGGCCAGGAGCGCGAGCAGTTCGGGCTCATCTACAAGATCCTTGAACTCTCGAACGTCCAGGATTTCATCGAACTCGGAGTCGGACATGGGGTTGTTCGCGGACGGTGAAGGACTCAGCGCGAGTCGTCCTTATCCTCGAGGTCTTCAAGTTCGGAATCGATATCGTCGGGTACGCCGCCTTCTTCAGGCTCCTCCGCGGGCTCCTCTTCCTTCTCGCCACCGCCGCTTACGCTGGTCTGGACCCGGATGGACTCGATATAGGCGATGGCGTCTTTTCGGATGGCGTTGTCGCCGTAGAGCCTGGCGCCCTCGGCGACCCGGATGGCTTGCTGCGGCTCTCCCTCGCTCGCGAGGTCCTTGATCTTCAGCTCATCGCTCTCCCACTGTTCGAGCATAGCTTTTTCCGCCTTGAAGTAGAGCTCGTCGATCTCGGTTTCCTTGGAGGCCTTGTACTCGATCTCGGCATCACGGATCTTGTCCATGGCCGGGGCCCAGAGGCCCTGCTCGTAGAGCTTGTTGAAGGATCTGACAAAGCTGTCGAAGTTCCCTTCCTGACCCAGTTCGGCTTCTTTGCGGGCAGCTCTCTCCTCTTCCGCCCTGACGTGGACCTTGGCGTAGAGTACCGCAAGGAGGACGGCTCCGGGTTTGTTGAAGAAGCTGGTTTCAAGCTGGCCCTCTAACGCCCCTTCGATCACCGAAGGGCTGAGGCCCGAATTGAACCGATTGGTCTGCTTGGCGAGGTAGTCCTCGACTGATTTTCTCTGGGTTTCGTATTTCGTGCTCCAGGCCGTCTTGATTTCCCTCAGCTGCTTTGCGGCGGTTTTCTCATTTCTTTCCTGGACCAACCTGACCTGGTTCTTACTCGCTTTTTGAGACGTAAAGATAACCAGGATCGCGAGAACCATGCCTAATCCTCCGCCGGCCATCATGAAAGGTTTGCTTTTCTTTCTTACGACGGAGTAACCCATCTGTTCATCTTCCTCGAAGGTGTCCTCGAAGATGTCGCCTTCGTCACCGCGGTCAATCAGCTTTCCGGAGAGACGGCTGCCTGGCGCCGAAGCGAAGCGATCACCGCCGCCGCCCGCCGGCCCCTTTTTCGGGCCAGGGGACCTGGTCTTGCTGAAGGAGAACGATTTTTTTGAGTCGCCGCCTGTTTTGGAGGTGGCGGATTGATCGCCAGATTTCTTTTTGCTGAAGGATGGGGTTTTGCGAGCGGGCTTGGCGCCAATCTTTCCGGTCTTCTTTTCGGTTGGCTTATCCTTGCCCTTGGCGGCTTCGGCCTTTGAAGGCCGCTTGAATCCGGAACTCGCCGGGCTTTTTCTTTTCTTCTTCTCGCCGTCGCTGTCCTTCGGGGGCTCCGGAGGTTCTTCTTCGCCTGTTGGTGCGGTCTTGGGTCCATCCTCTATTCCGATACAGATTTTCAGACGACGCAAGAGCTCTGGGACACTCTGGATGCGCTGCTCGGGATTCTTTCTCAAAAGCTCCTGGATAACCCTGCCCAGCTCTTCGCTCATTTCCGCTCCCCGATCGGCGGGGTCGGGAACGTCTTCGTTCAGGTGAGCTTTGAGGATCTCTTTTGGAGAGTCTCCGGAATAGGGTACCGAACCGGTGGCTATCTCGAACAGCGTACAGCCCAGCGAATAGAGGCTGGACCTGAAATCTCCGGTTCCGCCGTTGATCTCCTCCGGCGAGGCGTGGTGAGGGAAGCTGGCGACGATTGGAAGGCCAAGATCCGTCTCATCCGAGGGACTTACGTCAATCTTGCCATTGGCCGCGATCAGGATGCGACCGACATGCAGAACAGGCGCCCTGCTGCCCGTCTCGGATTCCGATTCCGATCCCATCACCTGGGCAAGCTGCCAGGCCATGCGTACCAGTTGCGGTCCTGGAAGCGACCCCTTGGTCTCGAGGTATTTATCCAGCCTGATCCCGGCATTTTCTGTCATTGTTGAACCGTTCCTGGGGATTTACGGGCAATCTTACAGAGGCCCGTGTGGGTGCCAACTCTAAGCTGAAGCCAAGGCGTCCTGGAGTCTCTTTCCGGAAAATTGACCCAATCCAGTCACCGGAAAACGCCTTTAAGCTCTATTTATGATACTACGACCTCTAGGATCACCGAAGTCATAAAAACGAGGCTGACAACGCCATTGAGGGTAAAAAAGGCCAGATTGACCTTAGAGAGGTCTCCTGGCTTCACCAGGGATTGTTCATAAATCAGTAAGCCGGCCACAAGGCCCACTCCAGCCCAGTAATAGAGCCCGAATTCAGCTAGATAGCCGACCGCTCCAAGCAAGGTGATAGCAAGCAAATGGAAGAGTTTTGACAGCGCCAGGGCCCGTTCAGGCCCTACTTTTACCGGCAGGGAGTGGAGGCCTTCCTCTTGATCGAAACCGTGGTCCTGGCAGGCGTAGATCACGTCAAATCCGGCGGTCCAGAAGGCTACCGCCAGTCCCAGCAGTACTGGCAGGAGGGTGATTTCAGCTTGTACGGCGACCCAGGCACCTACGGGGGAGAGGCCCAGGGCGACTCCCAGTACAAGGTGTGACAGCGAGGTGAATCTCTTGGTGTACGAATATCCCAGCAGGACACCTAGCGCGACAGGGCAGAGAGCGAGAGCGAGGGTGTTGATCCATGCGCAGCAGAGCCCGAAGAGACAGCAGGATCCGATGGTCGCGACAGCCATGAAAGAGGGTGAGAGATCTCCCGCGGGAACGGCCCGGGAACTTGTCCTGGGATTCCTGGCATCGATACGGGCATCGATGAGACGGTTGAAGCTCATGGCCGCCGTGCGTGCAAAGACGCAGGCCGCGACGACCTTGCCGAGCAACGGCCAGGCCAGGGAGTCCGTGCCAGCCATGAAGAAAGCTGACAGGGCGAAGGGAAGGGCGAAGATGGAATGCGAGAACTTGATTGATTCGAGAAAGAGCCCGACTTGCCCTTGCTCTCGGGATTTTCCCGTATCGCTTTCAGCCTGTTCCTTCATGTCGCCTCATTCTCCCCAGCGATTGATCAGTTGGTTATCAAGGTCAAGAGCATCGAGGATTCGGGAGACGATAAAGTCGACACTGTCTTCCAGTGTCTCCGGCTTCTGGTAGAAGGCGGGCGAGGGAGGCAGGATGACGGCTCCCGCCTTTGACAGCCTGAGAAGGTTCTCGAGATGGATGGTAGACAGGGGAGTCTCGCGGGGGACGATGACCAGGCGCCTCCTCTCCTTGAGGCAGACATCCGCTCCCCGATGGATCACGTTGATCGAGACCCCGCTTGCTATCGATCCGACGGTTCCCATCGATGCTGGAACGACAACCATTCCCTGGAAGCGAAAGGTTCCGCTGCAAAACGGGGCCGTAAAGTCTTTCTCGGGGATGAGCTCGAGCAGGTGGCGATTCGTCTCTCCCCAGGGATCTGCGCCGGACTCGGCCGGCAGCTCGGTCTTGATGACCAGCCTGGCGGCGGAGCTCAGGGCGAGCAGGACAGGCCGCTCGCTTTCCAGGAGGTGCTGGATGAGCTTCTGGGCGTAGACGATGCCGGAGGCCCCTGTGACGCCGACGATGACCGGAAGCTTGCCGGTATGGTTGTCCGCGATTTCTTTTTCAGTCATGCGTTTCGTTTTCGCCGGGGTTTTCAGCTCTTTCCGGAGCTTGCTTGTCATTATCAGTTTTCATATTCCAGAGACGGGAACGATCAAAGCCGGCCGCCTCGTTTTCTCCGGACAGCAGGATGATTTCCGGGTCCGGCGCATCGAGGAAGGTTCGGGCTTCTTCAGCGTTTCCGGTTGCCGGGGTCCAGTCGAGCAGTCTTTCCAGCAGCAGAAGGAAATTTCCAAGGCTATTACCTGTTTTATCCGCTTCAAGGCACGAGTAATCAAACTCATCTTTGTTAATCTTCAGCGCCATGAGCGGGTTGGTTCCGTAGAGGGTGAGATGGAAGGAGATCCCATTGAATTTCGGATCCTGGAGCCTGTCGAGGAGTCTCGCCAGCTTATCTCCGGCGTTGGTGATCCTCCCGTCGTCGGTCGCTCCTGAGAGCAGGGAGGCGGGGAGGCCGCCCCCGCCCGCCTCCTCCTCTTCTTTCGCTGGAGACGCCTCGGGCAGGAGGGCGTAGACCTTGATGCCGGCCAGGTCGGTTTTTTCTATGTCCGTGTTTTTTCCACCGGGTGAGGCGGCCGTGAGCTTTCCGGTTGAGAATTGAAGGCCCGTTATCCGTTTCGGGCGCGGGAGGTTTTCAAGCTCGGCTGTTTCCGCTATGGAGCTTGAGGCGTCCAGCTTCTCGAGGGCAGCGGCGAGCTGCTCAAGCCTGGGGCGGGCTTCGCCGCTGGCCAGTATGCCGCCGCCGTAGCGAGCACGGGCCATGGCATCGCTGCGGTGCATGCCAAGCTGCTCCTGCAGGGCCGCGGACAGGCCATCGTGATCGGCCGTCGAGTCCGGTGCGAGCACGAGAGAGCATTTCTCAGCTGGCGCTCCGGCGTTGGGCAAGCTCTCCGGCTGTTCGCCGCGGAGTCCAAGGTGGAGGGCGACGATTCCCGCTGTCATCAGGCGATGACGAACGGAATCGAAACCTGTCTGCCGCAGAAGTTCCTCCAGCCTCTCGGGGCCGGGGAAATCCATCACCGAGGCCGGCAGATAGGAATAGGCCTCAGCTCCCTTGGAGCTTCTGGAGAAGACCCGGCCAATCCAGGGCAGCAGAGGCAGGAGGTACAGGGCGAAGAGGCTCCTGAGAAAGGCGCCGCGCGGCGGCGTAAATTCGAGCAACGCGATTCGGCCGCCAGGCTTCAGCACTCTCCTGAGCTCTCTGAGTCCCGCCTCGAGATCGCAGAGGTTCCTGATCCCGAAGGCCACGGTGACCGCGTCAAAGGTCTCGTCCGCATAGGGCAGGTTCAGAGTGTCGGCAACCAGGAGTGAGCAGCGCTCCTCATCGCGCTCCAGGCGTTTGCGTTCACCGATGGCGACCATTTCAGGGCAGAAGTCTGTTCCGATGACATGTCCTCCTGACTCCTTGTCCACATACCCGCTCAGCTCCAGGGCCAGGTCTCCCGTTCCCGTACAGGCATCAAGGATCCTGTCCTCCTTGCGGATCTCCAGCGCAAGGGCTGTTCGTTTTCTCCAGCTGCGGTCCCTGTTCAGGCTGAGCAGATGATTGAGGAAGTCGTAGCGCCTGGAGATTCCGGAAAACATGTTCCGGATCCGGTCGCGATCTCTCGATAAGTTGACTTCTGGAGGTTGTTTTGTTGAAGACTTGGGCATCGGGCTGCGTCATACTTAAACGCGGAGTGTGGGCCTGCCGCTGTCCTTTGAGATTCGCGGCGGTATTCGCAGGAAGTCAAGTATCCTAACCCATGCGGAGGAAACATCCATGAGGCAGGGAGCGGCAAGACCTGTTGATCCAGGGCGGGACCTACCGGTTTTTTTTCGATGGGCGTTCCGGGGTGTTCTGGTCTGCCTTTTCCTCGGCGTAGTCAATGGTCTCTTCGCTGTTGAGGTCAAGCCTGCCGCTGGAGCCGGCGAGGTGGTCAAGCTTGGCGGCGTCGAATGGCTTGGAATCGAAGACGGGATCGAGAGAATCCGCCAACGCTACCAACCAGCTCTGGTATGGTACGCGGGGAGTTCTTCTTCTGATGGGCTGGGGCTGTTGAAGAGGCTGGAGAGTTCATCTTTTCGCCGCCTGTTTTCCAAGTATGTTCTGATCCGGGTTACGTCAGCTGACCTGGGCAAGAGGTATTCACCCAGGCCGAATGGTCCGCGTCCGCGAAAGGCCGTCAAGAAGAAGGCGCCTGCCAGGCCTGCGCTGAAACCTGCTGAAAAACAAGCCACCGTGGGTGAGGAACTGCGCCTTCCAGCCCGCGAGCCAGCCCTGGTCGTGCTTGATTTTCGTGAACGTCTTGTCGAACGCTATGACAACGAGCTGCCCGGAAGGGATACCCTGAGCTCGCGCCTGAAGAAGATTCTGAAGATCAGCGAGTACTACGCGCGCCAGAGCCGACCCATCGAGAAGTTGCTGCTCGACTCAAAGGAGGCCCAGAAGCTCGGCAATCAACGTACGGCTGTCCTCAAGGTAAGGGCTCTCGAGGATCCCGGTCTTCGCAAGAAGATGGACCCGGTGCTTCAGTCCTGGGTCGCGACCATGATCAGGGACTATCGGCAGGAGGCGAGGAAGGCCCTCGACAAGGCGATCGCTCTCGAGAGGGAAGGGGATAAGCTTAAATCCGACAGTGGCCTGAAATACACCAAGGCGATTGATGCTTTTGAGAAGATCGCCAAGGACTATCCGTTCAAGGATATCGTGGTGGAGGCTAACAGGCACTCGGGCGAGATTCTCAGGAAGATGACTGGCTTTGGCAAGAAGCCTTTTTGAGATCAAGGTTGGAACTCCTTCCATGAATTCCAGGTCGTCAACTCATGGGGAGAATCCGCTTCCTTCTACGGAGTTCGAGAATCCTCTCTCACAGGGGCTCGATTCGAAGACCGCGCGGGAAATTGTGGGGATCATCCATAACGAAGATCGAAAGGCGTGGGAGGCTCTCGACTCCGAACTCGGGACCATCGCGGCCGTGGTAGATGCGGTGGCCGGAGCCTTTGAGCGCGGACGGCGCCTCATCTATCTTGGGGCAGGCACCAGCGGACGTCTCGGAGTTCTTGACGCATCTGAATGTCCGCCCACCTTTGGTGTAGACCCGGGCCTGGTCGAGGGCTTTATCGCCGGTGGAGATGGAGCTCTTCGAGAGGCCGTTGAGGGAGCCGAGGATTCTGTTGAGGGAGGAGCCCGCCTGGTCAGCGATGCCCTGGTCGGCGAGGGTGATGTCGTCTGCGGTATCTCTGCCAGCGGCAGGACTCCCTTTGTCGCGGGAGCGCTCGAGGAGGCTCGCGGCCGGGGGGCGGTGACGGTGCTTGTCGCCGCCGATGGAGGTCTTCGTGAGACAGCTGATCCACCTCCCTGGGATCACCTGGTCATTCTCGATGCCGGACCCGAATGCGTAGCCGGCTCGACCAGGATGAAGGCCGGCACGGCGACAAAGATGGCGCTGAACATGATCACCACGGGGGCCATGGTTCGTTGGGGAAAGGTCTACGACAATCTCATGGTCGACCTGGTGGCCAGCAATACCAAGCTGATCGATCGGGCTAGAAGGATCATCGAGCAGCTGGGTGAGGTGGATTCCAGGGAGGCTCTCGAGTTGCTTGAGTTGGCGGAGGGTGGGGTCAAGCTGGCTGTGCTGATGGCGAGGAAGGGCATAGGACCGGATCGCGCCAGGGCTCTCCTGGGGAGCCATAAGGGGCATCTACGCCCGGCCCTTGAAGAAAACCTCGATTCCGGAAGTTCGTAAACCCAGCTGGGATAATGGACTTGCGGTATTTCTTTCCGCCGCGTTGGACGCTTTGGTTGGCTCGTGCTATCCTGATGCATTGAAACGTACTTTGCTCCTTAACCAGCTTTCTGGGGAGGATTTCGCAATGCCTGTCTATGAGACACTTACTGCAGAGGCCTTTACCCCGAATTGGAAGGGTGAGATCGCTGTCAGGGTGAATGACATTCTGCGCCGCCGCAAAGTTCTGTTCAGTGATAAGCTGGAGGAGATTTCGCGTTTTATCGAGAGGGGTCTTGGAAAGGCTCTTCCTTCCGAGAGCCTGAAAAGCTCGCTCAAGAACCTGGTCCAGTCCTTGAGGAAACGCCAGGGGGAGATTGACGCGGGCGGGGAGCCGGTTCTTGCCGAGCTCGATGTGTTTTTCGAGCAGATTGTCCGCTGTCGGGACGACAACCAGATTGAGCAGTATTCGACCTATCTCTTCAAGGTCGAAATGGATCTGAAAATCTGAGCGCGATTGTTGTGAGGTTGTTGCCGTGAGGCGATTGTCTTTAAGGCGATTGTCTTAAGGCGACGGTTTTGAGGCGTTGGCCTTTCCTGCCGGTGCATTTCTCGATTTGAGCGCGCGGGAAAAAACCGGGGCGAAGAGAAGGAAGAGAAGAATGCGCGGATCTGCGGGTGGATTTCGCACCGCTACCGCGCAGGGGTTATCGCAGAGCGGCCTGGCGGCTGTCGTTTAGGGAAAAGAGTGAGGTGAACCATACAATGAAGATGCTGAAAAATATCGGGGCTGGCGCACTTGTTCTCCTGGCCGGCATTGGCGGGTATTTCCTGTTCAGCTGGAACGGGATTGGCGAGAAGGTGGCTGAACACGGGCTCAGGATCGGCAAGGTTGAGGAGGAGGGGCAGCGTCACCAGGTGAGGATCGGCGGCAACGAGAAGGACATCGAGATTCTCAAGGGCGAGGTAGCCGAGGCCAGGAAGGAGCTCGTTGAGA
>Ga0066842_10000034_pt1 | contig 34245 bp, 25 predicted proteins | sample ETNtaG_19_FD_67289 | JGI IMG/M metagenome (GOLD analysis project Ga0066842, IMG submission 67289) | Marine microbial and viral communities from oxygen minimum zone, Eastern Pacific Ocean - ETNP201302PF86A | ecosystem: Environmental > Aquatic > Marine > Oceanic | place: Pacific Ocean: Eastern...
GAGGTGGCCGAGCCTGCTCCCGAGAAGCCTGCCGAGCCCGAAGTGGCCGCGCCTGCTCCCGAAGAAAAGCCGGCTCCCGCTGGGAAGCTGTCTGCCAAGCAGGTACTCGAAGATCTGCGCAAGTCCCGTGATGGACAGAAGGCGGCCTCCAGCTACTACTCCAAGCGTGGAGATGAGGCGATGCAGCGTGGTCGTTATGTCGAAGCTTCCGAGTTCTATCTCCAGGCTGTCAAGAGTCACGCGACTCCTGAGAATCAGAAGAAACTCGACAAGGCGCGTTTTATGCTCAACGAGCGTCCCGGTGAAGCGGAGTCACTGGCCGACGATCTCTTCGCGCGGGAGAAGGTTCGTAAGGACCAGTACCTTGCTGAGATCAACCTGAGTCTTGACAAGGCCCGCAAGGCCCTCGCGGATCGAAAGGTTGAAGATGCCCTCAGGTACGCTTCCCTTGCCGCGGATAATATCGCCCTGGATCCCGAACACGCCGGTGAAGATCTTCGCAAGGAGGTCCGCAGCCTGCTGGATACCATTCGCAAGAGCAAGCGCGATGTAGAGCGTGCCCGGCAGGATGCCCAGCTGAATCAGGCTACCGCTATCGCCAGCAACGAGCTTGACGAGGAGCGTATCCGTCGTCAAGAGCAGGTCCAGGACCTGCTGCGCAAGGCTCTCCAGTCGATTCGCCAGAGTGAGTATCGCAAGGTCGTCGAGATCTGTGAGACCGTTCTCAAGCAGGAGCCTGAGAACAAGGTTGCTTCCTTCTGGCTGAGAAGCGCCAACGAACGTCTGCTCAAGGAGCGCGAACTGAAGATCATCCAGGATCGCATCGCGGCTCGGAAGGTTCTCGACAGGAATTTTGTCGAGGGAACTACGCCCTACGAGGATATCTTTGTCTTCCCCGAGGATGAGTACTGGCAGAGGGTTCGTCTTCGCCAGGAGCGTATGGAGGTTCGTCGTATAGAAGATCCTGAGCCGATCAAAAAGATCAAGACGGCCCTGGAGACAACCAAGATTGACGTCAGCTTCGAGGATTCCCCGCTTCGCGATGTGATTGATCACTTCCGCACAGTAGTTGGAATTAATATCCTCATCGATCCGGCGGTAGATCCCGATGACGAGGCTCTCCAGGTCTCTCAGACGATCAACCAGCTGACCGCGATGAGCGCCCTGAAGCTTATCCTGTCTTCCAAGGAGCTTGGACTTACCTTCCAGGAAAACACGCTCGTTATCACGAGCGCGGATGAGGCCAGCGAACCGACCGAGTTCGAGGTCTACAATGTTACCGATCTCTTGATGAAGATCCGAGACTTCGCTTCTCCTGAGATCCGTCTCAAGAGCTCGTCGGATGACTCGGATGCTCCGATTGAATTCACAGATGACAGCTTCGAGGAAGAAGAGGATCTCGATCCTGAGGGTCTCATCGAACTCATCATGGAGAGCACGGGAGGAGACGACGTATGGGATGGCGAGGTCAACAGCATTGAGCACCAGCGCAGCCAGCTCCTGGTTAACGCGACCAGGGACCTGCACAGGAAGGTGCTCGACGTCCTCGGAAACCTGCGTGAAGATTCCGACCTGTATGTCGTCATCGAGGCGCGCTTTATCGATATCCATGATGATTTCCTTGAAGATATCGGTGTCGATTCCCGCAGCCTCGGAGCGGTGAACAACCTCGGTACTCCGCATGCCGGCGTTCTCAACGTTGCCCAGGGCGGAAATGACCTGGGTATCGTCGAGGGTCCCGATGGGGTTCCTGCTGACGTGTTCCTTGTCCAGGGTCTCGAGCGCTGGGCCGGTCGTGTTCAGCATATCGTGGACGGATTCACCGGAGTGATCACCGGTGAGAGGCTCACAGCCGGCAGTGGTATTGGCGGCGGTACCTTCCAGGCGACCTGGATTGAACCTTTCCAGGTCAACGTCATTATTCGCGCGGTCCAGGAGCAGCAGAACATTCGCGAGCTTACCGCTCCGATCGTTACCGCTCACAATAATGAGCGTGTATATGTTTCAGTTGTTACCCAGCGCGCCTATATTTCCGATTATGAGCTGGTCAGTGGTGGTACCGGGTTCGCGATCATCGAGGTCGCTGACCCTGTCGTGCAGACCTTCCAGGAAGGTGTGATTCTTGATGTCGATCCCACGATCTCGCACGACAAGAAGTACATCACTCTCGATGTTCGTCCGACTCTCGCTACCCTGATCGGCGGCGTCATCTCGACGATCCAGATCAGCCTCGGTAGCTTTACGAGCGTCGCTACCCAGGTGCCGATCGGCATTCCTGAGATTTCCCTGCAGCAGTCCTTCACCTCGGTGACGGTGCCCAACGGTGGTACCGTGCTGCTTGGCGGTTTCAGGAGTCTCAACGACCGCAAGTTCGAGTCTTACCTGCCTCTGCTCGGAAAGATTCCTCTCTTGAAGAATCTGGCCCGCAGGAAAGCTACGCTCGACGAGCGTCGAAGCCTGGTGATTCTCCTTACCGCGAGAATCGTCGATCTCCGCGGCGCTGAAGAGAAGAAGTTTAATCCCTGAGAAGGTAATCGCTTACCTTCCGGGGTGGCCCGTTGATCAAGGAGTATCTATCCTTGATCAACGGGTTTTTTTTGTTTCTGGCCGTTTCAGAACGCACTTATTACGGTTTTAGCGATAGATTTGCCGGTTCTCCTTGCAGGGCTCTAAGGTATTAACCGGCTTCTTCCGATATATTGGTAAAACTAAGGACCCCTTTATCCATGCCCAAGCTTCGAGCCATTTTTTTCGACATAGATGACACGCTCTACTCGACGAGCGAATTCGCGGAGCTGGCGCGTTCGGCGGCTATCGATTCGATGATAGATGCCGGCCTGGACCTGGATCGGGAGGCGATTCGCGAAGAGCTTGACGAGGTGATCCACGAGTTCAGTTCGAACTATGAGCATCATTTCGACCGGCTCCTCCTGCGGACTCCGCGGCGGCATTACAAGGGCATCAATCCGGCGATTATCGTCGCTGCCGGGGTGATGGCCTATCACGAGACCAAGTCCAGGCGCCTGGCTCCGTATGAAGATGCTATCGAGGTGCTCCGATTGCTCTCCTCGAAGACTGACCTTCTTCTGGGAGTGATCAGCGAGGGGCTGGAGGTGAAGCAGGCTGAGAAGCTGGTCAGGATGAGGGTTACACAATTCCTTTCGCCCAACGCGATTTTTATCAGCAACCAACTCGGCATCTCGAAACCCAATCCCAAGCTCTATCAGCGCGCCTGCAGTGACCTGAACCTCAGGCCGGCTGAGAGTATGTATGTCGGAGACAATCCTCTGCACGACATCGACCCGCCCAATTCGATTGGCATGGTCGCCGTTCGAATGAGAAGAAGCGGAAAGTATTATCACGAAGAGAGCAACTCCAAGCCCGCCCGGGTGGTCCAGAATTTCTGGGACTTCCTTGATTACCTCGGCCAGGAGTTCGACATCAAAGTTTGAGCCCGACCCTCCGGCGATCCCACGACAGATGACACAAAATCACTCCTCGCAATCGGTTGATCGGAAGACTCCGGAGATCAGTGTCGTCATACCTGTTCTCGATGAAGGCGACACCGTGCGGCAGGTCTACCAGGGCCTTCGCGACACATTCGGGAGCGATTGTGAAATCATCTTTGTAGATGATGGCAGCCGTGATTCCACCCGGGATGAACTGGTCGGCTTGCTGGCGGAAGATCCAGCTCTGCGCCTCATCGCTTTTCATCGCAACCATGGAAAATCAGAGGCCCTGGGCGCCGGCTTCCGGCGGGCCCGAGGCCGTCTTGTCGCGACACTGGACGGTGATCTCCAGGATGACCCGGCGGAGCTTCCCCGGTTGGTCGAGAAGCTTGAGCAGGGCTACGACCTCGTGGTGGGTTGGCGGCGTAAACGAAAAGATGATCTCTTCAAGATCTATGGGTCCAGGATCTTCAATAACCTGGCGGGACGGCTTGGAGGGGTTCGCCTGCATGATATCAACTGCGGTATGAAGGTCTTTCGCCGGGGAGTTCTCGAAGACCTTCTGTTGACAGGTGGATTTCACCGGTTCCTTCCTTTGCAGGCGCATTGGAAGGGCTACCGGGTATCCGAGCAGGAAATCGAACACAAGCACCGTGAGCATGGATACACCAAGTACACCAGGACAAAGGGTTTCAGGGGACTCCTCGATCTTTTCGTTATTATCTTCCTGATGCGGTTCGAGGGCCGCCCTGGCCGTTTCTTTGTAGGTCTCGGAGCGGTCTGCGCGACGGCAGGTTTTGGAGTTTCCGCCTATATCGCAGCCATTCGTTTCATCGATGGAAATATCCAGTCAAAGTATCCCCTCATGGCCCTGGGCCTCGGGCTGCTGGTTTTCGGATTCCAGATATTCACACTCGGGCTCTTTGGTGAATTGCTCTCCTATCATTTCCGCAGTGTCAGGTCCGTTGAGCCGGTGGTCATCGAATACAGCCATCCGGAAGATGCCGCTGGCGAGTCTTCCGGTGTCGGCGAGTCGGCAGAAACCGGGGAGCCCGGTACGACATGAGGCCGCGTTTCCTGGTCTTGACGGCAGCTTATCCCAGTCCCCGAGAACCCGGACGAGCTATCTTCATCGAGAACCTGAATCGGGCCCTGGTAGAGGAGGCCGGCGGCGAGCTCTCGCTCACGGTCGTCGCTCCCAGGGTTCATCCTCTCGATCCGGCCTCCGAGCTTCGCTCAGGGATCGAGGTCCGACGCTTTCCATATCCTTCGGGGGGGAAACGGTTGAAGGAGCTCGGCTCTCCCGGTCCGCTGACCCTGGGCGGCTATCTGCTCTCCGGCCTGGCCCGGGTTCTCTGGGAGGCGCGCAGGGGTGATTACGATGCGCTGCTCTGCCACTGGACGCTGCCAGCGGGCCCCATCGCCTGGTTGTCATCGTTCATTCTCGAGAGTCCATTCTTCCTCTTTGTCCATGGCTCGGATCTGAACCGGTACGCCGCCCGGTCTTCCGGTCTGCGCCTGGCCTCGCGCCTCGCCCTTGGGAAAGCTTCCGGTGTTTTTGCTGTCAGCGAGGATCTGCGGGAGTCGATAGAGACGGACTATTGTCCGTCTGCCCGTCACCTCGAGGTTATCGAGATGGGAGTGGGAGATGAATTCCTGCCGGTCGACCGAGCTGAGGCCCGACTGGGCTTGTCTCTTTCGGCTGGATTGGATGTTCTATTTGTCGGGGATCTTATCGAAGACAAGGGAGTGGGCGATCTGCTGGCGGCTCGCAGGCTGCTTGCGGATCGCGGGGTGGATTTTCGTCTTCATTTCGCCGGCGGCGGGCCATTGGAGAAAGAGATTTCTGCTGTGGATGGATGTGAGCTGCTGGGAACCCTGTCGCCGCAGGAGCTTGCTCGCTGGTACCGCGCCGCTGACCTGCTGGTGCTGCCGTCTCATTCAGAGGGCTCCCCGCTGGTGGTAATGGAGGCTCTCTCCTGCGGAACTCCGGTTCTGGCAACCAGGGTGGGAGGGGTGCCTGGGCTGATCGAACCCGGCAGGAGCGGCGAACTGGTCCATCCGATGCAACCGGAAAGACTGGCTGAAAAACTCGGGGAATTGCTTGAGTCGCCAGATGCTCTCGATAACATGCGCGAGGCGATTCTGACCGACAGCAGGGATTTCAGCGCCCGGCGCTGCGCCCGGCGGGTCTGCGAATCTTTACGCAGGACGCTCGGTGTCGGGGGCGAGACCGCATGACCGATACAGCTACCCGTTACGACAGCTATTGGCGGCTTCGCGATAAGACGAGGACAAAAGCCAGGAGTCGTTCCCGGGCGTCCCTCGCCTTGCGGCTGCTTGAGGATGCAGGCTGTGTTTCGCGGGAATCTTCGCCGCCCAGCCTGTACGAGGTCGGCTGCGGTCCCGGGTGGGCTCTTGAGGTTTTTCGCGAGGCAGGTTTCGAGGCGCGGGGGTGTGATGTGTCTCCGGAGGCTGTCGATCGCGCCAGGGAGCTCGGTTTCGAGGTGAGGTGCCTGGATATTGAGGAGGCTGGCGAGGAAGATCCGGTCGTTAGCGGTGAGGTGGATGTGCTGGTCTGCCTGGAGGTTCTGGAACACCTGCGCGAGCCTTCCGCTGTCCTTGGGAAGCTGCGGGATGCTCTTTCCGCCGAGGGCGGTCTGGTTATTTCCCTTCCGAATGAATACCATCTCATGAGTCGGCTGGCGGGGCTGTTCGGCCGTTCACCGCTGGGTGGGCCGGATGATCCGCACCTGCATCATTTTGAGAGAGCTTCCGCCCTGCGGCTCTTTGAGGGGGCGGGCCTTGAGGTGCGTGGGCGTCTCGATGATTCGATTGTTCCGCCGAGGATGCCGGTGTTACGCTGGCTGTTTCGTCCCCTGCTGGCTGTCCTGCCGGGGCTGTTTTCGATAGCTCACGTTTTCCTGCTGGGCGCGAAGGTGGAGGTGAAAACCAGGTGATTCGAATGTCGGCTTCCAGCCATCTCCCATCTGCAGGGGACCGGTCCGCGCCGGTTACCGGCGATCGTCGGTGGATCCTTCTCATGCTTTCGGCAGGCCTGCTGGCTGTCCTGCCTTATGTCGGCATCCTGGACTCTCCCTATGTCTTCGATGATGTGAAGCTCGTCAGGGACAATAAGGATCTGCGTTCGCAGGGGGATGGGGGCATCGGCGACATCGCGGCGACCTTTGACGTTACCTCCAGGAAATGGTCGAAAGAGGAGCTGCGGTCCAACTACCGTCCGCTGCGGTTCCTCTCCTACCGCCTCGACTATTACCTATCAACGGTGTTTATCGGTGATTTCAATCCAGCCAAGGACCCACCGCCGGTCCTGTTCTTTCATCTGCAGAATATCTTCTGGCACGCCCTCAACGCGATGCTGGTCTTCCTGCTGGGCAGATGCCTGCTGGGAAGCTCCGCCGCAGGATTTCTCGCAGCTCTCATCTTCGCTCTGCACCCGGCTCAGACCGAGGCGGTAACCTATATTTCATCTAGAAGAGATGTGCTCTCGACCTTCTTCTTCCTGGCGAGCCTGTCGCTGTACCTGGCGGTCCCGCGTGAAAAGGAGCCGAACCTGGGCGTCCTGTTGCTGGGAGCCTCTCTCTTCTCGCTGGGACTTCTTGCCAAGGAGATGGTGATCACGCTGCCGGCTGTGCTCGCGCTGGTTGACCTGTCGCGTCGTCCGGTTCTCGGGCCCCGCCGCCTGGCTTTCCATGCCATCCTCTGGGCGGTAGCCCTCACCTCGGCCATCATTACCCTGACGACACCTGGCCTGGTCGCCTCCGGGGGCGAGCCGCGGGGGGGGGCGATGATCTACGATGCCGGTCGTTACACGGTCCGGTATCTCGAGCTCCTTCTGCTTCCCTTGTCCCAGAGCATTGATTACTCCTACGCGGCGATCACTGAGTCGAGGGGGCTTTTCGATCCGCTTGCCTCGCTGCTTTCGCTGGCGCTGGTGTTGTTCCTGGTGCTGGTAGCGGTTCGTTCCTACAGGAAGGGCGCGGGCCTCGCTGGCCTGGCTGTTCTGTGGTTCCTGGGAACCCTGGTCCCGGTTCTTCAGTTTGTTCCGATTGCCGAGCGGTTCGCCGAGCATTTTGTCTATCTTCCGTCCATCGGGATCGCCCTGCTGGCGGGCTGCCTGCTGCGGTCTGTCCTGGGACGCAGCGACAAGCTGGGCTGGGCTGTTGGGCTGTTGCTCGCCGCCTCCTGTTTCTTTCTGACGGTGCGGCGCAACAGTGACTGGGAGAGCCGCGAATCACTCTGGGCCTCGGCGGTCAAGGCGCAGCCGCAATGCGCCCGGGCGCGGTTTGAATACGCCAACGCCCTGGTAGAGAAAGGAGGGCGCGGCCCGGCGGATGCCATGGCCGAGTTTGACAAGGCCCTCGAGATCTGGGATGGGCAGCCGCTCGAGAGCTATCATGGCTACAAATTGAGAATCCATGCTCAGCGCGGGCTGGTTCATTCGTCCCTCGGCAAGACGAAGCCGGGCAGCCTCAGGAAGGCTATCGATGAGCTTCGTCTCCTCCTGTCTGAGAAGGACATCGATGGCAGTGAACTTTCGGTCTCCACCAGCCCCATCCTGTTGAGCCTTCGCCTGGAACTGGCCTCCTGTCTCGAACGGGGCGGGGAGGAAGACGAGGCTCTCAGTGAATACAGGAAGGTCATCGAGCTCGATAATGATTCGACCATGGCGCTGCGGGCGCGTTTTCAGCTCCACCAGATCCTGCTGAGACGGAAGGATCTGGATGGAGCTGTTTCGGTATTAGAGGAAATACCGCCTCTCCTCAAACGAAACAGCGGAGATTGGCTGAAGGCGCAACTGCTTCTTTTTACGGTTCTTCTTGAGCATAAGAAAGACTTCGATTCCGCTGCGGCCCTGATCGAGGGCCTGCTGCGCTCCGCATCAGGAGATGAGGAGAAGGTCGGATTCCTCCTGAGGCTGGCACAGGTTTTTGACCGCCAGGGGAATCTGGATGCCTGCGTCGAGAAGCTTGAGGAGGCGCTGCAGATCAAGCCCGATTCGGTCGCCGTTCTCGAGAGTCTTGCGCCCATCGAGAGCATGAGAAACCGTACCGAGCGTGCCGAGGATTATTTCAGCAGGCTTCTGAAAATCAATCCGGCTAATTCGACAGGTCTGCAGGGGCTTAAAGAGATCAAGTTGCGAAAAGACGCGGGGCCCGCAAAGGGAGCGAAGCAACTCGAGGCGCAGAAGTTGCTGGAGAGCATGGAAGAAACCGCCCGTGGGCACGAAGCCAGGAAACAATGGCCGGCCGCTCGCCAGAGCTGGGGTCATATCATCGAGAAGGCCGCCGAGACGGGGGCCATGGACAAGCTGGCGCAGGGCTACCGCGGGATGGCCCGGTGCGAGGCGCAATTGCGCCGCAAGGAGGAGGCCCTGGAGTATCTCGAGAAGGCGCTCGAGACCGGCTCCGCGCGCGCCGCCACCTTCCGGGCCCTGGCTGACCTTCACCTGAGACACCTCGGCAAGCCTGCCAGGGCGGCCGATTATTACAGGCGCCACATTGCGGCTCTCGGTCCCGAGTCGAAGGTGGATCCGGGGGTCTTCCTCAATCTTGCCCGGATTCTCTCGAATGATTCGGCGGAAGAATCGATCGACTTTTTCGAGAAGGCCGTCGACCTGGGGATTCTTGAGATTCTCGGCCCGGATTCAGCCGGGGTGAAAAAAGATATGGGCCTGCTCTACGTTAAGCTCGGGCGTTGGCAGGAGGCCTTTGAGTCTCTCTCCGGTTACCATGAGAGCCTTGGCGCGGAAAAAGCGGCTGATCGTCTTGTTATCGAGGAGATCCTCAACGAGCATGTCCTGCCCAACCTGGTAGGAGAGCAGAAGAAAAAGGACGGCGGTAGATAGGATTTATCCGCCTGCTGATGAGATGAGGCTTCATAGAATCTGGTTACCGGGCGCCCGTGAGGGACGCACCTACTCTCTCGATGAGGATGAATCTCATCACCTGGTTACCGTGATGCGGCGCGGCGAGGGAGACGAGGTGGTCGTGGTCGCGGGAGAGGACCGTATCTATCTCGGGGTCATCGAGTCGGTCAGCGAGGAGGGGGACACTTCGTTGGTCAAGGTTACCGTTGGTGAAGATTATTCCGCTCCGCCGCCGTCGGTGAAGCCCTGGCTCGTGGCTGTGTCCGTGGTGAAGGAGCGCAACCTGGAGCTCGCCATTCGCATGCTCTCAGAGACCGGGCTGGAGGGAATTATTCCTCTTGTGAGCGAACGGGGGCAGGTTTCCCTGAAGGCGGGTTCCGGTAAGATCGATCGTTGGAAAAGAATCGTCCTCGAGTCGGCAAAGCAGTGCGGGCGGGCGAGTTTGCTGGATATTAGGGAGTCGATTTCGATTGAGGAATTACTGAAGAAAGAGACCGGTCGAGACGTCTGGATAGCCCATCCAGGAGGCCCAGAACCTTCCTGTAGCGCTTTCCTTGGCAGGGATGGGCTGAAACCCGGCCTGTTCCTCATCGGCCCTGAGGGAGGCTTCAGCACCGCTGAAATCGCTCTCTGTGAGGAGAATGGGGCGCGGTTGATCGGGTTTCCAATGCCAGTCATGAGAACTCCGGTAGCTGTGATGATGATTGGGGCTCTTGGAGCCCTGGTGGAGATGACGGCGGCCCGGGAAAGAGCTGACGAGGATGGCGTAAATTCCTGTTGATTCATTCTTTGCGGGCATGTAATATTCGGCCTTTTGACCCGGAATCAGAAGGATTTCAAGCAGTTCTCATGTCGAAGACCTTTCTCTTACGCAAAGAAGATGTCCAGCGTCGTTGGATTCACATCGATGCGAATGGCGTAGTGCTGGGCAAGCTCGCGGTTCATGCCGCCGTTGCTCTCATGGGCAAGGACTGTCCTACCTATACTCCGGGAGTCGATTCCGGCGCCTTCATCGTTGTTACCAACGCTGAACTTGTGAAGGTTACCGGCAAGAAAGAGACCGACAAGAAGTACCGCTGGCATACCGGTTACATAGGCGGCCTGAAGGAAAAATCGCTCGACGAGATGAGAACGACCAAGCCCGAGAAAGTAATCCAACTGGCGGTCAGAAGGATGTTGCCTAAGAACAAGCTGGGAAGGAATATGTTGAAGCGCCTGAAAGTTTACGCCGGCGTCGAACATGGCCACGAGGCCCAATCCCCAAAGACGGTTACAGTTAGCTGATGGCAAAGAAAAAAGAAGTCAATTACATCTGGGGTACAGGACGCCGGAAAACCTCCGTTGCGAGAGTGCGTCTCATCGAAGGCAGCGGAAACATCCAGGTCAACGGCGGAAAAGGACTGAAGGATGTCGACGCCTTCTTCGGAACCGAAAAAGAGAGGCAGCGTGTCAGGGCGGCCCTGAAGGCCGTTGGCGGCGAAAAATCCTTTGATATCTTCGCTCGCGTACATGGCGGCGGATACAGCGGTCAGGCCGATGCCATTTCCCTCGGAATTTCCCGGGCGCTTCTCAAGCAGAACCCGGAAAACGAATCCATTCTTCGCGACGGTAAATTCCTCACGCGTGACTCGAGGGAAGTCGAGCGGAAGAAGCCCGGACAGAAGGGCGCCCGCAAGAGCTTCCAGTTCTCCAAGCGCTGATCCTGTCGGCGGGGAATCGCTTCGGCTCATAGGTGAGTCGATCTCCCGCGAGCGTGGATACCTGTTGCTTGAGGAGACTCTCCTTACCTGTCTGAGTGGAGGGGAATAAAGCCCATGCCAGTACAGTTGAAAAAGCTCCTTGAAACGCTTGAGGAACTGGCGCCTCTCGAGCTTGCCGAGGAATGGGACAATGTCGGGCTGTTGCTCTGTCCGAGTCGGAAAAGAACAGCCAGGAAGATTCTGCTGACGATCGATCTTACGGAGCCGGTGCTCGAGGAGGCGCTCAGGATAGGGGCCGAGACTATCGTGGCCTACCATCCGCCGATTTTCGATCCGCTCAGCGAGATCACTCCCTCTGAAGCAAGGCAGCGGGTCATCCTGCGCCTGGTGGAGGCTCGGATTGCCGTCTACTCTCCACACACGGCGCTTGACGCGGTTGCCGGCGGGGTCAACGACTGGTTGGCCCAGGGACTGGGCGAGGGAGACTCCGCGCCGATCACTCCCTTTGCGCAACCCGGCTTCGAGACGGCGGAGGTCGCGACTGGCCAGGGACGCCTGGTAAGGCTGCGAAGGCCTGTCACGCTTTCAACCCTGGTTCGAAGGGTCAAGTCTCATCTCGGTCTCAAGAAGTTGCGGGTGGCTAAGGTGAGACGAGGTAACCCGCTAGTCTCAAGCGTAGCGCTCTGTGCCGGGGCCGGAGGCTCTGTGCTCGGTGGGGTCGAGGCTGATGTCTATCTTACCGGCGAGATGCGCCATCACGATGTCCTGGATGCGAACGCTCTCGGGACAACGGTAATCCTCTGTGAGCACACCAACACCGAGCGCGGCTACCTGCGGATTTTCAGGTCCAGGCTGGCGCGCGCCCTGGGCAAGGGGGTCGAGGTCAGGGTATCAAGGACCGACAACGACCCCCTCGAGTTCGCCTGAGACCCGTTTTCTCGGCAAAGCGGCAGGCTCAAAAACTAAAATCCAGGCCGACCAGCAGTCGCCAGTCATTTTCCATCTGGGGGCCATCGAGATCCTGATGGATGGGAAATCCGATCTCAAGAGCCAGGTTGAAGGTTTCATGAAACTTTTCCTCGGTCTCATCGAAAGCTTTATTCAGCCTGTCTATGGTCTCATTTAAATTAAGGTTGAGGCCGAACAGGATATCGATGCGCTCGCCGCCGCGCAGGTCGGCGCGCGCGTTGGGGCTCATCATCGGGTTCATCGCGACATCCTGTCCTTCGACATTACCCCAGGTGACTCCCTCGATCCTTGCCGAGGCGCTCAGAGTGTTGCTGAGCTTTTGCGAGTACCACGCCGTCGCCTGGAAGCGATTGCCGAGAGAGTAGCCCTCTCCATTTTCTCCAAGGCGGATGGCGCTGTTTGCCTGGGCGCCCCAGGACCAGCCGTCTTTCTCTGCGAGGTAGGTCAGCCCGGGGAGGAGATCGAAGGTACCCGAGCCCATCTGCATGGGGTAGGCCATCCGCATGGGCATGTCACCTGCCATGTTCCTGCCGGCGCCGGTCTCCTTGATGGATCCAATGGGAATACTCAGCCCAGCGTTCAGGTTCAGTGTTTGGCTGTGGTCGCCGGTCATCCACAATGGAACAATACCGGTGAGCTTGAGGTCGCCGGCACCGCTGCTCAGCGTCTTTCTGCGCATGGTCATATTCGGCATCTCCGGCATCGGCATCTCGGAGACCATCTCCATACGCTTGAGGGGGAGCATGGCCATGAGAGTCATGGAGTCGCTGACACCGTACATGACTCCAATCATATGCATCTCCATCCGCATGCTGGTGGGAGCCATCATGAAACCGGCATCGAGGATGTCCCGGGTGCTTGCCGTGGTCGAACCATCGAGGTTGCCATTCATCTCCATGATTCCGTAGCGGTAGGAAAACATGACCTCGCCCGCCTGGTGCGTATGGTCTCCCATGATCCCGAGCGGAGAATTACTGTCATGTCCCATCCCGGTTGAGCCGTGTTCGTGTCCCTCGGGATGGACGTGCTCATCACAGTAGGCAGGGCAAAGGAACAGGAGGAGGCCCAGGATATAGAATACGAAACGAAAATTAAGGGGAGTCATGTTGTCTTCCTATCGATAGAGAAAATATCTGAAATGGCCGGGGAATCTTTCATCCCGGCTTCTGTTCCCTGCAGCAGAGGGACCAGCGAATGTCGAGGGGGGAGGGAAGAGTCAGATAGGCACCTTGTCCGGATTGCCTGGGGGGCTTCCGGGGGATGACAGGTCATCATCAGGCAGTCTGGCTGCAGGGAGCAAGGCGGGGGTGTAAACCGCGGGATCGGCCTGGAGGTGATCAGGCAGGGGTGGCGGCAGGATCCATTCGCCGCCGACTGGAGAGCAGCCCGCGGGCGACAGCAGACATTGGCGAGGCTGTGATTCGGAGTTCCTTGCGGAGGCGAAGCTTGCGGGCTCATAGAGGTCTTTTTTCTTAACGCCAGCCGGGCAGCCGCAGCAGCAGGATTCTTCGGGACTGACTGCGCAGCCGCAGGCGCAGGCGCCGACTGAGGCGGCGAAGACTGTCGCGGGGCCGGTTGAAAAAGGCATCAGGCTCAGCGCCTGGAGAAGGATGACTGGCAGGTAGGCTGTTAGGTTGAGCCAGTGGCTGAGCTTATTCTGCATAGGATAAAGGATATTTCAGCTTCGGGAATCTTTGATCAGGCTATGAGAATAAACGGCATTTTGATTGGTATCAAATACGTTAACGGATGGCTCAGGACAGGATCTCGGTGATAACGGACCCATGCACATCGGTCAGGCGGCGCTCGAACCCGTTGTGCAGGAAGCTCAGGCGCTTATGGTCAATGCCGAGCAGGTGCAGAATCGTGGCGTGGAAGTCATATACCGAGCAGATCTTCTCAGCCGCCTTATGGCCGAATTCATCGGATGCGCCGTAGCTGTAGGGAGCCTTGACGCCGGCGCCGGCCAGCCAGGTCGTGAAGCCGTAGGGGTTGTGGTCGCGTCCGCTGGCGCCTTTCTGGAAGGTCGGCATCCTGCCGAATTCCGAGCACCAGACCACAAGGGTTTCCTCGAGCAGCCCCCTGTCCTTGAGGTCTCGAAGCAGGGCTGCCGCGGGCTGGTCGAGCACCGGGCCATGTTTACTGTATTGATTCTTGAGCTGCTTGTGGCCATCCCAATTGCTGACGCCTTCGCCGCCTGTCTGGTAGGCGCCATTGAAGAGCTGTACGAAGCGGACGCCTTTTTCGATCAGCCTCCGGGCGAGGATGCAATTGCGCGCGAAGGAGGCCTTGAGCTTATTGTTCGAGTCATCGGCTCCGTACATCTTGAGGATGTGCGCGGGCTCCGAGGCTATGTCGCTGACCTCCGGGACGCTGAGCTGCATTCTCGCGGCGAGCTCATAGCTCGAGATGCGTGCCGCCAGCTCGCTGTCGCCCGGGAATCGCCGCTGGTGGCGTTTGTTCAGTCCCTGCAGGAAGTCCAGGGTCGCCTTGTCGGAGCTGTCGCTGATCCCTGCCGGGCGCTGCAGGTTCCGGATCGGCCTGGAGGAGTTGAAGTCGACTCCCTGGAACGCCGCCGGCAGGAAGCCCGGCCCCCAGTTGTTGACGCTTGACTGGGGTGTGCCGCGCGGGTCAGGGATGGCCACATAGGCGGGCAGGTCGGCGTTCGACGTGCCAAGGGCGTAGGTGAGCCAGGAGCCCATCGATGGGAACCCGTCGAGGGTGTAGCCGGTCGACATGAAGTTTTCCCCGGGTCCGTGCGTATTCGTCTTGCTCGTCATCGAATGGATGAAACACATCTCATCGGCCATCTCACCGAGGTGGGGGACGAGCTCTGAGATCATCTTGCGGGACTTACCGCGAGGTTTGAACTCCCACGGGCTCTTGATGAGGTTTCCCTGCTCTCCCTGGAATGTGACCAGTTTGCCTCCCGGCATGGGCTTGCCGTGCCTCTTGACCAACTCGGGCTTGTAGTCGAAGGTGTCGAGATGGCTGCAGCCTCCCGCGCAGAAAATCACGAGCACGTTGCGAGCCCGGGGCTTGAAATGGGGCTCTCGCATGGCAAAGGGCCGTCGGGGATCGATCTCCGGTTGGATCGGTTTCCTGTCGGGGGTTGCCTTGGCGGTGTCCTCCGAACCCAGCAGGCCCTGGGAATTGAGCAGCTGCGCCAGCGCGATCCCGCCGAGGCCGGAGCCCATGTTTCCCAGGAAGCTTCTCCTGTGGAGGCCGTTATTTTCCTGTTTTTCTGTCATGGCTGTCGTTCTTCAGGGAATAAAGACAAACTCGTTGCTGTTAAAGAGAGCCCTGCAGAGGGCCTGGAGGCCGTGTTCGCTGACCAGGCTCTGGCTCTCCTTTGCCTCCCCGGGCTCCGGCTTCCTGCCGAAGCACAGCTCGAAGGCGAGTCGTATCCTGTCGGTATTTTCCGGGCCCGCCTCCTGTTCGAGCCGTTTCTGCAGCAGCTCGGCCACCTGGAGGACAAACGCGCTGTTAAACAGGTTCAGAGCCTGGATCGGGGTCGTCGATCGGGATCTCTTCGAGATGACCTGGCTGGCATCCGGGCAGTCGAAGGCGCCGAATACAGATTCATGTTCCTGGCGAACCTTGATCATGTAGATCATGCGCCGGTAGTCCTCCGGGCCGTATTTTTCCTTTGGGAAGAAATGATTGACGTTTTCGGGGACCACCTTGAAACCGTTGAAGCCGGGGCCGCCCATGGTCAGGTCGAGGGCGCCGGAAGCTTTGAGGAGACTGTCACGGATCGCCTCGGCTTCCATTCGTCTCGGCGGGAACCTCCAGAGCAGGGCACTGGCGGAGTCCAGCTTCAGCCCATCTTTTCGAGGCCTGTTATCCTGCTGGAAAGTACTCGATAGCAGCAGCAGGCGGTGGATGTGTTTGAGCGACCAGCTGTTTTCCATCAGCTCCGTGGCGAGCCAGTCAAGCAGGAGAGGATGGCTCGGTCGGGCGCCATTGCGGCCGAAGTCATTCGGGGTGGTGACGATTCCAGCTCCGAAATGATGCATCCAGATCCTGTTGACGATCACCCTGGCAGTGAGAGGATTCTTCCTGGCGCTCAGCCAGCGGGCGAAGGCGAGTCGCCGCTGCTGTTCAGGAGCGTTCTTTGGCATTTGAAAACCGCTCAGCACCTCGACCGCGCCGGGCTGCATTTCCTCTCGCTTCTGTAGAGGATCGCCGCGGTAGAGACGGTAGGTCGGCCCGGGCTGCGCGAAGGTGCCGACGTAGGCCTTTACGGACTTGCCGGCGGCGAGCTGTCTTCGGCTCGCTACGGCCTGTTTCAACGAGGCGACGACTTTTTTCCCGGATTTCTTGTGGAAGGAGAAGCGAGGCGACGGGATCTTCAGAGCTTCGGACCCGGCACGAACTCCTGAGCTGGCGACCAGCTGAAGATCGGACACATCCACACCAACCTCTATCCGGTAGCCGATCGCTACCCGGTCGCTGAATCTTCCCTCGCGGTCCCTGCCCCATTCGACGCGATCGATCAGGGCGGGCGAGGGGAGCTCGAGCTGGACCCACCCCTTGCCGGTCTCGTTGGAGATCCAGCTGCGGCTGTTGCCGTATTTTCCATCGTTGATGTGCTCGAGCTTGTGGATGGCGTATCCCGGCAGGGAGCTGGAGGCACGGCTCCGGGCGCCGAGGCTCGCCAGGGCGAGGTTGCGATCACCGGAGAAGACCTCGAGTTCATCGATACAGGGCTCCGAGCGGTTGGTTGCCTCGATCGTAAAACGGATGAAGCGGGCCTCTACCGGTTCGAAGGTGTCGATGTTGCGCCTTGCGTTCACCGCCGGGCCGATGGTGGGCAGGGGATCACTGTCGCCGTTTTGTCCGGGCAGTTGGAAGATAACTCGCCCTGCGGTGATAGCTGCTCCCAGGCTCCCTCCGCGCAGCAGCACTGCGGAGGCTGGCTCCAGTTGATGAATCCCGGCATCGAGCAGCCCGCTCCAGAGCTCTTTTTTCGGTATGTCGTCGCCTGAGCCCGAGAGCTTTCGTTGATCTACCGTGGCCACCAGCTCCTGGTCGTCCCGGGTTTCAGGGTTTCCATCCCGGTCGATAAGGTATTGGGCATTGCCGCAGTGGCTGGCGGAGCCGGCACCCCAGGATATCCAGATACGATACGCTCCCTTGAGCAGGGGCTGCCAGGCGGCGAAGTCCTTCCCGGGCTGGTTTTCCCAACGGGTGTAGAGCCCGCCCACGCTGGGGTTTCCGGAGGGAACGAGGTGGGTCGTCCCGCGTCCCAGCTCATCCAGGGTCTCAGAGTCGCTCAGCATCAGGAGCTTATCACTGGTGGACTGGATGGATTTTCCCAGCTCCGCTTTCAGCCTGGAAATCTCCAGGTCGACAGAGGAGGGGTCCTTTCGCTCTGTCTTGATGAGGCGCTCGGCATGCTGGACACCTGCGAAGGTCGCCTGGATCGAGTAGTAGTCACGCTGGGAGACAGGGTCGAATTTGTGGTTGTGACACCTGGCGCAGCCAAGCGTCAGTCCGAGGAAGGTGGTGCCGGTTACGTTGATGAGGTCGGCCAGTTCATCCTGGCGCTGCATGAGGGTGAGGTTGATGTCGGGACTCTTGACGATATCGTGAGGGCCGGCGACAAGGAACCCTGTAGCAAGCCCGTTGCCAAGGGCATCTCCAGCGATCTGCTCGCGGACAAATTCATCGTAAGGTTTGTCTTCGTTGAAGCTCCTGATGACATAGTCGCGGTAGTGCCAGGCGTTAGGTCTCGGCCTGTTCGTTTCAAAACCGGTGGTTTCTCCGAATCGGATGATGTCGAGCCAGTGCCTCGCCCAGCGCTCACCGTAGTGATTGCTTTCAAGGGCTTCTTCGACCAGTCTTTTCCAGGCATCCGGCCTCTTGTCAGAGACGAAGGCCTCGATTTCCTCCGGGGTGGGGGGCAGGCCGTGCATGACCAGTCGGAGGCGGCGGATCAGGCTGCTACGATCAGCGCGGGGAGATGGACCGATGCCTCTTTCTTTCAGGCGGGAATGGATAAAGCGGTCGACAGGGTTCTTGCCCCAGGCGCCGTCCTTTTTCTCAGGGGCGATTGACGTGAGAGGTTTGAAGGCCCAGTGATCGAGCTTGACTGCTTCCGTCTTTTCCTCTTGTTCGGGCATCTTCGCTCCCTGGTCGATCCACGCTCTCAGGAGGCCAATCTCTCCCGCCGAGAGGCGCTTACCGCGTGGAGGCATGACCAGCTCAGGATCGAGTCCGGCAACCAGCTTCACCAGGTGGCTCTCGGAGCTGTTACCCCGCACCAGGGCGGGCTCGCCTGACTCTCCTCCGCTCAGGAGATTTGAGAGCAGGTCCAGCCTCAGCTTTCCTTTCTGCTTCTTTTCACCGTGGCAGCCCAGGCAGCGTTTCTGGAGCAGGGGCTGGACCTCCTTGTCATAGTCGACAGGCCGATCGAGGGCGGGGGGAAGTTCCTGCGCTCCTGCAGTGCCGGCTAAAGCGGCCAGCAGGACTGTCAATGTCAGGGTTGTTCTCGGGTATGCCATCGCTCGGTGCCGCAGGGGCCTGCTGGAATCTTCAGAACCGGAATACATCTTAATTTCACAGCGTAAATCGTTCAACAAGACTCGGGTAAAATAGCTTCGAAGGAAGCGCCTTTTTAGCTTCTGCCCGGCGGGTTAAAATACGGCCTGTACAGCGAGAGAGTATGAAATGTGGTCCCGCATGGGGGGAAGAATGCCGGTCAGTGAGGCGATTGAGAAACCAGGGGTGGATGGGGGCGCGGCTGTTTTGCTTCACGGCGGGGCCTGGGACATTCCCCCTGCCCAGCACGAAGCACACCTCCTTGCCCTGCGGGATGCGCTGGGGAGCGCTCGTGGAGTTCTCGAGAAGGATGGAGAAGCCCTGGATGCGGCAGCGGCGGCCGTCGCGTCGATGGAGTCCAGCGGGACCTTTGATGCGGGTCGAGGCGGCGTGCTCAATCTCGATGGCGAGGTGGAACTCGACTGCGGGATCATGTGCGGCAGGAGTCTCGATTACGGAGCTGTGATCGGGGTAAAGAGGATTGAGAACCCCGTGCTGCTGGCGCGATTCATCCTGGAGAGCAGCGATGGGTCGGCACGGATCCTGTCCTGTGAAGGAGCGGAGAGGCTTGCCGCTGAAAACGGTTTTACCCTGGTAGCGAACGATGAGCTTGTCACGGAGCGCGAACGCTCGCGGCACAGCGAACTTAGCCAGAGACTGGCCGATTATCACACCAGCCATCCTTTTCTCGCTTCCGACAATGTGCCGCGGGGTACGGTGGGTTGTGTCGCGAGGGACCGGGCCGGACGACTGGCGGCGGCGACCTCCACCGGCGGTACTCCTATGCGCCCAGCCGGCAGGGTCGGGGATTCGGCTCTTCCAGGGGCGGGTTATTACGCCTCGGGCTCCGCCGCCTGCAGCGCGACCGGTTGGGGAGAGGCGATCACGGCTTCACTGCTTGCCGGACGCTCGGTCGACGGGGTCGAGGCCGGGGGCGCCCCGGCCGAGGTTCTCTGCGCAGCTATCGAGAAGATGCGGACATCCATCAGGAACCGGGATGGCCGGGGGGCTACCGGAGGCCTGATCCTGCTCGATTTCGAAGGGGCAGGGGCTTTTGCCTTCAGCACGCCGCACATGGCCCGGGCCGGCTGGAGCGAAGGATGCGAGGGCTGGGCAGCCGTCTGATCTGACTCAGCTGAAGTGCTTGCGCAGCAGCGCCAGGCTCTTCGGTATCGCGGTTCCCTTCTCTTCATGTCCTTCGAATTCCAGCGAGATATAGCCGCGGTAGTCATGCTTACGCAGGATCCTGGCGATGCGGGCATAGTCGAGGTCCAGACTGTACCAGAGACCGCCGCCGTAATAGGTCTTGGCATGGACCAGTACGGCCCGGGAGGCCAGCATGTCGAGCTTGTCGTAGGGGTCCTCCAGGAAGTTGCCTGTGTCCAGGGTGACCTGCAGCCAGGGAGAGGGCAGGGCCTTGACGATCCTCAAGACTCCCTGCGGGGTGAGTCCCAGCCCCCAGTGGTTTTCGAGACCCATGACGACCCCGGCCTTGGCGGCGTGGGGAAGGCATTTCTCAATCGAGTCGATGACCCATTTGAAACCATCTTCATCGGTATAACCCGGGAGGCGGGGCTCTATTCCACGTCGCTTCATCAGTTCATCAAACCCCACGGTTCTCCAGCGTCCCGTGTTGAGCCTCATGGTTGGAATCCCCATGCTGTGGGCGAGGTCAATACAGTGAAGGGTGTGATCGATGTTCTCCTGGCGTTTCTTCTTATCAGGCGAAAGAAAGCCCTGGTGAATAGAGAAGCCGGTAAGGCCGACGCCATTTTCTATGGCCCGGCGTTTGAGTGACTGGAGATAGTCGTTGGATTCTCCAGACATCTGCCGGTGCAGGATCTCAACGCCGTCAAAGCCCATCTTCGCAGCCTGGTCGATGGAACCTTCAACGCTGGTCTTGCCTTCCGGTTTGCCGCGAAAATGCCAGAAGGAGTAGGTCGAGACGGAAATCCTGTTGCCTGGATGGGCATCCTTTTTCTCTTTTTCACCTTTTTCCTCCGCGGCGGCTGAGGCGTTGCTGAAGAGTTCGGGTTGAAGAACGCCGGCGGCGGCGAGAGCTCCTCCAGCTATAAATTTCCTGCGTGTTTTATTCATAATTTTCGACTTCCTTGGATACGCTCTGGGGGGCTGTTTGAGGGGACTGACAGGGTACTGGAGAAAGGTTAGGCCAACCTAGCAAAAACCCGTGGTTTCCATCCCTGTGAGCCATAAAATGGGAGTTTCGGGATTGGGTTTACAGTCTGGCGGAAGTTCGCCTTGATCGAGGAGATTAGGATTTTAATGACACACTTGTTTGGACTTAAACAAAGTCGGCTGGCCTGTTTCAGTCTTGTCTTGACCTTGCTTACGATGGTCTGCCCCTGTTCTTTTGCCGAGGATTGTAATCGTAACGGGGTCGAGGACGAGCAGGATCTTGCGGCTGAAACCAGCGCCGACTGCGACGGTGACGGAGTACCTGACGAATGCCAGCTCTTCCCTGTCGATTTCAGCAGCCGGGAACTCGGAGTTACGGTTTCGAGGTATCCCCGGGCGGTTATCTGCGTGGATGTCGATTCCGATGGAATCCTCGATATTGTTACCGCCAATAAGGATGGCGATACGCGTTCGATGGTGACCGTCCTGAAGAACGATGGCAGCGGTATTTTTGAGCGGGCCGATTTCGAAGACGCGGTCCGGGCCAGTGATCTCGACGCGGCCGACTTTGATGGGGATGGGGCCAACGACCTGTTGACCGCGAACTATTACACGCTCGAGCTCTTGTGGAATGACGGAACGGGCTCCTTCGAGGAGCGCGAGAGCCTCGCGGTTGAGCGGGGGACCCGCTATGCGGCCGCCGGTGACCTCAACGGAGATGGACTCGCAGATATTGTTTCTACCAATGACCGCAGCAACCGGGCCTGGGTGTATATCAATGCGGGCGAACGGAGCTTCTCCGAGCCTGTAGCCTATGGCGTTGGCTCGGTGCCTTCCGTCGTACGCGTGGTCGATATCGAAGGCGATGGCGATCTTGATATTTGCACCGTCAACGTCGGCTCGGGAACGATTACCATTCTGCAGAATGATGGTGACGGGGGCTTTGGTTCATCCAGAACCGTGGTCACCGGCCTTGCCGGCCCATCCCATCTCGCGGTCGCCGATTTCGACCTGGATGGTTCCGCGGACCTCGCTGTGGCCAGCGAGGAGAACATCGCGATTCTCTACGGAGGTGATTTCGTTGAGCGTGAGGTCTTTGCCGCGAATGCCGGAGAGCTTGTCGTCGCCGACCTCGATGGAGATGGAGACACGGACCTCGGCTATTCAATTCTCGCCAACCGGAGGGTTGCGGTCCTGCTGAATGTCGCGGGGAGCTTCTTTTCCCAGCCGGTTGAGTTCGCCGTCGATATCGAGGCCGGACTCCTGGCGGCAGGCGATCTTGATAATGACAATGACCTGGATCTCGTCACCGCCTATGAGCGGCATACCCGGGTACCCATTCTCTGGAACAATGACGAATCGGGGATTACAGTTGAATCGCGAACCCTGAGTATGGCGCCCGCTCCTCACGCCATGGTCATGGATGATCTCAACGGTGACGGTTATCTCGATATCGCCACTGGCGATGGACTCGGTAGCACGATCACGATTTTTCTGAATGATGGAGCCGGCAACCTCAGGCCCGGCGGGAACCGAACTGTCCAGGCTGGGGACTATCTCAACTCTATCGATGGAGGCGATTTCGACGGAGATGGTGATATTGACCTCGTGACCGGGGCCATCCAGGACCGGCGCATGCAGGTCTTCCGCAACAACGGCCAGGGCGCCTACGGTTCACGTGCCCTGTACACAACCGGTGTTCGCCCCTTCATGGTCGAGGTGGGAGAACTGACAGGTGACGGATTTCCTGAGATTGCCAGCGCCAACGAGACAGCGGGGACGGTCACCGTATACCTCAACAGCGGAACTGGTGACGGCCGTTTTGCAGGCAGGCGTGATTATCGCGTAGGGCGGCTTCCCGTCGCCGTGGCGATGGGAGACCTGGATGGAGATGGAGACGAAGACGTCATCTCGGCTAACCGGGGCTCGCGTGATCTCTCCGTCCTGATGAACAACGGCGACGGCACGCTGGGCGCGGCGGTGAGCTACACGGTGGATGGTACTCCCTGGTATGTGGTGACGGCTGATTTCGATGCCGATGGCGACGTTGACCTTGCCACGGCCAACCAGCCCAACCGCTCGGTTGGTATCTTCTACAACCGCGGTGACGGCACCTTCGAGGCCGGGGTTAATTTTGATTCGGCCCAGGGCCCCTATTCGATGGTCGTCTTTGATCTCAATATCGATGGCGTACCCGACATCCTGACTGCAAATCAGTCCTCTGACAGCGTCTCGGCGCTGATCAATCGCGGCGATGGAACCTTCAACCCCGCTGTCACCTACACTGCCGGCAACGCTCCGAGGTTCGTCCAGGCAGGCGATCTCGATCTCGATGGAGATGTTGACTTTGTCGCCGCCGATCACGATGGACGGACCCTGACGGTCTTCAGGAACCAGGCCCCGGTGGAAAGCCGGGATACGCATCGCGAGGTAATCTGCACCGAGGTTGACTATTACGACATGTCGACGCCCTCTCGCAGGGGGCGCGATCTGAAATTCGTTATTCCATCAGATCCCGGGGACGCGTCGCGGCTTCCTCCGCTGTTTCAGAACGGCAGGCTCTTCGACCTGCACCAGGATTTCCTGACCGCGGTCTTTCCCGATCGTTTTCCTGTGCTCGGCCCGGTTGAATACAATCGCATGGTAGGCCTTCGGGAGACCCGGCAGTATTACATCGGCTCGGTGACGAGGATTGCCGCGCCCACCGGAACGGTCTACGGCTTCAGCGTGTTCACCGATATCAGCCAGAGCGCATCCCAGATGCTGACTCTCGATGAGGTTCGGGGCATCTACAATACCCTTCGCTCATCCTTCGGCCTCGAGCTCCTCGCCTATGTCCCGGATACCATACCCGCCCGTGAGGCGGCGGTGGAGTGGGAGGATCCGGGCTTCCCGGTCTATCTCGATGTGGCGGGCTCCTCCGGAAACTACGAGTCCTACACTGAGGCTGTCGGCTATGGAACGGTCAGGATTCTTACCGAGGAGGCCTTCGAGGCGGCCAACGACAATGGAGGCCTGAGCTTCCGTGACATACTCATTCTTCCGCACGCTCCCCGGGATATCGAGGGCGTGGTCGCGGGCGTGATTACGGGTATGCTCCAGGGTCCCCTGAGTCACCTTGCGATTCGAACCGCGCGGCGGGGTTCGCCCAACGCCTTTGTCGAAGGCGCGGTCTCCGCGTTTACCCCGCTCGATGGGACCCTGGTTCGCCTGGAGGTCTCCGGCAGCGAATACGAGATTCGCCCCGCAAGCTTCCAGGAGGCCGAGAAGTTCTGGGCCGCCAACCAGATCAATCTTGGAAATCCGCCTCAGCCGGACGAGACATTCGGCGGGCTGACGAGCCTGGCCGAGCTCGACCTGGCTTCCGAAGCGGCCACCCTGGTCGGCCGCTACGGAGGTAAAGGAGTCAACATGGCCCGTCTCCAGAGCATCATGACAGGTGAGTTCTCCGAATACAGCGAGGTCGGCTTCGTGGTGCCCACCCGCTACTACCTTGAGTTCGTGCGCAGCAACAGGCTCTTCTCGGCTGTCGAGCCGCTCCAGATCGTTACCTACGAGGAATACATCGAGGAGCTCCTCGGGACCGACAGGTTCAGGAGTGATTCAGAGTACCGATTCGAAATGCTCGAGCGTCTGCGTGACCACATGGACGACAATTCGACTGTCGACTCGGAGTTGGTGGCCGAGATAGCCAATCGAATCGGTGAGGTCTTTGGCGAGACCACCAGCAGGGTGCGCTTCAGATCATCTTCGAATGTCGAGGATGCCCTCGAGTTCAACGGAGCCGGACTTTACGATTCGACCTCGGCCTGCGCCGCGGATGACCTCGATGATGACAACTCGGGCCCCTCGCGTTGCGACTCGGATAATGCCAGCGAACGTGGTGTGGCGCGCGCCCTTCGAAAGGTCTGGCAGAGTGTGTGGAATTTCAGAGCCTTTGAGGAGCGAGAGTTTTTCGGGATCCCGCAGCAGGAGGTGGCCATGGGTATACTCGTGAGCCGCGCCTACGCCGACGAGCGCGCCAATGGAGTCATCTTTACCGGGAATCCATCGAATCCTCTCGACGACCGCTACCTCGTCACCTCGCAGGTTGGTGATTCGAGTGTTGTGAGCCCCGAGCCGGGAGTGCTCGCGGCCCAGGACCTCCTCGTCGTTGACCAGGGGCAGGTGCTCGAGATCACCCGCTCCAGCAGTTCCTCTCTGCTGCCGCAGGGAGAGAATGTTCTCAGCGATGCGGAGCTCCGGGAGTTGGGCAATATCATCTGGCATATCGAGAGTGAGTTGCCGATTGATCTCGATGGCCATGATGCCTCGGAGGTTGTCTACGATATAGAGTACAAGGTTGAGTCTAACGGTGAGCTCGCCGTCAAGCAGGTGCGGCCCTTCCTGCGCAACGCGCAGCCTCCGCCCACGCCTTCTTTCCGACTGCAGATTGCAGCCAACACATCGGCCTGCGTTGGCTTTGGAAATTCCAGCATCCAGCGGGGAGCAGAGCAGGTTCTCGACTTGAAGAGCAAGGTGCGCCTTCGCCAGGGTGAGCATGTCCTGCCCAGCTCATCCCTGATCACGCCGCTGGAGCTTATCGAGGAGGTTCGCTTCGGCCCCGCCGGCGCGAGGCTGCAGCCCGTCGGCCCCGGCATGTTGCGAGCCAGCCGGCTCGAGGACAGGAACGGGACGACGCGTCACCGCTTCATCTTTGACCAGGTCTTCGCTATCGATGATGAGCTGCGTCTCAAGCTGCGTCTCTTCCTGCTGGAGCCCTTCACGGCGCGCGGCGAGGACGCTGTGCGAGAGGTCCTGGTCTTCAACGAGCTTTACGTTGAGGACACCATGACCCTGCAGGGTGAGATCACCTCCGTTGCCGATTCCGATGTGAGGCTGTTCATAGACTATTCTTCCTGCCGCTACGACAGCCTTGATCTCTGGGAGGTCAGCTCCGAGTTGGAGGATGGCACGACCATCTCGATCCTCGAGAATTATCTTCCCCCGGATGAGAACGATGAGTTCGGTCCCATCCGGCTGCGGAGCGCTGACGTGCGCATTCGCGGCCAGCGCAGGCGAGTCACCTCGTATTGGAAGCTGGTCTATTCCGCTTCCCGCCACAATACCTTTGTCAGGCACTGGGTTGTTCTTGATCCTCCGCTGCAGGCGGCAGGTCTGGACCGTCCCGTGTCGGTAATGGAACTTGTAGCGCCGCAGCTCAACAGCGAGGGCACTGTTCTCCAGGAGCCGCTGGGAAGGTACCTTGATGCCAACTTCGAAGAGATCGGCCGTTCCGGGGTGGCATCCTATTCGCTCGAACGTTTCACCGAGCCGCTCCCCATTCTTTTCCAGCGCGGAGATGTAGACCTCGATGGGAGTCTGAGCATCACAGATTCTATCAACCTGTTGGTTTTCCTCTTCGCCGAAGGCGAACTTCCAGGCTGCCTGGATGCCGGAGATGCGGACGATAGCGGCGACCTGAACATTACCGATGCCGTGACCTCGCTCGGCTATCTTTTCCGCGGTGGCGAGGCTCTTCCCGCTCCCTTCCTTGAATGCGGGGTCGACTCGACGGATGATGAGCTTGATTGCGAGGCGGAGCCAGTCTGTCCCTGACCAGTTTCCGCGGTGGTTTTTTCGGAACCTGGACTCTAACAGCGCGCCCTCATCTCGATTGACTTGTCGGCCTGGCGGGACTACTCTCAGGTATTGAGAAATTGAGAGTCTGAAGCCTTCTCCAGTCGGTTGTTGAAGATTTACGAGGTTCATTCAATGAAGAACTCCCCTCGCGTTTCCACCACAGGTCTCGTCTCTACGGTCCTGCCAGCGCTGTTTATTTTCACCTGCGTCTCGAGCGCCTTTGCCCAGAAAGCTGCAGAGGAGGCGCTTGACGGGTGGGGCAAGCTAGGTAAAGCGGTTTCCGGTTCGGAATCGTTCTACGATTTCTCTTATTTCTTCAAGGATGAGCGCGGCAGAAAAAAATCCGCCAAGGCCTTTGTCCAGATCTCCGCAAAGACGACTCTTTATTATGATCGCGTTGTGAGGATCCAGGATCTCAAGAAGGGCTCGAAGATCCGCATGTTCGCTCGTGCCGTCGAGCAGGAGGTTCGCGGCGGTCCCCCCGGTGGAGGAGGGGGCAATGTCGGGCAGGGCAGATCAGGAACTGATCGGCAGATTCAGAATGCCCAGCTCGTGATTCTCGGTGATGGTGTCGAGGTCAACGAGAGCTACGAGGACAAGAAAGACAAGGAGCTGAAGTGGCTCGATGCGACTGTTGAATCGAGCAATTCCGGACTTTCGGTCAGCTATAAGGGTAATACCTATCGGGTCACCATCGATCGCAGGGCGCCGATCATCGTTCGCACCAAGGTCGAGCAGAAATATCTCAAGAAGGCCAAGTACATTCATGTGCTGGGAGGATCTACAGATACGCGCCCGAAGACCAAGAGCAGAAGTGACGCCTCCAAGGGTAGCTTCGACTCTGAGCGCGTCGTCATTCTTGATGCGCGATCCATCCGGGCTCTTCCATTGATCTTCAAGTAGGCCGGGGTTTTCCGTTCGCCGGTATTTCTCCTCTCACAGCCTCTTGACCTTCGGGTCTTGCTGGGTCACGATGCGCTCTGGTCCTGATAAACGAGGCCCCTTCGGGCCGTGGATTCGTGGTGTTGGTGAGGAAATATGGTTATGAGTGGTGCTGCCAGTGCAGAGCGGGAGCAGGTGAGTGAACCCGCTGCGAGGGGGCTTCTTGCCGATACGGCTCGAGCGGTCAAGGCTATGAAGGCCAGCTGGCTGCGAGTCGCGATCAACCTGCGGAAGATCCGGGATGAAGAGCTCTGGCGCTACGCTACGCCCGATTGCGAGAACTTCGAGGACTACGCATTTGGTGTGCTCAAGCTCAACAAGTATGTGGCCCGCAGGATGCTCAAGGCGATGGACTATACCGCAACCAAGCGGCCGGACATGGTACACGATGTCTCCGACCGTCTCGACCGCGGCGAAGAGGTCGTTGTTCCTTCCTACCAGGTGGTGAATAACCTCAGGCTGGCCGAGGAGAAATTCAAGGGACGTGAGGAGGAGTTCGATGATCTCGAGTCGAGAGTGTTCGATGAAGGGATCGGGCGGGTTACCTTCAAGCGAGAGGTCGACAATATGCTTGGAGATCGAGACGATCGTCCAGGTGCCATGGAGCTTCCCGTCGACCGGGTTCAACCCGAGAGCCAGCCGGAGCTTGGGAACCTGATCGAGCGTCTCAAGGTCATCCAGCGTGAGCTGGGGCGCCTTGCGCTGTCGGGAGAATCGGAAGGTCTGTTGGCCCGCCTCCTGGAGTCTCTCGAAGCCGAGAAGAACGAATCCGAGGGGCAATAGCCCGTAAGCTGTCCACGGAGAGTGATATGCCATTGGATCCCCAGGTCGAGGAGTTGCTGAGAGAGCTCGCGGAGCTGGGTTATCCTGCCCTTGAAGATTGTTCTCCGTCAGAGGCCCGCAGGAATCTTGCCAGCCGTATCGACAGTTTCTCAGAACTTGAGGATATCTTTCTTACGCGGAATGGAATCGCGCCGGCGGACGAACTGCCGGATGGTCTCCCTTCCATTCCCTACAGGGAATACAGGCCGAACGACAACCCGGTATTGCCGGCCCTTGTCTATTTCCATGGAGGAGGCTGGGTGATCGGCGATCTCGACACCCATGAGGGTATCTGCCGCGCCTTCGCCAACGCCGCCGGCTGCGCTGTCTTCAGTGTCGACTATCGTCTCGCTCCTGAGCACAAATACCCCGCGGCGGCGGAGGACTGCTACGCCTTCACCAGGTGGCTGGCCGAGAACTCAGCGTCGCAGGGGGTAGATGCCGAGAGGATCGCGGTTGGCGGTGACAGCGCTGGAGGTAATCTTGCCGCCGTCGTGGCGCTCATGGCCAGGGATGCCGGTCAGCCGGGGCTCTGTTGCCAGCTCCTGATCTACCCGGTTACGGACTGTTGCCTGGAAACCCCCAGCTACCTGGAAAACGCCGAGGGCTTCGGGCTCACACTCGCCGGGATGCGATGGTTCTGGGATCACTATTGCGTCTCAGAGAGCGATGGCCGTGAGTTCAAGGCATCGCCTCTACAGGCTGAGAATCTCGAGGGGCTGCCCTCGGCGTACGTCATCACGGCCGGATTTGACCCGCTTCGCGATGAAGGGGATGCTTACGCTGCCAGGTTGATCGAGGCGGGTGTCCCAGTCGAGCTTGATCGCTACGAAGGGATGATCCATGGCTTCTGCGTATACCTCGGCCGGCTGGAGCAGGCAGGGATTGCCGTTGCCAGGATGTCCGCCGCGCTGCGGCGCAGTTTCGGTCAGGAGGACTGAACGCCGCCCGGGGCTTCTCTCAGCGGGCGTGGTCGAGAACGATGATGGTCGTTGCCGCCGGAAGCGTGTCACGCGTAACGATGAGCTCGGGGCCGCCGGGGGTCTCGATGGGATAGTCGGAGCAGGCTTCGAGAAAATCCTCGACCGGTTGAAGGTCGAGGTTGACCTTCGGAGTCTTGTAGTGCATCGGGAGCACCAGGGGAGGCCGGGTTCTGGCCACCAGCTCCGCCAGGTCAGGGATCTTGATGGTGGGGGGGCCTCCGGCCAGGGCGAGCAGAATATCTGTACCGCGCAGGAATTCAAGCGCTTCTCCTTCCGGAGCATGGCCCAGGTCTCCCTGGTGAGCGACAGTGATACCTTCCAACTCGAATTTAACCAGGGCGTTGGGTCCCTCCTTGTCTTCTGTTTCGTAGACCTCGAAGGCCGCAAGCTCAACGCCTCTGCAGGTCATCGAGCCGCCGACATGTTCCAGGGCATCGAATAGCTCGTAGTCTCCCTTGATCGTAGAGAGGTCGGAGTGGTAGCGCTCATTGTGGTGGCTGATCGAGACAATGTCAGCTTCCTCGTCGATCGGGAGGTAGCCTCCGCATTCGGGATAGTTGTAGGGGTCGAGGATGATCTTGACGTCTCGGCCATCGGAGTTGACTGCTTCAATTGAGAAGGCCGCGTGTCCAAACCAGGTGATCTTCATCTTTTCTTCGCTCCGCCTTCTGTCGATGGCTATTATCTGCGCAAGGTCAGCGTCGCACATTAAGAGGCTGCCGGGAGTTTTTTTTCAAGCACAAGTCTACTATTCTTTGTCCTGCCTATGAAGTATCGACAGCTTGGCCGCACCGGCCTGCAGGTTTCAGCGCTCAGCTTCGGAGCCTCCTCTCTTGGGGGAGTCTTCCGCGACATTGATGAAGGTGAAGGGATTCGGGCCGTTCACACGGCCCTCGATGAGGGAATCAACTTCATCGACGTGGCTCCCTATTATGGCGAGACCCTGGCGGAGACCGTTCTTGGCAGGGCCCTTCGGGGTATTCCCCGGGACAGGTACCACCTCGCGACCAAGGTTGGCCGCTACGGAGCGAGGGAATTCGACTTTTCCCCGAGCCGGGTTATCGCGTCGGTGGATGAGAGCCTCGCTCGCCTGGGAATCGATCACATTGACCTGATCCAGGTCCACGACATTGAATTCGGTTCCCTGGAGATCATTGTCGAGGAGACCCTGCCGGCTCTGCGTGAGCTTCAGCGCTCCGGTAAGGTAGGGCTTGTTGGCATAACCGGCCTGCCCGTGGGCGCCTTCTGCAGGGTCGCGAGGAGGGCCGAGGTAGACACCGTTCTCTCCTATTCACGTTACTGTCTCAATGACACCTCGCTGCTGGGGGTCCTGCCGGAGCTCGAGGAGCGGGGGGTCGGGGTGCTTACCGCGTCTCCGCTCTCGATGGGATTGCTGTCCCACCGTGGACCACCGGATTGGCATCCCGCTCCGATTGAGTTGAAGGAGGCCTGCGCCAGGGCCGCGGAACATTGCTCACGCCGTGGAGCGGATATCTCAAAGCTGGCTGTCCAGTTTTCAACATCCCAGGAGCGCCTGGCTAGCTGTATTGTCGGGAGCGCCGATCCGGAGAACATTCGCAGGAACTGCCGGTGGATCGAGGAGCCTCTCGATGAGGAGCTGCTGGCGGAGGTGCGGGCGATTTTCGAGTCCGTAAAGGATCTCTGCTGGTACGAAGGTCTGCCGGAAAACAGCGATTGAATCAGGCTGGCTCGAGGATTCTCAGGGTCGCGCCCGCCACGAGGTCGGTCACCCGCTCGCGATAGGCGGCCATGTGCTCAGCGTCAAGATGCGCGCGCAGGGCGTCGGCGTCGGACCATTTCTCCACGATGGTGACGGTCTTGTCGCGAAGGGGAGCCTGCCGGTCGATTCCCGTCGAGGCGTCGATGGTCGCTCCGTACTCGATGCAGCCGGCCTCTTCGAGTACCAGCGGCACCACCTTCCTGAATTCTTCGAGGAAGGCCTCTCGCCCGTCTTCGGTGGTTTCAATCTCAGCTATTACGTGGATCATGGCCGGCCTCCGGGCTGTCTTTGTTGGTAGTGCATTCCGTTTTTCCTGTTCCAGCATCGGTTTTCCTGGCGAGCCAGCCCGGCGCTCGTGGGCGTACGAAGAAAAAGCTCAGCAGGAGAGCTGTGAAGAAACATCCGTAGATAATCTGGAAGATGACCGGTTCCATCTGGAAAAACATGATCTTGTGGATCCAGTACTGCATGAAGGTCTGGTCTTCGTAGACAACCTGCCCCCCGAGCTTTCGCAGCTGGATCTCCCAGGTAGTCAATGGGCAGACAATACCGAAGAGTGCCTCCAGGAGGACGACACCCATCGCCAGGATGTGAGCGGCGCGGAAGTAAAAGTTCCTGACGAAGCTCCAATTCAGAAAATAACCGATCCAGGTAAGCAGCAGGCCGACGACCACGAAGGAAACGAAGGCGAAATGGATGACCAGGACGATGTGCGCCAGCAGCCTGTAGAGGTCCTGCGATTCCATACGAGCGGTTCTCCTTCACGACCTTCCTGGCGGTTATTGAACGGGTTTGGCTGAGATGACGTAATCGTATCCGAATCGGATGCCGCGGTGAACATCATAGAAGGCCAGGGCTTTCTCGCGGAGCTTGTCGATGCGGCTTCGCAGGCCGCTGACGAGCTCCTGGTTCTCGATGAATTCGAGCTTTCTACGGCACACGTCGAGCTGTTCGTTGATGAATTTGCTGCCGTAAATGATCGGGAAGCGCTTCTCTTCTTCCACCTCGAAGCCCGAGTTCTCCAGCTGGCCGATGACCCATTCGGCCGGGTATTCCCGGTGGCAGCGATGTCCCGCGTGAAGGATGCAGGCATCCCGCAGGTTGGCGATCTCCATGACCAGGCGGCCGCCGGCGTCTCCGGACGCTTCATGATAGGGTTCGAGTCCTACCAGGTAGAGTCTTGTTCCGATATGCGGCCGAAGACGGCGCAGGAACTTGTATTGAAAATACGGCGAGAAGCGGTCCATCGATCCGATGAGATAATCCGCCAGCACCACGTCAAAGGTCTCCCCCTGGAGCAGCAGCGGGTCGCTCCAGTTTCCAGAGATCACCCGGTCGCCTTCCCGGATCAGGTCACCGAATTTGTTTTCTATTCTCCTGGCGCGCTGCGGGTCAGCGGTGATCGCTGTCCAGCTCTGCGTGTCGCGCCCGGTGACCCAGCGAAGGGAGGCTTCCCCCGTTCCGGCGTCGAGGAATCTGCCCCAGGGTTGGTTACCCTGGAGAAGCTCGATATGTTTGAAGAGCGCATCGGTTGTCATTTTTTTATCCCGCTCGCTCCAGCAGCCTGTCGATCTCTTCAGCTGTGGGGAGGGATGGCTGCGCGCCGAGACGTGTGACAGCCAGCGCTCCCGCCGCCATCGCTCTCCTGGCGGCCTCCTTGATCCCTTTCTCGCGGGTGTATTCTATCGCGAGCGCCGCGGTAAAACTGTCGCCCGCCGCGGTGGTATCGACCACGTCAACCCGATGAGCCTCTATGAGTTCCCAGTGACCATCGTTCCTGTAGAGAGCGCCGCGATCGCCAAGCTTGAGTACTACCTCCCTGGCCCCGGTGGATTCCTCGAGGAGAGCCGCCGCGCGACTGGCGGATTCAAGTCCGTCCGGGCGGATGCCGGTGAGAGCCTCTGTCTCACTCTCATTCGGCGAGAGGACCGTGACGCCCCGAAGCTTCTCGAGTGGTACTTTCACAGGAGGGCCCGCGTCCAGGATCACCTGGATTCCGCGAGCGGCGGCGGCTGAGATCGCGTGGCAGACTGTTTCGAGCGGGATCTCCAGCTGCAGCAGGATCGCGTCCCAGGCAGCTTCCTCTGCGAGGGTCCGGTCGACATCTTCGGGAAGCAGGGCATCGTTGGCGCCGGCGATCAGCACGATGCGGTTCTCGCCTTCCTGGTCGACGATGATGGTCGCGTTGCCGGTCGGAAGAGAATCTACAGCGGCCACATTCTCCGTGTCGACGCCATTTTCCCTCAGCTTGCCGGCGAGCTCTTCTCCCCAGGGGTCGGCTCCAACGCGTCCCAGGAGACTGGCGCTGGCCCCAAGCCGGGAAAGAGCCACGGCCTGGTTGGCTCCCTTGCCGCCGGGTATCAGGCTGAGGTCAGTACCCAGAACGGTCTCTCCCGGAGCCGGAAACTTTTCCGCTTTCAGCACAACGTCCATGTTGATGCTGCCGATTACGAGGATCCGGGGCTTTTCGCCCATGGTCTGCTCCTTTGACATGATTGGCTCGAGCCGCTTTTCTCAGGACGCGCCGCTCCAGGCGCAGATGGTAAGTAGCCCGCGCTCTTCTAACAAGAGAAACCCCGGGTTCACTCGAAGAGCCGGGTCGGAATAATAAGGGGCGATTTTTTTTCGCAGAAGGTATTCTGTAAAAAACAGGGGAGCGAGATATGTGGATGAATCTTCCAGGACTTTTGCGAATACAACTGGCCATGATTGCGAGTGTGGCGCTGTTTTTCGCTGGCGCGGGAGAGGCCGTGGCCGCTGATGCGATCAGCAAGACGGCGCTCCGAGCGGCGGTGAAGAGAGGAGCCGAACTGGTCATCGGCAGGCAGGAGAGCCTCGGCCCCAGGGGGACAACCAGCAGCGAGTGGCCGTATGAGGGTGTCTACCGGGTTCGCAGCCCTGGAAAAAGAGGTGGGATCATACCTATGGGCTATCGTGTCGGTGGTACGGCGATCTGCTCCTGGGCCCTGCTCAAGACACCGGCTTTCAGGTCATCGAAGCTGACCCAGGCCGCGGTTAAGCGGGGCCGCGATTTTATCGTCGCGTCTTTGAAAGACCCGCTGATGTCGCCGGGCTTCAACAGCACCTACGATGTTCGCGGCTGGGGACATGCCTACGGCCTGCAGTTCCTGCTCGAGGCGAGGTCCAGCGGAAAGCTTGGCAGCAGGAAAGCCTTTGACGAGCCGATACGTAAGCTGGTGTCGATCCTCGAGAGTACAGAGATCGTTCGAATCGGCGGCTGGAACTATTCTCGCCGCGGGGGGGGCTCGAAGAGTTCTCCTCCATCCACCTTCATGACCGCGGCCACGCTGCAGGCGCTTTTCGCGGCCGCCGCCAGTGGGTTCAAGGTGGACCCGGATGTAGTCGACAGGGCCCTTGATTCGCTCGAGGATGCGAGGCTTGATTCAGGCGCCTTCCAGTACGCTACCTATCCCCGGGTGAAGAG
>Ga0066842_10000035_pt1 | contig 33987 bp, 18 predicted proteins | sample ETNtaG_19_FD_67289 | JGI IMG/M metagenome (GOLD analysis project Ga0066842, IMG submission 67289) | Marine microbial and viral communities from oxygen minimum zone, Eastern Pacific Ocean - ETNP201302PF86A | ecosystem: Environmental > Aquatic > Marine > Oceanic | place: Pacific Ocean: Eastern...
GGCAAGAGCCTTGCTTCCAGGGTGTTCGAGGAGCTTCGGGACGAGTCGACCATCAGCTCCCATGACAGCTCAACCAATGCCCTGGTGAACCACTACAAGAAGCTCCGCCGTGAGCTCGACTAGGCGGCTGATACCGATCTGCTTGGGATTGAAGTACTTAGGGGGATGCCCCAGGTTCATCTTTGCAACTGCAGGTGGAATCTCTCCTTGGTGTCCGGTCGATTAATATGAGAAACTATTGATTGGCTGGGGGGTTTAAGGAAACGGCTCCAGAATGCAGTTCGGAGCCGACTTTTATCAAAGGTTGATTACCTATGCGGAAACCGGCAGCGATCGTTAATTTTCTGTGCGCCGTGCTTACAGTCTTTGCGGCTCTTGGATTTACCAGCCGTCTTTTTGGTGAGGACTACAGTCCCCGCGGGGTTGCGGACAGGGTCGATCGAATCATCTCCGAGGCTTTAAAGGCTGAAAAAGTCGAGACGACAACCCTTGTTTCTGATGAAGAGTTTCTTCGCCGAGTGAGTCTCGATCTTGCCGGTAAGGTTCCTTCCGCCGATGAGCTGACACTCTTTACGCTCGATCCTGATCCCTCGAAGCGCTCATCGAGGATATCCTCCCTGCTTGCCAGTGAAGAGTATCCTGAAACCTGGGGACGCTACTGGCGGGATGTGATCGCCTACAGGTCCCAGGACCAGCGCTTTGGCATTGTTCGTGAACAGCTGCGCAGGTGGATCAGGGATCAGCTCAAGGGTGACCGCGGCTGGGATAAGATCGCGGTCGACCTTCTGACAGCTACAGGCGACATCAACACCAATGGCCAGACCGGCCTGGTGCTGGCCCAGATGGGAGAGGCCAACGAACTGGCTGCTGAGACATCGAGAATCTTCCTGGGTATCCAACTGCAATGCGCCCAATGCCATGACCATCCCTATGACCGCTGGAAGCGCGAAGAGTTTCACCAGCTTGCCGCCTTCTTTCCTCGCCTGCGGATTCGGCGTAAGGAAGGCAGCGAAGCCAGCCAGCGCCAGTTCGAGATTGTCTCCACGGATAGCTCGGCGCGGAGCTTTCAACGTCAGCAGGCTACCCAGGGAAGCTTCACGAAACGCTACGGGGATCCGTCTACATGGGTCGAGCGTTACGACCGGAACTCGGATGGGACCGTTTCCTCACGGGAGGTGCCCAGGGCGCTCTCTGGCCTCTTCGGTCGTTTTTTGCGAGCCGGGGACAAGGACAAGGACAGGCACCTGAGCACGGGGGAAATCAAGGCGGCCGTCAGCATGGCGATGTCTCGTCCCCGGACCCGGGGTAGCGGTGAGCATTATATGCCGGACCTCGAAAACCCCCAGAGTCGTGGGACCCTGGTTCACCCGGAGTTCTTCGTTACCCGCAAGAGCCCTGGTGAACGCGTCGATGATGTCGATCGCCGGCAGGCCCTCGGTGGGTTCCTCACTGGTAAGGACAACCCCTGGTTTGGCCGTGCCCTGGTCAACCGGGCCTGGAAAGAGCTGCTTGGAAAGGGATTCGTTGAGCCCGTCGATGACATGGGTCCCGATCGCTCACCTGATTATCCCGAGGCGCTCGACCTTCTCGCGGAGGGCTGCCGAGAGAACGGCTACAGTCTCAAGTGGCTGCTTACAGCCATCACGCTGACAGAGACCTACCAGAGAAAGATCCGTGAGCCTTCTCCCTCGCCCGAGGCGCCCTCCTTCGCCGCGGTGATCTGCTCGCGGATGTCCGCAAGCAAGCTCTACCGGACCATCGTCCGGGTCCTGGAACTGCGCCCGGAGAGGTTTCCCCGTTCATCCTCGCGCGGGCGGGGCGCGCGAAATTCTCTTGAGGGCAACTTCGAGAGAATTTTCGGGTTTGATCCTTCCACTCCTACAGAGGATGTGGCGGGGACGATTCCACAGGCTCTCTTCCTGATGAACTCCCCGATCATTACCCAGGCGATCCGTTCGAAAGGCGACACCATGCTGGGCCGCCTGCTCGGCTCCCATGAGAATGACCGGCTGGTCTTTGATGAATTGTATCTGAAGGTGCTCAGCAGGCGTCCAACCGTGAGCGAGTGGGAGATTTTCAGCAAGTACCGCAAGTCCGTTCCGGGGCGGGGGGAGGCTTTCGAAGATCTCCTCTGGAGCCTTGTGAACTCGACGGAATTCATCAGTGAAAGGTGAATCGATGAAGATGAACCCGGGACACGGCCAATACGAACAGGCTGACGGATTCGCGGAGTTGAGTCGCCGCGGATTCCTGGGCGCCACGGGCGCCGCGGGTATCAGTGTAGCTGCCGCCGGTTCTCTCGGCTTGCGGGACCTCGTCGCTCTACGGGCTGAAGACCTTCAGAAAAAGGGCATGTCGGTGATTGTCCTGTGGATGCAGGGTGGTCCCAGCCAGTTCGAAACATTCGATCCCAAGCCCGGCCACGACAGCGGTGGTCCGACCGGGGCCATCAAGACGGCCGTGCCGGGTATCCGGGTCGCGGAGCATTGGCCGCTGGTGGCTGAGCAGATGAAAGATATCGCCCTGGTCCGTTCGATGACGAATCGCGAGGGGAACCACCAGAGGGCGACCTATCAATTGCACACGGGCTATGCTCCCACCGGCAGCGTAAAGCACCCATCCATCGGCTCGCTGGTTTCCAAGGAGATCGGCGATGCGCAGCATGAGCTTCCGCAGTTTGTCGCCATTGGAAGCTCGCGGGGTCTCTCCGGCATCAGCGCCGGGTTCCTTGGTGTGGGCTACGATCCGTTCTCTGTCTCGTCCCCTGACCGTCCCCCGGAAAACACAACGGTCTCCGCGGGGAACGCGCGCCTGGATAGGGCGATCGGATTGCTGAATAACCTGGAAGGAGAATTCGCAGGCTCCGGAGCCGCAGACCGGGTGAAGGAGCATCGCGCCCTGTACGCCAAGGCGCGAAAGCTCGCCACCAGCAAAAAGCTTGAGGCCTTTAATATCTCCAGGGAGTCAGAAAAAACCCGTGAACTCTATGGCGATGGTTCTTTCGGTAAGGGCTGCCTGCTGGCTCGCCGCCTTGTGGAGGCCGGTGTTACCTATATCGAGGTGCGCTCCAATGGCTGGGATACCCACAACGACAACTTCGACCGGATCAAGAACCTCGCTGGCGGGGTAGACCGGGGCTACGCGGCGCTGATCGCGGACCTCCGCGACAGGGGCATGCTCGATCGGACCGTGGTCCTGTGGATGGGAGAGTTCGGGCGTACTCCGCGCATCAATGGCAGGACCGGCCGGGATCACTATCCCCGTGTATTCAACCTCGCCATCTCCGGAGGGGGGGTGAAGGGCGGCCAGGTCATCGGCTCAAGTACTGACGATGGCTCGCAGGTGAAGGATCGCCCCGTCAAGGTCGAGGATCTCTTCTCCTCTGTCTGCTACGCGCTCGATGTAGATACCGACAAGGAACACAACAGCCCGTTGGGCCGCCCGCTCAAGATTGTCGATGGCGGCGAGGTTGTGATGGAATTATTCAGCTGAATCCCAAGGACCCGATCCCGCCTATCGCGGCGAGGATCAACCAGGAAGGTAATAAGATGATGAAAATAGCGCTCTTACTGACCGCGATGGCGGCCATCACGTCCGGAAGCCTCCGGGCACAGGATGAGAAATCCGGCCAGGCCGAGGTTTTTAAACGCCTTGATTCCAATGGCGACGGGAAGCTTACGGCTGAGGAGATTCCCGCGGACAAACGGGATTTCTTCGACCGCGCCCTGAGGAGTGGAGATGGAGACGGCGATGGCGCCCTGAACGCCGCCGAGTTCGCCAAGGCTTTTTCAGCCGGCAGGGACTCGGATCGTGAACGAGATTCCCGCTCCCGCCGCCGGCCGGGATCATCCTCCGGCAGCCGATCCACCCCCTTTGCAGCGGATTTCATCAAGCGGCTCGACAAGGACGGCGATGGCAAGGTCTCCAGTGAAGAGTTGCCGGAGACCTACAGGGCGCGCCTGGGTGTGAAATTCGAGAAGTTCGACAAGAACAAGGATGGAGCTCTGAACCAGGAGGAGGTCGCGGCGATGCTCACGGCATCCTATGGCTCGCGCAGATCCCCCGGGACCCCGTCACGGGATACCGACAGGCCGAGGCCTTCCAGTCGTGATTCTGCCCAGCCTACGCAGGATGCGCTCTTTGCCATTCTCGACAGAGACAGAAATGGAAAGCTGAGCAGGCGGGAACTGGAGGCCGCGGGTTCGATCCTCGCCCGGCTTGACAGGGATAAGGACGGCTCCGTTTCGAAGCGGGAAATCGCCGCGGCCGCCAGTGACAAGGCCCCCTCGAGCAGGTCTGCACGCGAGCGCTCCAGTCGCGAGCGTGACTCCAGGGGCGGCATCTCCTCCTACGCAAAACGCCTCGACAAGAACAATGATGGAAAGATCACCAGGGAAGAGGCCAGTGGACCGATCAAGGAGAGGTTCGATCGTCTTGATGAAGACGGCGATGGCATCCTCAAGGTCGAGGATATCGAGAAGGCCTTCAGGCGGTCGAGGAGTCGCTCACCAAGGGACAGCAAGGACTCCGATACCCGCGAGAGTGACCGCAGGAAACGTTCTCCGAAGGCTCGTAAAGATTCCGATTCCCCCGAGGGTGACGACAAGGCCCGCCGGCCCTCCAGGCAAAGGGAGTCCTGAGTCTCCTGCCCGCCGGATTTTTATATGCAGATGGGCTCCGCCCAGGCTGCTCTTTGGCTGAATCCTTGGTAAAATCCAGGCAGCATAGTCCGGGCGCGGCTTCCTCGCACGCCCTCACTTTTTACAGGCAACTTCAGAGAGTCACCTAAATGACAGTTTCTTTTTTTGATGAAACCAGCGTCAAGATCTCGCCATCGCTGATGTGCGCCGACCAGGCCAACCTCGCTGGCGAGGTGGCCAACCTCGAGGCCATTGGAGCCGACATGATCCATCTCGACATCATGGATGCTCATTTCGCCCCCAATATGCCCATGGGTCTCGGCGCCTTGAGTGACCTCCGCGGCCGCACCTCCCTTCCTTTTGACGTTCATCTGATGGTGGAGGACAACGACTGGTTTATTTCGCAGCTCGCCGAGATCGGTGTGCAGTATGTCGCCGTTCATGCTGAATCAGCCCGCCACCTCGACCGTACCCTCGGGTTGATCCGGGACATCGGGGCCGAGGCGGGAGTGGCTCTCAATCCTGCGACTCCTCTCGATATTCTCGAGCATGTCCTGGGGCGCCTCGATTTCGTGATGCTGATGACGGTGAACCCGGGATTTGCCGGGCAGAAGCTGGTCCCATCCGCTTTTGAAAAGATCGCCGCCTGCCGGGATTTCCTGGCGACCAGGGATGCCAAGGTGCCGATCAGCGTTGACGGCAATGTCAGCTTCGAGAATATCCCCCCCATGGTGGGCGCGGGAGCGGGCATCCTGGTGGCGGGTACCAGCAGTATCTATAATTCGGGCGGTGACATAGACGAGAACCGCAGCAAGACGGTCGCCGCGGTTGCCGAGGGTGTGGCGCTCGCGGCCGGTGGGGCCGGAGATTCATGAGCCAGCCTGGAGATTCGATGCAGGCCCTCGTTCTCCATGGTGTTGGAGATCTTCGTCTGGAGGACGTGCCGAGACCGGCGCCCGGGCCAGGACAGGATGAGCGCGGGGTCCTGGTGAGGATCGGGTTTTGTGGTGTCTGCGGGTCGGATATCCCCCGGATCTTCAGCAAGGGGACCTACAGCTTTCCGACCGTCTGCGGCCATGAATTCGCCGGAACGGTTGAGGCTGTGGCCGATGGCGTTGAAGGATTCGTTCCCGGGGACAGGGTCGCGGTTTTTCCGCTTCTGTGGTGCGGTGAGTGCGGTCCCTGCCAGGAGGGAAAGTATGCCCAGTGTCTGGACTACGACTACCTGGGCTCGCGTTGCGATGGAGCCTTCGCCGAATACGTTACAGCTCCGCCAGCCAATCTCGTGCCGATCCCGGATGGAGTCTCCCTCGAGGAGGCGGCGATGACGGAGCCCGCGGCCGTTGCCCTTCACGCGGTGCGCAGGGGAGGCGGGTGCTCTGAGGGTGAAACAGTTGCGATCTTCGGCATCGGTCCGATTGGCCTGATGGTTGCCCAGTGGGTTCGGGCCGCGGGCGCCTCCCGAATCCTGCTTTTTGACATCGAGCAGGCCAAGCTCGACCAGGCTCGCGAGATGGGCTTCGAGGACGTGTTCGATTCCAGCGAGGCGGATCCGGTCGAGGTGGTTCAAAATTCGACGGCGGGTGAGGGAGTAAGCCTCACCTTTGATGGGGCCGGCGTTCCACAGACTCTTTTGCAGGCCATGGAGACGGTCTGCCGGGGTGGGAGGGTTGTCATACTGGGGAATCCCTCCGCGGATGTGACGGTTCCCTCCGCGCTCATCTCCCAGCTGATGCGGCGCGAGGCCACTCTCCACGGAACCTGGAATTCGCATTTCTCAGCCAGCGGGGGCACCGATGACTGGCGGGATGTTCTCAGCGCCATGGCGGCGGGAGACCTTGATCTCAAGCCGCTCATAACTCACCGCATTCCTCTCAACGGGGCTGCCGATGTGTTGGAGGGGATGAAAGATCGCCGGGAATTTTTCTCCAAGGTCCTGATCCATCCATCCCGCCGGGAAGGCTGAGGGGCGTGTCTTGAACCCAGGAAACCCGAAGCTTTCCCTGATCATCGAGCTCCTCGACGGCGAGGGAATCTCCTACCGCCGGATCAGCCACGAACCGACCCGGACCTCGGAAGATTCCGCCCGGGCGCGCGGTGAAGCCCTGGAGACAGGGGGCAAGGCGCTGCTGCTCAAGGCAGGCGAAAATTTCTCGGTCTTTGTTCTTAGCGCGGCTCTCAAGCTCGATTCACAGGCTGTTAAGAAACGCCTGGGGGTGAAGTCTCTGCGCTTCGCGACAGCTGATGAGCTCATGGATTTGACCGGGCTCGTGCCTGGCAGTGTTCCGCCCTTTGGCGAGCCGGTTCTACCCTTTCCGCTTTTTGTCGACGTATCGATAGAGGCGAACGACAGGATCGCTTTCAACGCTGGCTCGCTTACCGATTCGGTGGTCCTCAGCACTGTTGACTACCTGCGGGTCGCGGGTGGGGAGATCTTTCGTTTTTCGGTCTGAGCCGCGGCGCAGGTCGCTGTGGACGAAAAGGCCCCTCTCAGGTAACTTGTGCAACCTGTTGAGTAGCTGAACTTTCCAGAGTGACCAGGGTTTCAAGTCCATGACCAGAGAGCTCCCAAAGCAATACGATCCGGCCTCCGTTGAGGGGGACATCTATTCGAGGTGGCTCTCCCAGAAGGCTTTTGCCGCCACTCCCGATGAGCGCGAAGACCGCTACGTCATCATGATGCCTCTTCCCAATGTGACAGGGGCTTTGCACATGGGTCATGCCATGGACAATGTGATGCAGGACCTCCTGACCCGCTGGCACAGGATGAGGGGAGACAATACCCTCTGGATGGCGGGGACCGATCATGCGGGGATCGCCACCCAGGCCGTGGTTGAGAAGCGCCTGCTTGAGCTCGAGGGAAAGACCCGCCACGATATCGGCCGTGAGAAGCTGGTGGAGAGGATCTGGGAATGGAAGGACCAGTACCAGAAGCGCATCGTCTCTCAACAACAGAGCATGGGTTGCTCCTGCGACTGGGATCGGCAGCGCTTCACCATGGATTCTGTTTGCGAGCGAGCGGTGCGCCGGACCTTTTTCAATATGTTCAGCGACGGTCTGATCTATCGCGGCAACAGGTTGGTCAACTGGGATTGTCACCTGCAGACGGCCGTCAGCGATGATGAGATCTATCACGAGAAGGTTGCCGGTCATTTCTGGCACATCCGCTATCCGGTGATCGACCCGCAGCCAGGTGAGCCGGAGTTTGTCACGGTCGCCACCACGCGTCCGGAGACGATGCTGGGGGATACGGCGGTAGCTTGTCATCCCGATCCCGGGGGTAGCCTTGACGAACTGCTGGCGAGGACTCGTGAGCTTCTTGCAGAAGCTGCGGATCGCGACCGGGAGGGGATAGAGGAGCAACTCGCGAGTCTCGAGGCCCGCCGTGAGAGTCACCTGCCCACTCTGAATAAGCTCAAAGAGATGGCATCGGCTGGGAGGATGGTGATGCTTCCCCTGCTCGACAGGCCGATTCCCCTGGTCTGCGATGAGTGGGCCAAGCCGGAGCTCGGTAGCGGCTGTGTGAAGATCACCCCGGCCCATGACCCGAATGATTACGAGGTCTGGGGGCGGCATAAGGACGAGATTGACATTCTCAATATCCTTGAAACAGACGGCTCGCTTGCGAAGTCGGCTGGACCTTACGCTGGTCTCGATCGCTACGAGGCGCGGAAAAAGGTCGTGGCCGATCTCGACGAGCTTGGATTGCTAGATGCGGTGGAGGATCGTGAGGTCGAGGTTGGGCACTCTGACCGTTCAAAGACACCCGCCGAGCCTTTCCTCTCGCGGCAGTGGTTCGTTCTGATGGGAGACACCCCCGATGGGGTGGTCTGCGGCAGGGGGACAGATAGAGAATTCCGCACCCCCGGGCTTGCGCAGGCGGCGATCGATGCCGTCGAAGGTGATTGGAAATCTGCCAGCGGACGCAAGCTGGTATTCCATCCGGACGCGGTACGCTACGGCAACACCTACGTAAACTGGCTGGCAGAAAAGAGGGACTGGTGCATCAGCCGCCAGCTCTGGTGGGGCCACCAGATTCCTATCTGGAGCGCTGAAGTGGAGGTTGCGGACTTCTCCGCCAGGGTTGACCAGCTCGGTAGCCTGCTTGGCAGGGATGATGTTTGCGTGAGGGTCGGATCGGCTGGCGGATCGAGCCAACTGCTGACGGCTGACGCCGATACGGATGCCATCGCGGGTAAGTTCGATGAGGAGACCCTGGAGTTCATGGTCTGTCCACTTGGAGATGAAGGTGGCGCCGAACTACAGGCTGAGCTCGGAGAGCTCGGTTTCGAACGTGACCCCGATGTTCTCGACACCTGGTTCTCGAGCGGCATCTGGCCGCACAGCACGCTTGGCTGGCCGGATCCCGCCACAGCCCGAGTCGAGGATGGACAGCCGCCCCTGGGCTCCATCGATGGCAACGAAGACTGTCTTTCGTATTACTATCCCGGCTCCTGCCTCGTTACCGGCAGAGACATCATCACCCTCTGGGTCGCCCGCATGGCGCTCATGGGGCTCTACAATATCGGCGATCTTCCCTTCTCCGACGTCTTTATTCACGCGACGATTCTCGATGGCAAGGGCGAGCGCATGAGCAAGTCCAAGGGCAACGGGATCGACCCGGTCGATATCATCGAACGCTACGGAGCGGATGCGATGCGTTACGTGGTCTGCGAACTGCAGACAGGGATGCAGGATATCCGGCTGCCTGTCCAGGCGATCTCTCCATTCTCCGGAAACATGGTGGACCTCGCGGAGGCCAAGCATGGCAGCAGCATCTTCACCTATATCTGTCCTGAATCCGGCAAGGAATTTGATGTCCTGGGAACGATGGAGGATGTTCCAGCGGCCAAGCTCGTCAGCGACCGATTCGAGGTCGGCAGGAATTTCTGCAACAAGCTTCTCAACGCCGCGCGCTTCGCGTTGATGAATCTCGAGGGAGTTTCTTTCGAGCCCCGCGAGCTCGAGGATCTCGCGCTCGAGGACCGCTGGCTCCTCTCGCGGCTCGCGCTCGCGATCGAGGCTGTGGATGAACAGCTCGAGTCCTACAGTCCCGCGGCGGCGATTTCCCTCGCCAGGGAATTTTTCTGGTCGGAGCTCTGTGACTGGTACCTCGAGTTTATCAAGCCAAGAATGAGGGAGGCCGAGAAAGCTCCGCTGGCCCGCCAGGTGCTCGCCGTCGCTCTTGACCAGGTGCTTCGGCTCCTGCACCCCTTTGTTCCGTTTATCACCGAGTTTCTCTGGGAGAGGCTGGGCGAGGAGGCTCCCGAACGGGGAATTGGTGATCAGCTCGGCATTCCTGAGTTGCTGGTTCATGCGCCGTGGCCGCAGGCTGCCGCCGGCTGGAGGGACCAGGGCCTGGAGAAACGCTTTGAGCTTCTGCAGGAGATCATCAGAGCCATCCGGGACATTCGAAGTAAGAATGAGATTCCGCTCGCGGACAAGCTTCCCGTTCGAATTCGGGCGGATGAGAGTCGCCGTGAGCAGCTAGAGCCGCTTGCTGACCTGTTGGTTCATATGGGTGTCCTCGAGTCTCTCGAGATCGCCGGAGATGTAGAGAGGACAGCCGATTCGGCTGTCGCCGTCGTTCGGGATGTCGACGTCTACATTCCAGGCGCGATTGATATGGAGAAGGAGAAGGCTCGGCTTCTGAAGCAACGAGATCAGCTCAGCGGGCGCATCGAGGGCGCGAAGAAAAAATTAGCCAATGAAAATTTTGTCAGCAAGGCCAGTCCCGATGTGGTCGAGCGGGAGCGCGAGAGAGTGATCGAGCTCGAGGCGGAGCTCGATAAGGTCGAGGCAAATCTAAGCTCTCTCGATTAAGCTTTCTTGCCTGCCGGGGTTCTTTGCGTCTAACCTGAACGGTAATCATTATTTCCCGGCGGTCTGTCGCCGGGGCTCCCGGGGACTGGATGCGAGGAAGAGAACTCTTGGTAACCCTCGGTAAGATTGAAAGAACGCAGGCAGGCCGGGTATTCATTCTCCTTGCCCTTGTTTTATTGAGTTTTGCGGGAATCGTTCCTGCTGCCGTTCAGGAGGCCCAGCCTCAAGAGGCCGTTCGGCCGCCGAAGATGGTCCAGGCCCGCAGAGCCCAACCGCTGGTTTCGCGGGCCAGCAGTCCGGGTTACCATGCCAGGTCCTACAGGGCGGTTCTGGCCAACGGGCAGGTCGTCTACGGGCCGAATATCTCCGATTGGGGTCATAGCGGGCGCCGGGCGACGCTTGGCGGGGTCTGGCTCTTCAATCCAGCCAATCCGGTCTCCTGGATCAGGAGCTCCGCCGGTGGTACGGGGCTCCCGGAAGGTCCTTATGTTGAGTTTGCCGGAGGCGACCTCCTGCCGTGCAATTTTCGAGGTTACAGATCGGGGAAGGAGAACCCGGCCTCTCCCCAATTGCCGCATCTGCAGGTCCAACCAACTGTCGATATGTGGAAACCGGGCAGCAAGGGAGGCCGGCAGGTTCGCGTCCTCACCCGCTGGCTGCGGAGGGTTGTTTTTTCTTCACGGTCTTCTCCGCCGCTGAGTCCTGGAACGATTTTTTACGCGGATGGAAGCAGCGAAAGATTCCGTTCGATGCGGTGGGGAAGGGCGGGCGTTCGGCTGCTGCTTGATTCGGGCGTCGAGACGATTTCTTTCAACAGGATCGCGGAGCTTCACCTGCTGCCCATCGACCCCTGGGATGCTTATTTCGAACAGCTGGCGTTGCTCCTTCCGGATCTCGCCGGTCGATTGGTCAGGGTCGAAACCATGGATGGAGCCGTTCTGAGTACATCGGATGCGAGGTTCCGCGTGGGAGATGTGGGCCATCAGCGCAACCCTCGCCAGTGGTGGCATGTGGTCCAGCCAGCCTGGAGCCTGGATGCTCTCTGGGTGAAATATTCAACGGTGGCATCGAGAATCTACAGCCGGCCCGAGGAGGTTTCGCTGGCCTCATTCCGTCCCCTGCGCGTCAGGGAGAAACGGATGATCGGGGGTGGAGGCCGCTGGATCGAGGACCGGTCCGTTCTCGGCAACTCGCTGGTTTCCGGCGGTGTCGAGTCAGCCAGGGGGTTCGGTGTCCGGGCCTTTTGCGAGATGGAGTTCGCCTTGTCGGATTGCGTGGTCGCGTTCCAGACCCGGGTGGGAATTGACAGAAGGGCAAGAGAAGGAGGCTGCGCTTCGGCAAGGGTGCTCCTGCGGGATTTTCCTTCACTCAAGGAGACGAAGCTCTACCAGAGCGAGATCCTCCTGGGTTCGGGGCGGCTATTCGACAGCGGCCGCATCAACCTTGCCGCCGCACGCGGCAGGCAGGCCAGGCTGGTGTTGCTGGCCGATCCTGAAATGGAGAGGACACCCGTTGGGGCGGATCCGCTTGATATAAGGGATTTTGTTGATTGGGTCGAGCCGCGGTTGACCCTTGATACCAACGGGCTTCGAAGGGAGGTTGCCAGCCGAATTGGAATGTTCCTTCCCGCTCTGAATGGGTGGACCCAGGAGCCCGCAAGGGCCGGCAGTTCTTCCCTGGTGAATCACTGGGATGAAGCCAATGTGCAGCGACCCGGCTTCAAGCTGCAGTTGCAGATTCCGGCCGGGGGGATGAAGCTGAGCCGGCGGATGCAGCCTTCAGTCGAGAATCGCTATCTCGCGGTTTGCGCCCGTCTATTGTCGGGGTATACGGAGAATTGCCAACTCATGCTGCTTGTCGGCGGAGTCGAAAGAACTCGGTTCGTGATACCCGCTCCGGCTGAGGACGCGGCCATCCAGCCTCCGCCGAGCGGCCTTGTGTTTGATCTTTCCGGGTTCTCCGGGAACGAGGTCGATATCGAGCTTCGATTCGTTGGCAACACTCGGCCCATGCCGATTGAGATCAGCGGGCTTTCTTTTACGGAGCATCGTCCCGGGTTGCAGCCCATCTATGAGGATGATCCTTATTTCAGCTCGAGCTTGACCGATGGCGATGGATTTACGCGTAGTGAGTGGAGAGACAGCTACAGCGGTACATCCTGCGTGCTGGTGAGCGGTGGTGAGAAAGAGAGCGCGATGTTGAAGGGGCTCGATGCGCCGATCAGGGCCTTTCCCTCGTTTGGGGAATATCGATTTCTCCGAGTCGCCTGGAAAAAGAAGGGCGGAGGAGGAGTATCCCTGCAGGTGGCGCACGATAATCGTTTTGGTCCGGAGCCGGGCGAGAGCAAGCCAAGCTTCCGGCTTTACCAGGGGCCATCGGGGAAAAAGCCAGGCGAGGGCCCCTTTGCTGGAAGCTTTGTGCATCTGCATCCGAGCAGTCCGGCGGACTGGGCGGTACATACTGTCGATCTGTTTGAGCATTTTGGAGAATTCAACCTGACGGGATTGGGTCTGAGCTGTCCGGATGGGGAGTACGCGCTCTTTGATCATGTCTGGCTTGGACGTACCTCCGCTGATTTTGATGGCAGCCGCCTGGTGAGATCCTATCCCCGAAAGATGGTTTCCTGGCGGCGCGCCATGTCCCGGAAGGTCCAGGCTCCTGGAGAGGCTGAGGGCGGCGAGAAGACGGCAGAGCTGGTTGCTCCGGGTTTCAAGCTTACGGCTGCCAGAGGCCTTTTCGGAGAGGGGCCCGTTCTCCTTGGGAGCTACCGGGGACGTCCCGGAGTACTCAGGACTCATCCCGGTTCACCTGCAGATGCCGTTCGGTTGTCGAGAAAGCTCAAGGACGCCAGGGGTACCGCGAGAAGGTTGAAGCTCTCGGTCGGACATGATTACAGGGGTGATTGGAGGCTCCAGGTTCTGGCCAATGGCAAGTTCCTGGTGGACATGCTGGTGGGTCCCGAGGTCAGTTCCGACGGCTGGGTAGATCTCGATCTCGATCTGGCAGGTCTTGAGGGAGACACCATCGAGCTGGAGGTGCTCAATAAAGCCAACGGTTGGTCGTACGAATATGCCTATTGGTGGCTTGTATCTGTTGAGTAGGATGACATGACTTTCAGAGCTTGCACTTGCGAAAGGATAGTCTGCGTGGGTAGGTTACGGTGTTCGCTGGGCGAGCTTTTCAGCATATCGAAGATCGGCAGCCAGGACTTGTCTGGAAACCCAGATGGGATACGGGCATCGCGGCAGAGGCGTTGAGCGTGTTAACAAAAAAAGAAATGAAGCTGGTCGAGGCGGCAAGGGAGGGTGATGCGAAGGCGTTCGCCCAGCTCGTTCGAACTTACCAGTCCCGGATTTTCGCTTACATGAGCGTTCGGATGTCTGATCCGTCGTCCGCATCCCAACTGGTTGCCGATGTCTTCCGGAAGGTCTACTCCAGCATGCGGAGCTCAGAGGCGTTCGGGGAGTTCGATGAGGAGCTCTTCCAATTGGCGGAGACCCATCTGCTCCAGTATTCGCGAAAGAGCGATTCGAGCTGGACCAGGCTCTGCCTTGAACATGACAAGACTGCGGGCGGGCATACGCCGCTGGCCAGCGCCGAACGACAACGCCTCAAGGATTGCATCTCCGGCCTGGAGGCCGGTGAGCGTCACGCCTTCGAGTTACGTTATGGTTCAGGCGCATCCCTCGCCGATGTGAGCAGGAAGGTCAAGAGGAGTCAGGATGTGGTGCAGGGAATGCTTGCCTCCTCCCTCGGGGTCGCGAAGGCGGCCATCCGGGGTCCCAAGGGTAAGAAGGAAGCATAGATGGCCGAAAAAGACCTGCTCAAGCTATTGCGTGAAAAGCATCCCGGAGAATTCACCAGGGAACAGACGGATGAGATGCTGGCGCTCCTCGGTGAGTCCAAGAGACTCCAGAATGCCCTGGCCCGGAAGCTGCAATTCGACCAGGAATTAGCCGAGCTCGTTTGCGGTATTGATGTTCCTGTTGCTGAGATCGTGGAAGCTGCCGAGGGGCGGAAGGCCCAGGTCGAGAAGATCTCTACCGCGGTCGGAATCCTCGTAATGGTCGGCCTGTTAGGTTTGTTATTCTTCTCCGGCCGCGAAGAAAAACCGGAGGTCAAGGAGCCCGCTTCGGGGGCTGATGCGACAGCCTCCGTGAAAGAGAAGGCACCGCCCAAGCCCAGGGAGCCGGAGCCCGTAGATGAAAAACCTGCCGCTCCCCCCGGGACTGAGCCCGCCGAGACAATTGCTGAAACCAAGCCCGTCGAGGTCAAAAAAGTAGAGCTCCCGCCTGAAGAGAGAGTCGCGGAGCTCATTGCTCCGGATAGGGTGCTGGCGTTTGAATACACTTGTTTCAGGGAACTGGTGGATCCGCTGGCGACTCCGGGCAGGGACACTCTGAGGACCTGGCTCGAGCCGGCCGTCTGGATCAAGAAAGATCTCCGAATCAGTGAACGGCGCGTGAATAACAGGCCGCTTGGAGCCCTTAACGGTATCTATCGGCTACGGCCCGAATGGCCCGCGGGAGGGGTTCTACGGCTATCGCTGTTTGAGCACCAGCCGCCGGTGTTGATCCATCTCTGGCGGGGCAAGGAGGGAGTTTTGTTCAGCTTCAGCCCCGGCGGATTCATGTCCGCCTATCGCCAACTGCGCGAGGGCAAGGAGCACGTCGGCAAGGCCGGTCGTCTCTACGGTTGCCAGCAGGTCAGGCTGGAGCCCAGCCCGCTCGACCTGGTGCGAGGCCTGGACCAGGTCGCCTTCGAGATCCGCCACCAGGAGGGTTATCTCCTGGTGATGAGAGGTGACCATGAGCTCATGCGGGCTCCCGTGTCGGGTCCCCCTGGTGAGGTCTATGTCGAGGGCCGGGTGGGTGTCAGCGGAATTTGCATGTACAGGGGAGGGCCGGTTCCCGAATCTGTCGTGGTGAAGGCGAGGGGCCGTGCCGGTCGTCCCGGCTGGACGCTGGATGCGGCCGCTCTCACGAAGCTCGACTGGAAGGGAGAGCTTCCCGAGAAGACAGCCCTGGGGAAAGATGGCGGCCGCGGACTGACCCTGGGCGGTGAGGTGGAAAATACGAGCGTTGATTCCTATGCGGTGATCCCAAGCGGGAAGGAGCTGTTCAACGAAATCATTCTGCGTCTTGAGGATGTCACTCCGGGTACGGCGGTTTTCCTTGGAGACGAAAAGGGCGTTCCGCTCTTCGGCATCGGATTTGTGGTGAACAAGCAGACCAATGGGGTCATTTCGTTCGTTCCGTCGGATGATTTTAATGCCATGCCCCGGGAGCAGAACATCCCGATCCGTGGCCAGGTGGTGCCGATGTGGGGTTCCGGGCAGTGGTTGAAGCTGGCGGTGGGCCGAGATGTACTTCGTCTTTTCGTGGGTAACGATGGCGAGCATTGGAACGAGGTCAAGACCATGCAGAGAAAAGGGACGGGTTATTCCCGGGTACCCTTCTCCACTGTCGGTCTTCGACTCGTAGGCAACGGCAAGCAGGAACAGGCGAGGAAGATCACGCTTCGTCACCTGGAGATACGTCCGGCAAGAAGCTTCTCCCAGTTCATGCCCGGGCCGCTTGCGGCAAAGCTGCCGGATTTTTTCGCTCGCGGGGGAGAGGCTGATTCCCTGGTAGATTGGGTTTCCGTTGCCGTAAGCTCCTGTCCGGAAGGGGTGGAATTAGAGGCCTGGCTGCGAGCTTGCGCGGCCTATTGTCTGCGTCATCCCGGGTGGAAGGCCTACGCGTCTGGAAAAGGAAAAAACGCATTGAGGCCCCAGTTGTTCATGGGGTTGGTCGATTCTGCTTTGTCGGATGAAAAGATCAGCCTGGTGTCTGTACTGGAACTCGTCCACGAGATCTCGTTGTTTTCCGGCCATTGGGATCTGACCCATAGGAGTAGTTTCGCAGCCTGGGGCTTTGGGAAGATGGGTGAAGCTGCCGGACGCCGAGGGGAAAAGAAAGTCTACAGCCTCATGAAACCCTGGCTCTTTTCGACTCCTTCGATCTTCGGTAAGGGCCTGTATCCTCTGCCGCCGGTTCTTATCACACGTGAGCTGCTCTATTACGCAAGCGCCGCCGAATGGGAGGCTGGCGCGGAGTTTTGCAGGCAGATTCGTTACTGGAATCGACGAGGATATCCCCAGACGAACGCCTCGGCCTGGATCGCCGGGCAGGAGGAGGTCAAGGAATATGTCGGGTGGTCCGAGGTGGACTTTGCCAGGCGGCTGGGCCGTAAGGATGAGTTCCAGGGTGTCCCCCTGGCTCGCCATCCGCTCGTTACCGAGTACAGCAAGGAGGGCTACAATACGCTGGCTGAATTCCAGGCCTCCATCAAGAACGGAGCCTACGATGATGCTTGCACGATTCTCACCTCCAGCGACACATCCTTTATCCAGGGTCTTCTGCCTGATCTGCAGGACCAGGACCTGATGGTTGCCTGGCGGCTCGCCCTGGTCATCGCCCTGGAGGAGCAGCCCGAATTACGCCGGACCTTGCAGAAAAAATACGCCAACCTTGGGGAGCTGCGGTTGAAGCGGTCGATTTCACGGGGAGACTCCGAGGCCGTGGATGCCGTGACACGGCAATTCTACGGAACCGCTTCATCGGTTGAAGCGTACATCTGGCTTGGAGACCAGGCTCTTGGAATAGGTGAAAGCCTCCTGGCTGAAGGCTATTATCGCAGAGCCCGGAAAAACGCTCAGCTGGCCAGCGTGTCGGCTATTGAGGCCAGACAGCGGCTGGCAGCGGCCTTCAGCGGAAGGGATATCGGGAGGCCTCCTTCAGTCCCTGTTCGTTTCGGCGATCTCACCCTCGCGCCCGATGTTTTTGAAAAAATGGTTTCGGATCTCCGGGAGCGTTATCACAGCGAGGAGTCGGGCTATGATGATTCCCTGCCCGTTGACTCATCGGTGAAGGTCTCACCTCCGGGGATTTATACGGCCGAACGGGTGGGTCAATTTGACTTTGATAAGCGATTCAAGGCGCATCGTCCGAACATTCCCGCCCTGGCGACCGACTGGGTCGGGCGCCAGATGGCGCTTACGGTTTTCGGGGACTACCTGCTGGTGAACGATCGCAACGACCTGCGCGCCTACGAGTTGGCCAGCGGGAAATTGAGATGGAGCCATCTCGCAGGCGGACAAAGAGGCGGCAGCCGGGAATGGCCGCTGCTGCCTATGCGGCCGATTGTCTCGGGCGACCTTGTCGTTACCCGCATGATCTCCCGGCAGGGTCCGAGGCTCGAATGCTTAGGCCTGTCAGATGGAGCTCCGAAGTGGGTTTTCACAACCCGTGATCACGCGGTCTCCAACCCCCTGTTGGTGGAAGGGGATGTTGTGCTGCTCAATCTGCGCCGTCACGAAGAGCTCGGGCACGAGCTGCTCTTTACGCGGCTGGCCCGCAGCACCGGCGAGGTGCTGGACGAGCGGAGCCTGGTTAATTTTCGCGATGACAGCAAATCCAGGATGTTCCGCCAGATCCAGCTGGGAAGATCGGTTGATCGCCTTGTAGCCAGCGGCTATGGGAGCGTGGTCTGTACCGATCTTCGCGGGCGCCTGCTCTGGGTGCGCAAGCAGCCCTGGCGATCCTTTGTCAGGAGCGCGAAGTGGTATCTGAGCCATCCCGTACGTCCCCTGTTCGCAGATGGCCATGTCCTGATCTCCCAGCCCGCGGATGAGTCGGTTGCCAGTCTTCGGACCGATACCGGCCGCCTGCGCTGGAAGGCTCCTGTCCGGGAGCTTCGCCAGATCCTGGGAATTGCAGATGGCAAGGTCATCGTGTCCGCTACCGGGCGTCTCGTGGCGTTATCACTTGAAGATGGGCGTGTTGTCTGGCAGCAGCAGCATGGCGCCTCCCGTGGATTTATGGTGAGCGGAGGTGACGGGGCTATCCTGTCGGTGGCTCCGGTCGTTCGAGACAATGCGATGAAGTCCGCTGGCTGGGGAACCTTCGGGCTGTTGTCCTGGATGGATGTAAAGGATGGCCGGAAGCTGGCCTCGTGGGTCGTCGACTTCAAGCTGGGGGCAGCCGCGAAGGGACTTCATGCAGGGCCGATGATCTCCACCGGGGATGGTGTCCTGTTGCTCGCGGGTGAACACGACGGAGACAGTCGAAGCATCTTCCGGCTGGTATCCAGTAGCCGGAAATTCAATTCGGTCAAGCCCGCCGAGGCTTTTGACTGCTGGCTTCCGGGGACTACAAGTCTGAAAGCCGGTGTGGCGAGTACCCTCTTTCCGGGCTGGACTCTTCTTGAAACGGAGCGGGTTGGGTTGGGCTCATTCGTACGCGAGGTCGATGGGGTCGGGCCGGTCTTCTTTGCCGATACAAAGACTGACGGCGGATCATCGGGCATCCAGACCCAACTGGGGAGGCTTGTGCAGGTTCCCGCCTCCGGCAAGCAGCGTTTGCGTCTGCAGCTTGGCAGCGAAGGCGCCACAGGCTGGACTGTTGAGGTCAGGGCGAATGGAGAGAGCCTTGCGCGGAATTTCATTCCTGAGGTGCCGCCGCCCTCCGGAAACCTGGAGGAGTATTCCTGGCTGGAGGACTCCGTCCCCCAGGGCGCCCAGGAACAGGGCGGCTGGGTGTGGGCGCGGAAACCGGACCCGGTCCATTCCGGTGAACGTTCGCTGATGCTTACGGGCAATGGCAGGCAGGAGAGGTCGTTCAGGAACTCAACCTGCTGGCTGGTCGCCGCCCCCGGTGACCAGCTCTTTGCCTGGGTGTGGATTGACCCGAAGAATCCTCCCAAGGTGATACAGCTTAAATTCGGCAGCGAAGCTCAGCCGGGGATGTTTGAGCATAGCGTTTTCTGGGGAGACCTGCAGGCTCTCGGGGAACCTCCTCCAGCGCCGACTCCTCGGCGGCTGGGTGATCTTCCTCCTGCAGGCCAGTGGGTTCGTCTGCAGATCGCGGCTGACAGTATGGGGCTCAAGCCCGGGACTGTTCTGCGGCAGATGGCCTTTTTGCAGGTGGATGGCACGGTCTACTACGACAAGGTCGGGATCATCTCAAGATCTGTTCCCAAGGGTTTGCCCCTGAAACTTCTCGGCCCCAGGCGCTGGACGAACATTGAGGTAGACCTCTCACGCTTTGCCGGCAAGCAGGTCTGGTTGCGGGCGGGACGCGTTACCGAGGACGAGAAGAAAGGCCGCGAGCTGTGGAGCAGGCTGGAGCTCACGGAATAGCCTTCCCGGTATTCAGTAGCGTATCAGCTCACGAGCCCGGACGGCGATCTTGTCGGCGTCAGGGCGGAAGGCTTTCTCCAGGGGAGGGCTGTAGGGGACCGGTGTATCCGGGGCCGTCAGCCGGGCCGGAGGGGCGTCGAGCGCATCGAAGGCTTCCTCTGAGATGATCGCGGCCACCTCCGCGCCGAAGCCGGCGGTGCGAACGGCCTCGTGTACGATGAGCGCGCGCGAGGTTTTGCGAACAGAGTCAAGAACGGTCTTCTTGTCCAGCGGAACGAGGGTTCGCAGGTCGATGACCTCGCAGCTGATGTTTTCCGCTGAGAGAGTCTCAGCAGCTTCGAGTGCTTCCGGAACCATGGCTCCGTAGGTGATGATACTCAGGGCAGATCCCTCTCGCCGGATCGCCGCCTTGCCAAGCGGGGCGGCGTAGGTTTCCAGGGGGACCTCCATCTTCTGTCTGCGGTAGAGGTACTTGGGCTCGAAGAAGATCACGGGGTTCGGGTCGCGGATTGCTGAGATCAGCAGGCCCTTTGCATCATGGGGTGTAGATGGAATGACGATCTTCAGGCCGGGGCAGTGAGCGAACCAGGCCTCCTTGCACTGAGAGTGAAAAGGTCCCGCGCAGGCGCCGCCGCCCCAGGGGGCGCGGATGACCAGGGGCAGCTTCGCTCCCCAGCGGTAATGGGTGGTCGCCGCGTATTGAACGATGGGGTCAAAACCAGTTGAGATGAAGTCCGCGAACTGGATCTCCACCACGGGCTTCAGCCCCATCATGGCCGCTCCGTTGGCCAGCCCGATAAAGGCCCACTCGCACATGGGGGTGTCGAGTACCCTGCGCCTGCCGAATTTTTCATAGAGCCCGGCGGTGGCCTTGAACGCTCCGCCGAATTCACCGACGTCTTCTCCAAGGACGAATACATTCTCGTCGCGCTCCATTTCCTGGTGGAGGGCCTGGTTGATCGCTTCGATATAGCTCAGATCAGGCATCGGAGAAAACATCCTCTTCCAGGGTGGCGGCCTCCGGCCACGGACTCGCCTCGGCCCACTCAACGCCGGCTTCTGTCTCCGCTTCGACCCTGCTCTGCAGCTCGGCAAGTGTGTTCTTATCCAGTAAGCCGCTATTTTCCAGACGCTCGCGGAACAGGGAGATGGGGTCCCGCTTCTTCCAGCGCCTTAGCAGGTCGGGCGGTATGTAGTCGGCCGGGTCGTGCGCGGCGTGTCCCTTCAGCCGCAGATTCTTACATTCGATGAGCGTGGGGCCATCTCCTCCCCGGGCGCGGTCGATGGCCTCCCGGGTAGTCTCCATCACAGAGATGACATCAGTCCCATCGATGGTGACTCCCGGTATTCCGTAGCCCTCGGCCCGGATGGACAGGTTTTCTACCAGGCATTGTTTCTCGATGGGGGTTGAGTAGGCGTACTGGTTGTTCTCCAGGATGAAGACGACGGGGGCTTTGAGGACAGCCGCGAGGTTGAGGGCCTCGTGGCAGCCTCCCTCGGAGGAAGCTCCATCGCCGAAGTAGGTCAGGGCTACCCGGTCCTCTTTTCGATAGAGGAAGCTGTAGGCCGCTCCCAGGGCGATTCCCATGGACTGGGGCAGGTGGCTGACATAGCCGAAAATCCGCAGCGAGATGTCACCAAGTCCGTGCGTGTTCACGTCGCGTCCGCCGCTGGGGGCGCCCTGGCGTCCCATCGCCTGGGCGAAGATTCTTCCGGGCGACATTCCTCTTACCAGGTAGGCGCCGAGGTCGCGGTGCATGGGAGCGATAGCGTCTCCCTCCTCCAGGAGGATAGCTGATCCCACAGAGATCGCCTCGTGTCCCTCCTGGGAGAAGATCCCCCCGGGAAAACATCCCTGCTTGAAGAGCGCCTCGCAGCGGTCATCGATGCGGCGGGTCAGCATCATCCAGTAGAGGAGCTCGAGAAGTTTCTTGCCCGGAATTTTGTTCATTGAATCAACGCTCATGCTCTCTTCCTGGTCGAAACAGTCTGGTACTCTACCTTTCCGGGCGGCGCAGAGAAGAAAAATATCCCCCCGGGGAAGGGGGGGCGTGATATGTTCATCGTGTTGAGAATGTGCCTGGAAGAGGAGTCAAGGTGATGACCAGGATCGATCAGTTTGAGAGTGTCTTCAAGTCGGCGGATAAGCCGCTGTTTCGCTACGAGCCCTTCTCAGTTGGCACCCCCTTGGTGTTGACCGATCTTGATGACGAGGCGGCGGAGAGTTTTGCGGTACTTTCTGGTAAGTACACGGGCGCGGGAGGTTCACGGGAGGTTTCCGACCAGCGCGTCATCAAGGGAGCTGACTTCGCCACCATCGAGGAATGTCTCGATCTCATCGCCGGCGAGAAGCCTGATCTTATCTGTACCTATCGCGGCTTGCATTCCGATTGCTGGCGTTGGGGGCAGAGTCTCGGCTCTTACGTTGAGGTGCTGACCCAGACCGTAAAGGTTCCCGTTCTTGTTTTCCCCCACCCGGCCTCTGCTGCAGAGACGATCGCTGCCGCAGAAGCAGGATGTCGGCATGTAATGGCGATGACGGATCACCTTGCCGGGGACAGCCGCCTGGTGAACGCCGCGCTTTTCTTTACTCCAGCCCAGGGTACGCTCCATCTGACGAACCTGGAAGACCAGCAGGTTTTTGAACGTTACATGGAGGCGATTGATAAAATACCGAGCATCGACAGCGCTGCCGCGCGTGACAGTGTCCTGGCCCAGATCCTCAAGGAGGCAAGGGATTACATCAAGTCCTGCAGAGCGGTGGTGGAGGAGCAGGCGCTCGATGTGGAGATTCAAGAGACAGTGGAGTTGGGGCTGCACGTTGCGGATTATAAGCGGCTGGCTGCTGCGAGGGACGTCGATCTCCTGGTCATGAACACCAGGGATTCCGGTCAACTGGCGATGCACGGCCTGGCCTATGAACTTGCCGTAGAGCTGAACGATATTCCTCTGCTGCTTCTTTAGATGGGAAGGTGGTTTACTTGTCTTTCTACCTGGGTTGGATTTCCGAGGCGCATCCGGCGGTTCCCGCCTGGGTAACCCTGCTGTTCGTTTCAATCCTCACTGCGATGATTCTCTGCCTGGCGTTCGAGGAAAAACTTCACGCCAAGAAGTCGGTTATCGCCGGTCTGTTCGCGATTCTCTGCCTGCTGCTGGGGGCTGTTTTTGGCCTGCTGCCCTTTGGTCCCATCTCTGTCGGCGGGCATGAGATCAATCTTCCGGTCTACATACCAGCGATCGACTGGGGGGTTATCGCGATCATCCTCGGCTCGAGTCTTTTTGTCGATGTCACCTCCCGCACGGGGCTTTTTACCTGGATCGCGATTCGGCTGACGAAGGCATCCGGCGGCGATCCATTGAAGCTCCTGGTCTTCTATGGGTTGATGACGGTGGTCTTTTCCGCTGTCCTGAACAATGTGACGGCCATGATCATTGTCGGTTCGCTCAGTGGGGTTTCCCTGAAGAAGCTCCAGCAGGAGGATAAGCTGCTGGGTTTTCTCCTGGTAGAGGGGCTGCTGACAAATATAGGCGGCCTGCTGACTCTGGTCAGCTCGGTGCCTAATATTATCGTTGGAAACGCCGCCGGGATTGCCTTTATCGATTTTTTCCTTAAATCAAGCGCCTATGTGCTTGTCGCCACCATCGTGACGATAGCCCTCGGCTCCCGCCTGTTTGGGATTCACCGTCTCTCTAGCGACGAGGAGCGTGAGCAGGCAAGGGAGCTTGTCGCCGGCTTTGATGAGAATGATGGTATCGAGAGCAGGTTCTTTTTCTGGTTCGGCGCGATGATGACGGGGCTCTTTATTCTCACGATCGCCTCCACCTCCGTTCTTCCCTATATCCGGGACCTGGGGATGGGCTTCGTGGCGTTGAGCTTCGCCGGGATCATGCTCGTTCGATACAAGGCCGTCGCCGATAAGTTCTACGAGGCCATCGACTGGGATCTGCTTGGGTTTTTCGCGGCCCTTTTTGTTGTGATCAACGTGATGGAGCATGCCCTCGTTCTGCAATTGATCGGCACGGGACTCTCGACGATCATCGATGCCCCGTCTGATATTGCCGCGGCCGGGCTGTTGGCCGTTTCAGCCATCTTCAGTTCGGTTACTGACAACATACCGCTTGCGGCTATGCTTGCGAAAATCCTGCAGGCTAGAGAGCATGTTCCCGAGCAGCTCTGGTGGTCAGTGATTTTCGGAGCCAACCTCGGCGGCAACCTGACGCCAATCGGATCAGCTTCCACTCTTGTGGCGGTGACGATCATTCATAAGTACAAGATAAAACTTTCGTTCGCGGGCTTCATCAGGAAGGCTCTTCCCTACGCCCTCGTCCATATAGCTCTTGCCATCATCTATGTTCTTCTGTTCTTCTGAGGGACAAAGATCCTTCGCAAAGTGGACACTTGAGGCCTGCAAACGCTTGAGTCGGCCTTCGATTGTTGGTCTAATTTAGCTCGCCTTTGTTTGGGCCGAGTATTGCGGAGAAACACATTTCTAAGCCTGGTCTTCTGGTGGTCCGGGTTACTCTTCAGCATCTTTGCTTATTGTCTGTGGTATAGAGGGAGTGGCTAGTTGAGAAGCATCTTCAAGACAACAGTGCTTTTGTTGTTGGCTACCTCGGTTTTAGCTTCATCTGTTCTTGCCGAAGGTGAGTGGGAGGTGACGCCCGCGAGTGAGCGAGCCCTGCAGAAAGGACTCGAGTGGCTTGCCAGGAACCAGGGGCCTGAGGGGAACTGGAACTCCAATGACCTGGGCCTGGTCGGGATGGGCGCGCTCGCGTTTCTCTCCGCGGGCTATCTGCCGGGGCGCGGGCGCTATGGCAACACCGTTCAGCGGGCGCTGAACTTCGTGACCAGGAATGCCAAGCCCTCCGGCCTGCTGAACATCTCGAACGCTCAGAGGGATATGTACAATCACGGCCTGGCGGCCTTCGCTCTTGGCCAGGCCTACGGTATGACGAACGACAAGGCGCTCAGTAATGTTCTCGATAAGTCTCTTAAGCTGATCTCCAACACTCAGGCGGAAGACGGGGGCTGGGATTACCGCGCTCGTCGCCAGGGGAGAGGACATGATCTCAGCCTGGTGGTGATGCAGGCGAAGGCGCTTCGGGGCGCCATGGACAGCGGCCTGGAGGTCTCTCCTGAGGTCGTTGGTTCGGCGATCCAGAGTGTTAGAAGGTATTACAAGTCCCGCTCTGGCAAGAATGGTTTGAGCAATCCGAAGGCCGCGATGCTGGAGGCTGGCCAGTTTACCTATTCAGGAGGTCATGGCACCCTGGCGATGGCCGCCTGCGGAGTCGTATGCCTGCAGGAGTTCGGGCAGTACGCCGACTGGCGGATCGGAAAGAACCTCGATGTGATCCAGGCAGCTATTGGACGCGATTCTGCGCCGGGATCCAGGAACGGGAAGCTGCCCTGTGAAGATGCCTATACCCTCTACTATGTAGGGCAGGCGCTCTACCAGGTTGGAGGGAAACGCTGGAGAGAGTCCTATCCGAGATTACGGGACTACCTCGTCGCGAGCCAGATGCTCAATGCCGGCGAGTCGGCCCAGGATGGGCTCTGGCGTGATCACAAACGTGTGGGTGGTCAGCCCGGAGATCTCTATGGGACGGCGGTGGCGTGCTTCGTTCTCGCCATGCCAAACCGTTACCTGCCGATTTTGCAGGAAGGCAAGATTGACAGTATTGCCAGTAAGGTGAAGACGAAATAACACAGCAGGATATTTTCTCCGGATCTTCGGGGAAGGAACATTAGATGAGTTTTCTCACAAGCGCATTCGCTTTTGCCGGGTTGGCCCTCGCCGCAGGGCCCATCATTATTCACCTTTTGAACCGTCGTCGGTTTACGGTCGTTGACTGGGCGGCGATGGATTTCCTCAAGGAGGCTGTTCAGAGACAGCGCCGGATCCTGACTCTGCGGGACATCATATTGTTGATCCTGCGTACTCTTTGCGTGCTCCTTTTCGGCCTTGCTATGGCCCGGCCCTATTCCGAGTCCGGCTCGGCGGTGGTTTCTTCCGGCCAGCCGGTGCACGCCATCCTGGTGGTAGACAACAGCCTCAGCATGGCCTACGGGCCCAGTGGTCAGACCGCGCTGGATGCGGCCAAGAAAGCGGCAGTAGGACTGGTTGAAGATCTTCCTGATGGAAGCCGCTTCTCCATTATCCCTCTGTGCAGTGAGGTCTCCGATTTCAGCTTTGATCCAGAGGGAACGAAAGATGCGGCGGGGGAGGCCATCAAGGAGATCCGGGTTCTCGACCGGACCGCGAGCGTCGCGAAGGTTGTAGAACTGGCCGAGGAAGCTTCGAAACGGGCCCCTGATCTGCCCTCGAAACATATCGTGTTTTTTGGCGATCAGCAGAGTAATTGCTGGCCAAAGGGCGTCGCGACATCAGGTCTTCTGGCATCTATCGAAAAGCTGAACGTTGTGCAGGTCAGTTCCGGTGAAAAGGATAATATCTGGATTGAAGATCTGCGCGTACAGGACGAGGTAGCCGATGCCGATGCTACGACGGTTTTTATTGTCAGGCTCAGGTACCAGGGTGAGGCGGCCCAGGATGAGGTGCAGGTAAGCCTCGACGTCGATGGGGATGTCGTTGCCACCAAGAGCGTTGTCCTTCGCGACAAGCAGACTCGAGAGGTTCTCTTTACCTACAAATATGAACCTGATTCAAACGCTGTGCAGTCGGGCTTCTCGCGGGTGAAAGCGGAGATCTCATCTCATGACAAGTTTAACCAGGATGATATGCGCTATCTCTCGGTTCCCGTGCTCAGCGGAATCCCGGTTGTCTTTATCGACCAGTACGGATCGGATGAAGATCCTGCCCGTAACAGGCTTGGAGACACCTATCATGTGCGGCGGCTGTTGACTCCTTCCCAGGCCATCAACAGCGAAGAGCGGCAGCTCATTCGTATACAACATGTCAAGATTGACCAGGTTGATACCGAGCTTCTCGAATATGCCCGCCTGGTGGTGATGGCTGGCGTTGAAAATCCCGGGCCGGCCGTGGACGTTCTCAGGGAGTATGTTGAGCAGGGTGGACAGCTGTTTATCGCTGCCGGCGGAAGCTTCGATCCGGTTGCATGGAACGAAGAAGGTTGGAATGGAGGAAGGGGGATCCTTCCCAGCCCGTTGCAGCCGGTCGCCGTTGGGAAATTGCCCGGAGATGGCGTGAAGGAACTGAACCCGTTCTTTATCAGTTTTGACAGCCTTGCCACTGACAGCTTCCTGCCCCAGGAGGAGTCCAACCAGAACCTTGAAGACATCTACAGCATTCCATTGTTTTTCAAGGCCGTCGTGGCGGATCTTGAAGGCGATGCGATGAAGAACTACCTCAAAGTGGAGCGGGAAAAGGTCGCGGCGGCGGAGAGGGCCGCAGAGGTGGCCGCAGCCGCGGGAAACACTTCAGCCCAGCCGCCGGCGGAAAAGAAGGGGCAGACCTGGTTGAAATGGATCAGGGACCTGAAGACTGGCGAGGGGCAACTCGAGCCGAAGATCCTTGCGAAGTTTACCAATAACGTTCCTATGCTCCTGGAGAGAAGGATCGGGGCGGGCCAGGCGGTTCTCTTTACCAGCAGCATTTCCTCCGATTGGAATACGCTGATGATCGAGGACGCGGTCTTTGTTCTTGACCGGATTCTTCGGGGCCTTCTGCGGGGTACGCTTCAGAAGGTCAATTTCCAGGGTTCTGAGACGGTTCGTCTCGGGGTCAGGGCCGAGGAGCGGCGGAATGAATTCAGCTTGAGCCGTCCCCAGGTTGGTCAGACGGGAAAGCCCGCTCTGCTCGAGACGCTCACGCCGGAAGCCCGGGGGCTGGGCGGTGATGAAATTGTGGTCAGGAGGGTCCACAGCCGCGGACATTATGTCGTTGCTTCGCACGATGTGAATTCCGGCGGCTCTGCAAACAAAAAGAAGGTTGTGAGGTGGAGTCGTCCCCTGGCTGTCAATGGTCCAGTTGAAGAGTCCGAGCTCGCGAGTGCAACGGAGTCGGACGTAAAGAGAGGGCTGGAAGAGGGCAAGAAGGATGCCCTCAGCTGGATTTCCGCCGGGCAGAGTGTCAGTAGCGGGCTGAAATCGGTGGGAGGACAGTATTCCTGGAAGTACCTGATGGGGCTGGTTCTTGCGCTCCTGCTTGTAGAGATTTTGATTTTGTCCTGGGGGGCTATCGCCGGGCTACTGGGCCCTTCAGAAGATGAGGCTGCGGCAGGAGGGGAGGGTGTAGCATGAATACGACTGAATTCCTTGGCAGAATGCTCGGTTTCGATCAGGTCAGTGAGGTAGAGTCTCACAACCTGGACTTTACGGCCCCCTGGGCTGATGGCGTCTGGCTGCTGTTTGGTTGCCTCGCCCTGGTGGTACTCTCAGTGGTCTTTTATTTCCGCTGGCAGAGCTCAAAGCGTCCTGTGGCAAGGATCTGTCTGACGGTAACCAGAGCTCTTCTGCTTTGTTCCGTTCTCCTGGTGCTGGCTGAGCCGGTCCTTAAGCTCGAGCTTGTCCGTAAGCCCAAACCGTCACTCTGGATGGTTTTTGATGGAAGTGACTCGATGGGGATCGAGGATAAGCTCTCGGATAAAGAAAAAGCCCTTTTCGTGAATGCGGCCCCAGCTGTACCCGGAGCTGTCGATAAAGGTGAGCCGTCGAGAACAGAGTGGTTGCAGCGGTTGCTGCAGAACCCGGCGGATAACCTGCTGCAGAAGCTCGGCGACAAGTATCGCCTTCGCATATTTAAATTTGATCGTCCCGATGGTGTTGAAACGATAGAAATCACCCGGGATGCAGAGGATCAGATCGAGGTCGCAGAGGTGGCCGGCCAGCTTGCTCACAGCGGGCAGGTGACCGCCATCGGGTCCGCCCTCGATGACCTGGCGCGACGGCACGGCAAGGGCAACCTGGCCGGGGTCGTTCTGTTCAGCGATTTTGGCCAGAATTCGGGGCCATCACCCGAGGCCGCCGCTTCCCGTCTTGGAGTCCCGGTGTACACAGTTGGTTTTGGTCCCGAGGCTGTGGTGGATCTAGCCTTGAATCTCCAGGCTCCACTGGTCATGAAGAAAGCTGAGCGGTCGAATATAGCCGTCAACCTGCGCCAGAGCGGGCTCGAAGGCCAGACTGTCAAGGTTCGCATCGTGGCGAAGCCCGTCAGTGGAGATGGGAGTCCCGGGGCGGGCGCTCAGCAGTTGATCCAGGAGAAGGAGGTCAAGCTGAAGGGCGATGTGACAACGCTCGATGTGACCTATACGCCCGCGGTCGCTGGACGCTTTACAGTCTCTGCCGAGGTTGAAAAGCAGGACGGCGAGGTGATTGATCAGAACAACAGTGGAGAGCGCGAGGTAACGATCCAGGATGATTTCCTGCGCTTGATGTATGTCGAGTATGAACCGAGCTGGGAATGGCGCTTCATCAAGGAGGTCTTTTATCGTGACAAGCTGGTCGGCGAGAGGGGGTTCAGGACCTTCCTGCGTTCCGCCGATCCCAAGGTGCGGCATACCAACAGCCTCTTCCTCCAGACCATGACCCCGGCGAGGAGCGAGTTCTTCCAGAATGATGTTATCTTCCTGGGTGACATGCCGGCCTCGACCCTGAGCAGCCGGTTCTGTGAAATGACCAAGGAGTTTGTCGGCAAGTTCGGCGGAGGGCTGGTTGTTATCAGTGGCCCTCGCTTCGGGCCATCGCAACTGCTGGCGACTCCGATAGCCGACATGCTTCCAATTATTGCTGATCCCAATTCGAGACCTGTCGACAAGCGCGAGTTCAGGCCCAAGCTGACCCAGGATGCCGCTTCAGTGCCCTTCATGCAGCTTGGCGAGAGTCCGCAGGAGAGTCTCAAGGCATGGAATAATCTTGGAGCTGTTCCCTGGTACCAGCCGGCACTGAGGCCTCACCCCTTTGCCACGGTCCTGCTGAGTCATCCGACGGATGTTTGCGCTTCAGATGGCCAGACCCGCCAGCCCCTGATCTCTATCAGGCGCTATGGCAAGGGCGAGGTGATCTACCTGGCCTTCAACGAGACCTGGCGGATGCGCCGCAAGTACGGTGAGCTCTATTACAGGCAGTTCTGGGGTCAGATGATCCATCGTCTCGGCCTGAGCCACGCGCTTGGCAGCCAGAAGCGATTTGTCGTTCGAACCGATCGTCAGCGTTATAAGGAGGAGGACAGGGTGATCCTGTCCATCGAGGCCTACAATAAGGATTTCGAGCCTCTTGGAGAAAAGGATCTTCCGGAGGGTGGGCTCGTAGCGCACCATATTACGCCCCAGGGAGGCACAGAGGGTTCTACCAGGATGCTGGTTACCAGCTTGCGTGAGGGTGTCTTTGAAACAGAGCTGCAGGTTCTTGGCGGCGGGGAACACACCCTGAATGTAAAAGACCCGGTTACGGGCGAGGTCAGCAAGGTTCAATTCCAGGTGGCCAGCATGTCGGCTGAACGCCGTAGCGGCAAAAGAAACAGGGTTCTCGAGGGGAGGCTGGCCTCCTCAACGGGCGGTCGAAATTACGAGTTTCACACGGTTTCCAAGCTTGTCGATGAGATCAAGCCGGTACCGCGAAAAGAGGTCACTCTCAAGGTGCTGCCTCTTTGGAATACCTGGCCTGTCTTTATCCTCATCGTGATCCTGATGCTTGGAGAATGGTTGTTCAGAAAGCTGGTGAACCTGCAATGAGCTCAAAGCTAAAAACCTTACGTTCAAATCTCGATTCTCTTCGTAAAAGAAGAAGTTCTGTCCGGCTGACGACGGCCTATTCCGGCTTCCTCGCCGCGGCCATCTGGGTCGTATTCGGCTGTTTCCTGCTCGATTGGGCGCTCGCTATGAATGGTGCGCAGCGCGTGATCCTGATGCTGATCTCGGCCTATGCGCTGGTCTATTCTTTCCGGCGGTATGCGGCTCCATTGCTCCAGAGTAGAGAAAGTCTTTTCCAGACGGCATTGCTGGTAGAGAAGACGAAAGGGATCGATAGCGACCTCATCGCCGCTCTCCAGTTCGAGGAGCCGGGGGCTGAGGACTGGGGCTCCGCGGAACTGCAGGATGCGGTGAAGGACAATGTTGCAGAGATGAGCAAAGGCCTTGACGTTTTTGAGGGGTATTCCGCCGACGATCTGGGCAAGCGGGTTGCGGCCTTCCTCGTCAGCGGCCTCCTGGTCGGTTTTCTCGCGGTTACCTACCCGGGTTATACCTCTGCCTTCCTCGATCGCTTGCTGCTTGGTGCCGAACTGTATCCTACCAATACCACGATCGAGAAGATCGCCATCGGAGGGCCGGAGCGAATGGACGATATTAACGTTCGTACCGGAAAGATCGTTGATTCTGGCGACAATCCCAGGGGGCCTTTCGGAAAGCCGCTCCAGTTCCGGATTGAATGTAAGCAGAAACAAGGAGAACTCCCTGAGAAGATCACGGTTGAATTCGATGGAGCTCTCGAGCCTGATCTGACGCTGAATGACGAAGACAAAGACGGCAAGAAAGACGGAGTCTACCTGGGTGAGCTTACCCGCCTTACGGATGGCCTCGACTTCCGGGTCCGGGCGGGAGACGGAGTTACCCACTGGTTTGAAATAGAACTCATCGCCTTGCCCAAGGTCGATGTCGAACTCGCCGCGACGGACCCCGACTACGCTCGCACGAGAAACGCCGACGCTGATACGTTCAATAATTGCACGTTGCTTGGCGGGAAGGGGAGGAACTGTGAGACAGGTAATCTGCAGATAGAGGTCAAGGAAGGGTCCCGGGTAGATGTCGCGCTTCGCAGTGACAAAGATCTCAAGGAAGCTAAAATGGAGATTCGGGACAAAACTTACGCATTTGTCCGCCGTTCCGAAGAGGACGGGAGAATCTGGGACCTGACTGTTACCGACACCCCTCTTGCGGTGGTCCAGAAACGTTTAAATTACAGGATTTACGTCGAGGATACCGATGGGCTGCATCCTGAACCTATGATCGAAGGTATTGTCCAGATCGAGTCCGATAAACCGCCCAGGGTGCGGGCTTCCATGGTTTCGCGCTATGTTCTTCCCACGGCAAAGCCTATGATCGACATCAAAGTTGTCGATGATTACGGATTCAGTAAGGCAAAAATCCTGGTTGAGGTCTCGCGGCAGAAAGAGGAAGCGGAACAGGAAGACCCTGTTGTGATTACTCTTAGCGAAGAGCAGAAAGCCTCTACAAGTTTCAAGGACAGGCTTGTTTGCGATCTGACGCCGTATGAGCTTGAAAAGGGAGATGTTGTCAGGCTTTTCGTAGAGGTTACCGATGATCGGGGAGACCTACAGGGAGAGTCCTCGAAAAGTGAAGCTTTGAGCATGCAAGTTACAGATCTACCGGGTTTTTTGAAGTCGATCAACGAGCTTGACGAACGATCGGTTCGCCAGATTGATGCGATCATAGAAAAAGAACTTGGGATTCAAGGAGAATCGAAATGAGACCGATTTTTGACCGATTGAGTCTTCTTACTTTCACTTTCCTCCTGGTTGCCGGGCTCTTCTCGCCCGCCGAGGCGCAAGAGGAACCGAAGGATGATCTTCTGGAGCTTCGCAAGAAGCAGGAAGCCCAGGAGCGGGCCAACGTTCTGGCCAGAGATCTCGTTCTTCGAATTCTTGACATCCAGATGCAGCAGCTTGAAGAGAACGGTCTTTCTGAAGAGCCGTTTTACAAAGACATCAAGGAGATGCGAGACAACATCACCAAGCTGGTCAAAACAGAGATGAAGGAAGTTGTGGTGCTGCTTCGAGGCGCTCTTGGTAAAGAGGTCGATGCGCGCCGTGCCGATGTGGAGACGGCCCGTGTGATGATACGGAAGATCATCAAGCGTCTGTATGTTGAGCGCCAGAATCTGATGTTGCGTTTGAAGGCGGCAGAACTTGCAGCCGAAATCAGACGACTGATCTCGCACCAGGTCAAGGTGCGCGACGTCACGGGCGAGATTGCAGGGAATGTCGCGGCCCGGCAGGAAGCGCTGGCCCTGACCACGATCCAGGATCAGAGGGATACGAAAGAGCTCTATCTCAGGCTGAAAGAGAGTCTTATCCTCGTGAGCAAATGGGGCGGGGAACTCGGTGCCGGGGCGGCCGATGGATTGCGTATTCTCAAGGCCGCGGGAACCGATGGAGACTTTGACGACGCGGGCAAGCGGCTCGATGCTTTTGATTATCCGGGCGCTGTTCGCTCACAGACTCTTGTCATCAAGGGACTCAAATTGTTACTGCGGAAGATCGAGGAGACCCAGGGACTGCTTGGCAGCGATCTCGAGGCTGCCTTGAAGCTCCTGCGTGAATTGATCAAGAAACAGAACGAGGTTAAGGACAGCACGGACAAGTCGAATCTTGAAGAGGATGAAGCTGTCCGTGAACTCGTAGAGGACCAGACTGAAATTCGACGTGATCTTGGTGAGTTGGTGCCGGTTGTTGATGATCTCGCCGATTCCAGCACCCTGCTGGCCGCCGCCAGGGCTTCGGCTTACGACGCGACAGGAAATCTCTTTGATGGGCTCAAGGAAGATGCCAAGCAGAAGCAGGAAGATGTACTTGTAAATCTCGGTAACCTGGAGGCGCGCCTCGTCGCGGCGATCGCTCAGCAGGATGATAAGCGAAGCGCTTCGCAGCTTGCCGCCAGGGTCAGGGATCTCGAGGAGGTGAAGAAGAAACTCCAGGACACCCGTAAGCAGCAGGCCGCCGTTAAGAAGACAGCGGCGCGGGATCTGCCGGCCGCCAGTTCTCTTGGAGAGAAGACGGCGGAGGGACTTGAGGGCATCGGGGAGGGCAAGGATCTTCCGCCCGTGGTCGATTCAAGATTGCGGGAAGCCGATAGCGCGGTGAGGGACTCCGTTCGGGCGCTCGCTGAAGCGGCAAAGTCCGCCGCTGCTGAATTGCCCGAGGTTACCGAGGAAAAACTTGATGACGCGAGCCTCGCATTAGAGCGAGCCAGCGCCGAGGTGGAGGCAGCTCTCGCTGATGCCAAGAGAGAGCAGTTTGCCGTAGAAATCGCCGAGCTTTCACGGGCTGCTGAAGGTCTTGAGAGGGCCGCCGCTTCAGAACGAATTATTGCGAAGCAGAGCAAGCTGGCCAAGGAGGGCGAGGGCTTGAAGGCTTCGATTGCGAAGGAGCTTGTCGATGAGCAGGGCGATATTGAGGCCTTTGCCGTGAAGACCGCCGAAGGCCTGGCTGTCCTGGCTCCCGAGGTCTCCAAGAAACTCGAGGGGCTTGTTCCCCAGTTCAAATCCATCCAGAAGAATCTCACTGCGTCAAGCGCGGCCAAGGGCGAGGAGTCCAAGAAGAAGGCTGCCGCCGCTTATGGAAGCGCTGACGAGGCCGCAAGGGAACTGGCCGAGGCTGCCGCGGAGTTGAGAAAACAGATCGGTGA
>Ga0066842_10000037_pt1 | contig 33532 bp, 31 predicted proteins | sample ETNtaG_19_FD_67289 | JGI IMG/M metagenome (GOLD analysis project Ga0066842, IMG submission 67289) | Marine microbial and viral communities from oxygen minimum zone, Eastern Pacific Ocean - ETNP201302PF86A | ecosystem: Environmental > Aquatic > Marine > Oceanic | place: Pacific Ocean: Eastern...
CAACTCACCTTCGTAGATGAAGGAGTCCCGGTTAGCCTCAGATCCCTCCAGCTCCATACCCGTCTCACCGAAGAGATTGACCGGAGCGCTGTCCGGAGCCGCCGGCTCAAAAAGAAGCTCTAACCTCATGAGATCGTAGGCCTCTCCGTTGATCCAGTCCCAGCGAATCCTCAATGGAGCCGAAGAGCTCGAACGTGACAGGAGCGTCCCCACCACCGGCGAACGAATGGGAACCTCTGTATCACAGGGCTCCGGATCAAGTCCGCTGCAAGCTCCCCTGGAGCTCTCGATGCCGCCGATGACCGCGCTGACCTCGTAAAGATCACTCCCATCGTCGGTTGAGGGGCTGTCCTCAAAAATAAAGCCTCCCACCGGCAGAACGCTCGACCTGAAGGAGCCGTTTCGATAGATCCTGAACTGTTCGACGGCAATCCCCGGATCCCAATCCCAGGTCACGATATTCTGATCACCCTCCTTACCGCAACGCACATCGCCGGGCTGCGGTACATGGACTACGTTTTCACAAGGCCGCTCCACGCTGTTTTCAGAGCCAGGCCCTGGAAATGCTGTAACCGTAATGGATACAAGCCCGGGATTCGACACTGTCAGAACATGAAATCCGCTGTCCCAATCGATTCCCGTATTTCCCGGGAACAAGACATCGGCGACCTTGATATTCACACGGTCGTAGCGTAGCTCCTGAGCCTGCCAGGAGATGAGCACCTCTGAAGAGAGAGCTCCCCTTTCCTGGACATTGCAGCTCACCTCGAGCTCCGGCGGAGGCGGGGGTTCGAGCTCAAACTCTATCGCCTCGCCCACCTCCACAGGGACCTCCTGCGAGACCCCCGCCTCAACAGCCGTCAGGACATTGGATACGACCGTAGCTCCGGAAGGGGCAAACCCGATGCGAGTGTCGGTACGCCCGAAGACCTGGCGGCAGCGGAACCTGAAGACACCCAGTTCGACGTTGTCGAAGGCGGCTCCGGTGGTGTCCTGCTGGTAGGTCATCGAGGCGGTGGCGAACCCCGCGCAGCTGTTATCGCTCTCATCCTGGGGACAGGCCTCAAACAAGGCCAACTGCTCAAACCCGGATGGCTCGGTGAAGCCGAGGTAATCAAGCTCAAACCGCTCATAGTCGAGGGCTACGGAATAACCTGAAAAAGAGGCCTGGATATCCGCAAAGACCTTCACCCCGAAGACGTCGTTCGCTTCAAGGCTTGCCAGGTGATCGATGGTGACGTCATTGCCATTCTCATCCACAGGCTGCAGACGGTAACGGGTAGGATCGGGAACCGTCGCGGCCTGGACTCCGAGCGACCCATAGACCAGCGGAGAATCATCGGAGACCGTGGCGACATCAAGGCCTGTATCTCCATTGAGATCAAGCAGCGCGAGGCCCGAGACGACTCCCGCCTCTCCGGCATCGAGCTCGATCTTCTCGAAACTCTGCCCGACGCCCGGAATGCTCTGGTTTCTCAGAACGACGAGGCTGCCTCGATCTTCTTCGCCTGCGCCGCCGACCACCAGGTCAGCGGAACCAAGCGGATCTCCATCGAGGTTGGAGGCCTCCAGGAGGTCTCCCCGCTGAGCGACGACTCCGTTGAGATCAGCCGTCTCGGGAACGACCTCCTCGAAGAGGAGTCCGCGCGGCTCGTCGCCGGTGAGGCTTCCCAGCAGGTCATTGCTTCCATCAAGTCCCCCCGCGAGCAGGTCACCCACATCCCGGTAGGTGTTTTCATGCAGGAGGGCTGAGCTGTCCTTCCAGGAGATGACATCCGCATCTCCATCTGTATCAAAATCGAAAACGATCCACGCATCAGGAGCGTAATCGCCTCCGGCGGAATCCTTCAGAGCTCCCACCTTCCGGAAAGAGAAAGGATTGGCGCTGGTGGTCTGGTTTCGATAGAGAACCAGGCTTCCAGCCAGGTCGCCGTCCATCGCCTCGCTGACCAGGTCCAGGCGGCCATCGTTGTCGAGGTCCGCAAGCTGGATCTTCCGGCTCGGGTCAAATCCCGAGATGGGATTGCGCAGAGGCGCGAACTGGAGCTCGAGAAGATTCTCGGGATCATTGAGGTCAAACTGGCCATCAGCGGGAAGACCCATGGTCAACTGAAAGATGGTCAGGTAGCCGGTAGACTCCGGCTCTTCCTCTTCCACCGGGAGTCCGAGGTCGCCAAGGTCACCAAAATCGCCAAGTCCGGCGGGAAGACCAGGTACCGCGTCAGCGGCAAAGCTGCCATCCCCATGCAGGGCCATCAGCTCCGGCAAGCCGTCTGAATCCAGGTCAGCAAGATAAAGACTGGCCGAGGAGCCCCCCTCATCCCCATCGGAAAGGGTTGCGAAATCCAACCGGGACTCGGTAGAAGAGATCGCGCCCGAATCGCCAACACGGTACTCCTGCAACCGCAGCTCTCCCTGGGAACCCAGAAGCATCGCCACGATCTGGACCGATCCATTACCGTCCGCATCCACAGCCACGGCATCCGTAAAGGTCCAGCCTGCGGGCACCGCGGCTGTACCCTGGCGCCCCTGGGAATTGTAGAGAGTCGCCAGGGTGGAGCTGACAGTGAGCAACTCAACCGCCCCTGAGCCCGGCATAAAATCAGCCGCCAGGACTGCGACAGCCCGATCAGGCGCCAATGGCTCGAGATAATCCGGTTCCCAGCCGCCCTCGTTCAGACCGGGACGAACCTGGAAGATCAATTGGTAAGGAGACAATGGAGACGAATCGGCGGCGCTGATATTGCTGGTGAAGGCCACGCTGACCTTCTCCCCGGGCAGGAAACTGTCAGAGGCTTCAAGAACATGAACCACGCTGGTCAACAAATCGTTCTGTTCCAGCCGCGAGACGCCGCCCGCGTGGCTTCCAGACTGTCCCCCCATCACCCTGACCGCGTCACTCTCGGTCCCGGCGGTGATGTTCTCGCTGAGATAGGCGGTCACCGCCGGTCTCAGGCCCGCGGCCCCGGAAGACTGCAGCGGGATGGTCTCACGCACAAAAAGCTCCCCCTCCGAGCGAGCCTCTCCGCCTTCAACGGTAAAGCTGAAAACATAGGGGCCTGAAAAAGGAACGTTGAGCACGGTGACGTTTTCAGACACCTTCACCGTAATCCGTTCACCGGGCTTGAACTGCTCAAGCGGGCTGAGCAGGAACACCAGGGTATTGTCCCCCGCCGGCTCCTCTACTCCCGCCTCAGGATCCAGGGGATCGATCAGCTCGGGCGGCTGGTTGATTCCAGCCTGGAACTCCGCAATCGTCTGGCCGCTGAAAACATCCTGTTCATTGGCGACGACAATCGTGCCGCTGTATTCACCGCTGGTCTGGTCACCGGTCACGGTAATCATTCCCGACTCTGTATTCGTGATGTCGGACGCGGTCATCGTATTGGTGAGCCGGACAGCTATGACCGGCTGAGCCATGATTTCGCTATCACCGCGGGCGGGAATGGTCCATTCAACATCCGCGGAATCGTATTTACAGGCAGGCAGAACCGCCAGGGCCGGAAGCACCAGGAGACTCAGCAGGCGAACGAAACGCGGAAAAACGGGGAGGGAAGACTCTCTTAGCATAATCACTTCTCTGGGGGTGGAAACCAGTCAGATGCCAGGAAGATCCAGAAAGAAGATCGTATCACAGGAGGAACATCCGGCATCCTGCCAAAACTCATTAAGTACCCCTCTACCGGATTTCTCCAGGTAGCCCACGGGAACTTTTATTCAACTCGGGAAATTTCAGGCCGCCTCAGAGACCCGGATTCTCCTCAACTGGAGGTCCGCAGTTTGCGAAACTGAAATTCCCCCTCATCAACTGCCGTATTATTCAGAACCATTCTGCCCGCTGGAATCGCGGACAAGGTATGTTACGGGGATACGTTCAATGTTAAGGCCTGAACAGGGAGAATTCAACTTTCCACCCACGACCGTATCCATAAGCCCATTATATTTAATGGCTTACAGAATATACCAGCTGCCTCGGAAATCTGTCCCTGTGGCGATAATTTTTAGTCTGAATCCCCATCCAGACGCTGGATAGCCTCGAAAGAGCCGCCTTTTACTGACAATCTTCAGTTAGCGGGGAAGCATACATGTGACCCAGGCTCGCAATCATCAATTCCGAGACCTTCTACGGTCCCGCAATCGGGGTAGGGCCCATCGGGCGGAGCGTAGAGTGCGAAGTTCGTGGAACCTGGCTGCAGCCTGTAGTTGATGATGTACAGCGCATCGGAGATGGACAACGCCCCATCATTGTTGGCATCCGCAGCCGGAAGGCAGGCTGTCATCTGACCGTTGTAGAACAGCATCTGAACGATCCAGATTCCATCGGCGATATCCACATGGGCATCGTTGTTCGCATCTCCACGAATGAATGTCGGGTCGAGAGCGACTGGGATGCCCTGGAGAATCACGGTCTTTGTTTCTTCAACGAACTCAGGAACAACCCCGTCACCGTTAACGACGAACAGGATCTCCAGCGGCCGGTCTTCACCAAGGGTGGTATCTACAAAGCTGAGTTCCACATCTCTCGAATCGTCTCCAACAAGAGAGACCAGTGATCTCAACGTAATGGAATCGAGAGGGACGGCGGACAGGGGTTCAAGGCTGAGAACCTCTGTGCCCGGAGCGCCCAGTTGCACGACAGCCCCGACACTGATACCGGTGATCGTCCCATCTATATCCCGATCATCGAGCTTGTAATTCAGAAACTCAGGCCCCTCGCCGCCATTCAGGGCGGCGACCACCGGCCCGGGAGTGACCGCGATACATTCGACAAGCTCGTGATCGACTCTCACAGAATAGGACCAGCCCTGCAGGTCGACGGGATTTTCCTTACCCAGGTTAGATACCTCGACCTGGACATCGAGCGTGTCCTCTCGATCAGCCGGCAACACACATGGCTCCTCGGAACTGAAGGAGAGGCCCAGGGAGACGTCGTCCTCAACGGGCGGAATGGCGCAGGCAACGTTAACACCGGCGCCTGTTATCTGGTCGGGAAGAATCGCCTGTCCATCAATGGTCAGGTTGATCTCAACAGGAACGCGGCCGGGCTGCGAAAGATCGGAGACAAAGTTGATTTCCGTCGCTATCCCTTCAACGCCTTCGGCGCATCCGAGCACGGTGTAGTTGGCGAAGCAGAAGCTGAAGAAATCTGACACCGGAACCTCGGCCGGCTCGATAAAAGAAAGTACGACACCCTGGATAATGCCGATTCGAGTTCCATCATCTGATTCGATAATCTCGGTGAGAGTAAAGCTGGGAGCGACGAGCGCCGCCTCAGCATCAGACCCCTTCATGGTGACGCTCTCGGCCTGCAAGACAGCCGGATCGTGACGAACACCAAAGGACCAGCCCTGCGTTCCACCCGCCCGCGAGACGACTCCGGGAGTGGCCATGACCGTATCACCCGGACCGTAGGCTCCCCCTTCCCCCCTGTCGAGTCGGATCTCGAGGTCAAAATCCCCGGCCTGCCCGAAAAGAACGGGAGACAGGACCATGACGGTCAGAACGACCCAGGACCGCCATAATGTATTCAAGGCCTGCATTTCACTCTCCTTGCGCATTGAAAATGCGACAATAAAAACAATGCAATAGAAGCCTCCGCTCGGGGCAGGCTTTACCGCTAATAAACTTGGTTTTCCAGTAATGGCGCCGCTGTTCTCAGCCGCTTCCGCCAGTCTGTACCAGGCGACGGCTTCACCTGAGATCAGGCGCCAATCTCTTCAATAATTCAGCCAGTTGCCGGTCAACCGGACTGGCTTTCCTCCGCTTCGCTGCCCTTAGCTCAGCTGTTTTCCACCAGCAAAAAGCAATAATCAACAAAGGCAGAACTTACGGAAGGCGGTTCATTCAGACACAAAAAAATGAGACCAATCACGATTATATGGCTCACCCAGAAGGCTGTCAACGCAGGTAAATAAAGGAGCCAATCCGAGATAGAAAAATGGCTTCAAACGGTTGATTTCAGGCAAAAACAGCAAGATCAGGTCTTTGTAAGGTATATGCGCCGTCAGAAGGCCGTCATTCGGGACAGAAGAGATCCTTCAAATACTTGCCCCTTTCCCCCTGAACAGCGCCTTGGACGCTGCAGAAGCCTCCTGAAGGGCTCTGGGATCGCCCGCAGGAGATAGGACAGCTGCTTTTCAGCAACCTGGAATAACACCCGGAACAGACCGAGAATTAGAAAAATCCCCGTGACTGGAGCAATTCTGTCACGGGGATTTCATACTCTTCATTTAGCAGCGAAATGGGTCAGGAGCAGCCCTGCGTATCGCTGTCACAGCCAAGACCATCATCATCCATAATCGAGTCGCCATCCCTGCCGCAGGCGGGGAAAGGAGCCGAAGGTGCCTCACCGGCACGGAACTGATGATTGATCATCAACATGACGTCGGTAACGTCGACATTAGAGTCGTCGTTTGCGTCTGCCGCATCTTCACAAGAGGGCTCAGGACCATTTCGAAAGAGATAGTTGACCACATTGATAGGGTCAGCAATGTCCATCTTGCCATCGCTGTTGACGTCTCCGCGAAGGAAAGAACTCCTGAGATCTTCAATCTCAGTGAACGAAACATTCAGAACCTGGCGGGCACAGAAATCGGCGGAGCTGCCGCCAACAGTGGCGACGTTGGCCACCGGCTGGCCGGCTCCAACCAGCCCATCGTCCCAGGAGATGCTGCCTGTAATCGCGTCAGCCCCCTGCGCCGAAGATGACTCGAGCGAGAGCGCGAGCACGGTAGCCGTACCGACAACATCCAGAGTAATCGGCATGGTAAAGGAGAGCACCACGGCGCTTACCGCGCCCTGCTGACCGCCGTTGTCGTCCGGATTAACCACCTCGGTCTTCTCAAAGCCGGTGTTGCGCAGTCCGCCCTGTGAGACATCTGCAGAGGAGGTGCCATCGGTCGTGGCGCCGACGATGTCCACGCCGCCGTTGACGGCAGCTGAGAGCGACCAGCCCTGTACTCCGTCGCCGCCCGTGTTGTTACTGACAATCGCGGCATAAACGTCGACCGCTCCAGTCCCTCCGGTAGGAACCTCAACCGAAAGGGAAGCATCGTCATCGACTGATCCTGCCAGCATACCGGCGTTCAACTCAGCAGCCTGGCCGAGGCTCTCCGCCTGGAAGATCAGGTTAGGACTCGCACCCTCACAGGTAACCGCGGCAATGCAGTTGATGTTTGCCGAAGAGAAGGACGGATCGACTGTCTGGCCATTCCAGGTGACCGTATTCTCGACCGGCTGTCCGGCGCCTTTGCAACCATCGGAATAAGACACGGTGCCCGCGCCGCCCTCCTCAGGGATCGTCGCCTCAACCGCGACCTTGGCGATCTCGTTGACGGAATCGGAGGGCAAGGTGATCGGCTGCACAAAAGACAGCACCACGGCGCTCACGGCGCCTTCAAGACCATCGCAGGGAGATCCCGCTCCAGCCTCGGTCGTCGTTTCGCTCTTTTCAAAACCGGTATTGCGAAGCCCGCCCTGTGAGACATCGGCCGCAGCCGTTCCTTCTGTCGTAATTCCAGTGATCGCGACACAACCTTCAGCCGCCAGGCTGATCGACCACCCCTGGGCTCCTCCATCCGCATCCCCGCCCTGGGACATGGTGCAGGTCAGCTCGAGAGAATGAGCCGAACCAGGATTGCCGGCAACATCTCCGCCGCCGCCGATTGCAAGATCGAAAGTCGGCTGCGCAAAAGCGGTGCCGACTCCAAGTACAAGTAATCCTGTGAGGATTACGCCACGGAAAACCAGACTTCTCATTTTTTCCTCCCGGAACTAAACACGATCCCCTCGTTCTCCGGGATCGACATCATGCCAACCGGAATGTTGAATTTCCGGATGCAGCTATCTGAAATCCCAAGAGTCGGAACAAGTCGTCGTCTCACGACACGGATCACAATTTCTATTTAAAACCAGCCGCCCTCTTTCATGACCCTCAAGAGAACACACTGGTCCGATAACACTATGCGAACGCAATTCTATCCCTTGATCTCACCCTGAGATACTAGCATTTAATAAAAGAAACCAGTTTTGGAGAAGAGCTCTCTGGGCTACCCGCTGAGAGCCCTCAGGCGAACTACTTAACTCTCCACTAACATCAAAAAGAGACGGACCCGGAGGCTTTCAGCTCACCAGGCCCGTCTCTTCAGATTCAGTACATTCCAGGCTTGAAACCTGACGGCAATTCAAGCCCGGCTCAGATTTCACTCACCTAATTACAAATCGACGACTCGCAATCAACATCACCGGCCTCTCCACAGGAGGGATACGGGGCACTTGGCGCCGGGCCTCCGGAGAATCTGAAAGCGATATTGTAGAGCGCGTCGGAAACGTCATTCAGTCCGTCTCCATTACAATCAACGCTGGCAAGGCACGTTGCCGCCGCCCCGCCGCGGAAGAGACTGTTAACAATGAAAATCGCGTCCGCGATGTCGGACTGGCCATCATCATTCGGATCACAGCGCAGGAAGGAAGGGTAGACGACCCTCTCAAAAACGACATCGGCGGCCTGGCACGTACAGAAATCGGCCGTGGCGCCGCTGACGGTGGCTACATTCGCAACCGGCTGGCCAGCGCCAACAAGGCCGTCCTGCCACGCAACCCGTACCGCCTGGGGCTCGGCGCCCAGGGGTTCCGAAGTGGCGATCTCGATATTCAAGACGCCAGCGGTTCCAGAACCGCTCAAGGTCACCGGCATGGTGAAAGAGAGCACCACGGCGCTTACCGCGCCCAAAGATCCTTCGTTGCGATCAGGATCCACGACCTCGGTCTTTTCAAAACCGACGCTGCGCAGTCCACCCTGGCTGACATCAGCGCCAGCGGTTCCATCAAGATTCGCACCGGTGGGGATTCCTCCGGTAACCAGGGCGGAAAGTGACCAGCCCTGGACACCGCCGGCAGCAATGCCATTGGAAACAATCGCGGCATGTACAGTAGCGGTACCGATATCACCCTCAGCTGCATAAACAGTTGAGAGCCTAGACGCGTCAATACCATCAAGAGCGCTGATGTCAGCGGACTCGACAATGGCCTCGTCGACAATCGCGATGCTCAGCGACGCATCCGCACAATCCCCGGCATTGACCACACCTGCCAGGCAGAATGCCGTCAAGAAACCGAAACAGCTTCCGAGAAGATATTTCATATCATTCTCCTCCATGTTGTCAGTAATCAAAAAGCCCCTGCGGCGACCGCCGATCTATCAAGACAGATCTCCCCCCCCGGGGCCGCATTGACCTTAATCGTTAATTGAAGTGAACCACCAGGTGAGCCATATAGTCTCAGCCGGCGAATCAACAGCTACAGTCACAGTTACGGCAATAGGAAACCAGGACTTCCTGGAAGCATAAGCCATCTCTTACTCTCCGCCTGTGAAAGACGGAGGCGAACACCCCGGCCCATGCAGAGCAAGGGGGCTCACAATAAAACCGGCTCACCTGGCACAGCAAGGAAGTTCCAAACCACTCCTCGACACGGCTCTGCGAACCGAAGCACGACTAAATGGCTCGAGTCCAAACGCTCTCGAAGCCTGAGAACTCAGATCAGAGAAAAGACACCATGGGCAAACCGACCCATCCTTTCAAAAACCTGAGTCATCGAGTGTACCGCCTGCCCCCCCCGATGGAAGTCCTATTATTTTTTCTTCAAAGGACCCTTCCTGCCCGACTCGATGCAAAAAAAAATGGGCGGCATCTCTCGAAGATGCCGCCCAAGCAACCCTAACTTAACCCGATTTTATGGACAGGAAGAACTCTCGCAAGCCAATCCATCCGGCGTAGCATCTTCTCCACAAGAGGGAAAAGGAGCCGCCGGTACGGGACCAGCCATGAACCTGTACGCGATCGTAAACAGCGCATCCGAAATATCGGTTTTGCCGTCGTCATTTGAATCCGCAGAAGCGATACAGGCCGGGGTCGGGCCATTGCGAATGAGCCAGTTGATCGTATAGATCGGATCAGCAATATCGACCTTGTCATCATTGTTCGCATCTGCGCGCACAAACACGGCGCTCGGGGGCGAACAGGCGTCTTCGCTATGGACAATCGTAATTCCGCTAATCTGGCGGGGAGCCACCGTCTGGCCCTGGACCGTCAGCACGGTATCAACCGGCTGGCCGGAGCCAATCAATCCATCAGTAAAGTTAATCTCAGAGGAGAAGCCCTCTCCACCGGCGCCTTCAGCAACAACGTAACGCGCCCGAAGTATGGACTGATCCTGGGTGGCATCGAGAACGATCGGCATGGTAAACGAGAGTACCACGGCTGAAACAAGCCCGGCACGACCATCATTCCTTCCCGGATCGATAATCTCGGTCTTCTCAAATCCGGTATTCCTGATCCCGCCGTCGTTCACATCGCCGGCAACCGTTCCCGAGGTTGTCGGGTAGGTGTCGTTCGTGATCGTGAGCTCGGCGGGGTTGTGCTCGATTCCGAGCGACCAACCCTGGGCACCCGCATTCGGGGGATCGTTGGGATCATTCGGCCCGATATAGGCAGTCACCAGTGCCTCTCCACCACCCTCAGAGGAACAGAGGGCGATCTCGGAGGCATCCGAATTGTCCGGGGTACCAAGCTTGAGATCCGTACCGCCGGCACAAACCGCCGCGTCGGCGCAATCGGAGTCGTCACAATCAGCGGCACCATCGCCATCGTTGTCCTCGCCATCTTCACAGTCAGCCTCCGGCGGTGGAGGCGGCTCAATGTTGATAGTAAGGGCGGCCAGGGTCGGCGTAGCCGTCTGACCCTCAAAGGTGACATCGTTGTTCACCGGCTGGCCCGAGCCAACCAGGCCATTGCGATACTCAACCGTTCCAGTAGAGGCCTCGGCTCCTACAGTAGCCTCGTAATCGACGAAACCAACAATCTGATCGGTATTCGGAGGTAAGGTGATTGGCATGACAAAAGAGAGCACCAGGGCCTGGACGAGCCCCTGCTGACCACCATTGTTGTCAGGATCGATAATCTCAAAAACCTCAAAGCCGGTATTTCGAAGGCCTCCGTCGGCGACATCAGCCGCAGCCGAGCCCGCGGTGGTTACAGCTGAAATATTGACTCCACCATTGGCTACACCCAGAGACCAGCCCTGGGGACCCGTGGCACCGTCAAGTCCGCTGGAACCAAGAATCAACTTAACCTGGAAAGGTACCGTTGATCCCGCTTCCGCCTGGATGCTTGCAGGCGCATCCTCAAAACTATAGCTAAAGCTACCTTGAGCCTCTAAAGCCGCTGTCCAACAGAGACAGAGGAATCCAGCGACCAGGGTGGTTGAGATCCTACCCATCATATTCTCCTATTCACTTTCAATTAACTCGGGCGAAACAGCCCGTCGATTGGTCTTTGTTTCCGACAGATGAGTTTCCGCCTTAATTCGCACTTCAGCCCCCAGGCTCGAGCGGACACTCTTTTCTTTACGATCCGGGGAATTCGTTATTTCGTATTCTTCTTTTCCCGCTGGCGTATCCCCCCCGGGAAACCAGCTCAGCCCCACGATCCAGGCAGAACTCCGAAAACCTCAGCAAGCCTCGTCTCTCTGCGAAATATAAGCCGGGAGCCGGCTCTACCCGTCGGCCAAAGCCGACGGGTAGAGCCTTCCCGGAAACAGATTACTGGCCAGCGACAATGTCACAACTGGCTCCGAGAGCACAGTCGAGACTGTCTTCTGTCGGATCTCTGCCAGCAGGCGTACCGGCCTGCGAAGCCTTGTCCCAACCGGGACCGGGAGCGGGCGGCTGCATGCCGTCCTGGAAGAGATACATCAGAATCCCTACCGAATCCGCCAGGTCCACGCGACCATCATCGTTCGCATCACAGGCGTCGAGACAGCCGGGCTGGAACTGCCAGGCACCGGGCAGGAAGAGATAGGCGATCACAGAGGCGGCATCCGCAATGTCGACGGCCATCGTCCCCATAAGGGAGAAGTTGCAGTCGCCGCGGAAGAAGAACTCGTCTCCAAAGATACCAACGCTGCAGGACTCCAGAGAAGGACTGCGCGACTGGTTCTCTGCCGAGACAAGGTTCTTGATCGGCACTCGGCCGACGCCATTGATACCGTCAGTGAAGCTGATATCGACACTGGTTCCACAGAGAGCCGAGTCATCTTCGACATCGAAGGTGACATAGCCCATGGGCTGCGGCGTCGACAGGGGCGGGATCGAAGCTCCGTCAAAAGGAGGCAGGGCGTCGACCAGAACACCGATGATAAGCTCGCGGCCATCACCGTCGTTGTCGTCATTGTCGACCTGCATATTGACGAACTCAGCGCCAAGAGCCTCGAGGATCGTGCCACTGGTGTCAAGGTTCTCGCTGGCTGTCAGGATCGAATCAAAGGTCACCGCCATCGAAAAACCTTGCAGGTGGTCAGGCTGACCAAGACCAACGGCATTGTCTTCGGGGTTGAAGATCGCGAAGCAAACCTCGACCGAGCCGCCATAGCCGGCAGTGATCTCACCGCCGCCGCGAGCCTGGCAAAGGAACGTTGTCGCGCAATTCGGATCGTCGGCATCCACAAGGCCGTCCTCATCGTCATCCACACCGTTGTTGCAGTTCTCCTGCGGAATGACAATCACGACAGGACTACAGGTAAAGGTGCCATTCTCGAGAATGAGACCGTCAGCTGCGCCGATCGAGAGACCACCCTGAACAATCAGGTTATCCTTGGCGGGATCACCAAGAACACCGTCACAAAGAGTCAGCGGAACGGTCATATTGCTGTTGTTGTTACAGGTGTAGTTGTAGGTAGCGATATGAAGACCATCGCCAGGCCCAATCACGGGAGGATTGGCAACAGGATCTTCAAGATCCATAACCACGCCCAGGGCGCCGCCAGCCTCACTCACCTCTTCAGTCGAGAAGTCAGCAGCAGCAGCAGCAGAGCCAACACTGATCGAGTCAAGGGTGATGCCATTGCCATGACAGACGGCAGTGACAAAGCCTTCGACTGCGCTGTGGGCGCTGAGAAGGACGCGGGCGGAGCCTTCCAGACTGTCGCCCATGTTGCCGCCGTTGCTAATACTCATTCGCTGCGGGGGAGGCGTACAACTGAAGGAACCAGAATTGAGGCCGAGACCATCGTCCGCTCCTACCGACTGACCATCGACAACAAGGATGTTGTCCAGGGCCGGACCACCATCGACGGTGGCATAGGAACCGTCCTGGAAGTTGACGGCGGTGGTGGAAGCAGCCGGGCCATCTCCGCACTGAATCTTCAGAGTAGCGACAACACTGTCGCCGGCGGGGATCGCCACGGGGCCGGCGCCATCGGTGTCAACGACGACACCCAGCACGCCATAACCTGACTCGATCCGAGTCTGAACGACATCCGCATCAGCCAGGGCGGCTGAAGGAACCAGGTCCACACCTGATCCGTCGCTGTCATCCCAATCAAACGCAGCGACGAGTCCCTGGACATCATTGTCCGAGCCGAGGCTCAGGGAAACATCAACTACAGAACCAAACTCTCCGGTGGCATCGCCAAGCGACATGGACTGGCCATACACGGTACTCGTGCAAACCAAAGCGCAAATCACTGGCAGGAAACCCAATAACTTTCGTTTCATTTTTCCTCCTAGAGGCATTTCAGACTAACACCTACTGATTTAACCCGTAATCTCCGAAACTCATCGTGAGCCGGGAAAGACAATCAACTCACTACAGAATCGGAGTTGTTAGACAACTGAAAAACAGTCCCCCCCTCGGGAGACACAAAGATTGGTTTGAATTTGGTGAGTGATTCAAAAAATTCTGCTGAATCAGATCCAAGGTGAATCAAGTCGAATTGCCGGTTTGGATTATTGCCAAGAGCCAGGCCTCATTGCCCATGCACCTCAACAAGAAACTCTCAAAATCATGAAAGTCTAAGCAGCAACATGTCTTCACGCTGGAACGGCCAGCACTATTTTTCCGCGACGCATTTTCCTCGTTAACTTTAGGCGCCGCAGAAGGCTAACAGATCCTAATCCCAAACTTAAGGAACCGATGATACTTCTACAAACTGGGCTAGTCAATCGCAGTTAAAAAAAGAAATAGAACCCTAACTGAAGCTCGTTTGAGGCCATCCAGATCCCTTCCACAGAAGCTCGTGCCTGCAGTGAAAAAGAAACGGGGCCGACCAGGCCAGCTTTTTTCTCTACCTAAAAAGAGAACCCCTTCATTGGTTTTACTCTCCCGGAATTCTCAGGAGATTGATGATTCGGAACACCTGGGCACCCCGAAAACAAATCAATCAAATACGAACCGAATCCGCAGAACCAATTCTATAGCCCGCAAAGTGAAGATCTAAGCCAATTCGAACGGATTACCTACCTTGCTGACTGACAGTCACTTAGGCCATTTCTTCCGGGCTGCTGCCGGGTGTCCGAGTTTGTGTAAGCCTGTAGACACCCACTCGAGAGCAGTTGAAGTAATCCAGGGAGCGGAGGCAAAGGCTGTGTAATGGCCCAAAGGCAACAGGTAAGCCTCCGGACCCCCTAACATCCGACGAAGATCCAGCCCTTCAGTGTAGGGAACCACCTCATCGTAGACAGCCAGGAAAAGCAGCACCTCTCCCGGGGAGATACTCGCAGCCAATCTCTCGGGATTTGAGAAGAAATACTGCTGGAATTCGAGTTCGAGCTCGCCAGGTGACATTCCCTCCCTCTCCTTTCGGATTGAACGGTATCGCAATACCATCTTCTCCCTCGATTCCTTGATGATCGCACCTAGATCCAATCCGCCAAGACAGAGCACATTTACCTTCAATCGCGGTTCAGCGGCAATGAATGCGACATTCCTGATCGCGCCAAGGCTGACGCCGAAGGATCCCATTCGTTCAGAATCGATCTCATCGAGAGTTGAAAAAGCATCCAGGGCGCTGATGTTGTCTCTCACCACCCGGCGCATTCGCGCCTCGAGCCCAAGCGCATCCCTGGAAGGAGACAATATGGATCGCTCCTGGTAGAGAAAATAAGCTGAAAACCCCCAACGACAACACTCCCGCGCAATAAAGCGGGCAACGAGATAATCCTCTCCTTCCCCTCCCAGGATTGGAGAGACCGCGATCAAGGGGTGCGCAATGGCCCCTTTGCTGCGCAAGGACCTGTAGTATTCTCCGCTAATGCCCCTGAAGTCACCGGCCTGATCACAATAGACCTGGAAGCCAAATCTGCTTCGCTGCCACGACGAGGTTCCATCCAGAGACTCCAGGGTCAGCGGACCTGGCGGGTAAGCCGGCCGCAACACATCGAGTGCTCCTTCAACCGCCGGAGCAGGACGATCCGAAACGCCCTCAATTCCTTCACGCATCGGTAGATGCCCGCATCCCTGAACAGCAGAAAATGCCAGCAATGCGAACAGGGCCAGGCGGATTTTATGCACTTCTCTTCTCCTCAGGCTGCCAGGACGCCCTCAGTGGCCGAGGCGGGGAAAGGACGAGCCCCCTTGAACCCTCTTATTCTCAGGTCTCCCCTCCTCGCTGTCCACAAGGCGGCAAAAAGAAAGAAAGGGCGCGAGCGAGGATTTCCCTGCCGCCCTGCAGGCGCATCAAGGCCGTAAGGCCGCGAATGGCTGCGAACACGCTCCGGGAGAGACGCGTTCATCGCGCAAAACAGCCCGACAGGCTTTCGGCTGACAGAAGGTTCTCGAACCCACTGGAAGACGGAGGAGCTTCTCTATGCACGCACGCGAGCCGCTTGCGAGACCCGGGAGCCGCCTTATTTCAGCAGAATCATCCAGTCACAACCGGAACCCGGCCGGACGATTATTCCTCTGCCGAGTCAGCTACCGCGACGGTCTCAGCCGGCCGATCGAGAACAAATCCGAACAGGGCCATACTGGCTTTGTCTCCCAATCGCTTCTTAGCTGTACGTACGATCCTGGTATAGCCGCCGGGGCGCTCCCGATAGGCCGGCCCGATATCGTCAAACAAAGTTTTGACGGCATCTTCATCTCCAAGGAGCTTCAGCCCCCGCCGATAGTTGTGAAGCGTCTTGTCCTTGGCCAGCGTAATCAGCTTTTCAGCGAACGGCTTCACGAACTTGGCCTTCTCGACCGTAGTCAGGATGTACTTGCTCTCGTTATAAGAGAGAAACAGGCTACGAGCCAGGTTACGCCTCAACGCGAGGCGATGGGCTGTACTGCGCCCGAGTCTCTTATTGCTCTTACGATGCCTCATTAGATCGTCCCTGCACTGCTATCAACGCTGGCTTCCGCATCGGAATCGTCTGCATCCGCTGGACCGGGGACCGGCTCCTCCAAATCGGGAGCAGGGATCTGCGGCTCCTCCAAATCGGGAGCAGGGATCTGCGGTTCCTCCAAATCGGGAGCAGGGATCTGCGGTTCCTCAGAAATAGGAATCTGGTACTCAACCATCGGATCCTGAGGTATGGCAGCTGAAATATGCATACCGACGGGCTCGACGGAAATAGAAGCCGGAACCTCCATACCCAGGTCGAGTCCGATTTCAACCAGCTTCGACTTGATCTCGTCGAGCGTAGTCTGACCGAAGTTTCTCACTCTGAGTAGATCGGGTTCTTTCCAGGCAACCAGTTGGCCTACCGTTCGAATCGACTCGCCATCGAGGCAATTGTAGGCTCTGACACCCAGGGCCAAAGCGCTGATCGGCATCTCCAGCTTCTTGCGAAGCTCATCGAGATCGGGAGACTCAGTCGTCTCCTCCGCCACCACCTGTTCTTCAGGCTGCACCACAGCACCGATATTTGAATACTGGATGAACGGGTTGAGATGCTTGCGGAGAATCTTCGACGCCTCCACAAGAGCCATCTCAGGCTTCAGGGCGCCGTTGGTCCAGATCTCAAGGACCAGGCGGTCGTAATTGGTCAGTTGACCAACCCTGGTATTCTCCGTTTTATAACGAACCCGGCTGACGGGAGAGAAAGAGGAATCCATCCAGATAACTCCGATCTCATTGTCACCGTCACGATTTTCAGGAGCGGTAGCATAACCACGCCCCTTGCGTGCCCTGAGGTCGATATTAAAAGGGATATCCTGGGTGAGTTTGGCAATGTGAAGGTCAGGATTGACAATGGTCACCTCGGGTCCATGTTCAATGTCACCCGCAGTTACATCTCCGGCCTTGTCGACACGGATCTTAAGTTCCACATCATCAGCATCGCCCTCAATCAGCATGAGCACGTTCTTGAGATTGAGCACAACATCGGTAACGTCTTCGTAAACACCCGTCATGCTGGTGAATTCGTGCTGGACACCTTCGATCTTCGCGTAAACGAGCGCAGCTCCTTCAAGCGATGAAAGAAGAATTCTTCTGAGGCTGTTGCCAACGGTAATCCCGAACCCACGTTCAAAAGGCTCGACGTAAAACTTACCGTAAGTGGATTTCCGAGATTCATCTTCGCAGATGACTGAATTGGGAATCTCGAAGTCTCGCCACCTTATACGCATCTAAACTCCTCCCGGGATCTTCTTGCCAGAAAGCAGATCATCAAACTTTCCAACCAAGCACCCGGTCATTTAATTCCGTAGAAAAATCCTTCCTGCAGTGCCCCGGGCTCCACAGGAAATCAAAAGCCTTCAGACACGCCGCCTTTTCTTCGGACGACAACCATTGTGCGGAAGCGGGGTGACATCCTCTATCATCTTGATGTCGAGACCGGCCGCCTGGATGGCCCGGATCGCGGACTCTCGCCCTGAACCTGGCCCCCTGACGCGGAGATCGACCTCTTTCATCCCCATCTTCTTGACCGCGACGGCACATTGCTCAGCTGCTCGCTGAGCGGCAAAGGGAGTACTCTTCCGGCTACCTTTGTAGCCCATGGAGCCGCCCGTCTGCCAGGCCAGGGTCTGCCCGTTCTTGTCGGTAATCGTCACGAACGTATTATTAAAGGTCGCCTTGATGTGGACGATCCCCTTAACGACGTTCTTCCTGACTTTCTTCTTTGCCATTTCTCACCGTTAACACATCGAATCCGCAGCCAAGCGGCGGCGGGGAAATACCTGCAGAATTACATCTGCTTTACACTCTTTTTGGTCGCGACAACTTTTCGCGGCCCCTTCCTCGTACGGGAATTTGTCTTGGTCCTCTGGCCACGAACCGGAAGACCCCTTTTATGACGCATTCCACGGTAACTATTGATCTCTTTCAATCGCGTGATGTTCTGCTGAAGCTCACGGCGAAGCCGCCCCTCAATGACATATTCGTCCTCAAGCGTAGAGGCGATTCTACTGAGCTCTTCCTCGGTCAGGTCTCTGGCCTTCACGGTATAGCCAATCCCAACCTTATTGAGCAAGTCACCAGCCAGGGTGCGACCAATGCCTTTGATGTAGGTCAATGAAATGCCGATTTGCTTGTCGGCTGGAATATCAACTCCCGAAATCCGCGGCATAGAACCCTCTTATACTCTTGTATTTAAACCAGTTACCCGTTGCCACCCGATCCGCTTTACCAACCGTATCGAGCTAACCACCTGAAGGAAAACGCCAGAATCCGCCTCCCGGAAAAACTTCAAACCTGCCGTTGTTTATGCCGGGGATTCGTGCAGATGACGCGCACAACACCCTTGCGACGGATGATCTTACAGCTCTCGCACAACCGTTTTACAGAGACCTTGACCTTCATGGCTCGACGCTTTCCCTGCTTTTATCCGCCCAAACAACAAATCATTAGGCAGCAAGCACTTAGACCAATTTTTAAAATTTTTCCAAGTCGAAGAGTATAGATGACTTACCGAAAAATTTACAAAGAAAAAATACGGATTCTTTTGAAGAACCACGCATTTATACGGATTTTCAGCAACAAGTCAGTATTTTCGGTCCTTCAGGGGTCACAGCGACCGTATGTTCAAAATGAACTGACAAGCTTCTGTCTGTTGTAACAACCGTCCAGCCGTCATTCAACACCCTGGTGTCCTCTGTGCCGAGGTTCACCATGGGCTCAATCGCCAGGACCAGGCCATCCCTTAAATCGGGATCATGACGAAGAATATTCCGATCGACATAATTCGGAACCTGAGGATCTTCATGTAATTCGGCGCCGACTCCATGCCCAACATATTTTTTCACCACATGGTAGCCTTCTCCTTCCACATAGGTCTGAATTGCGCGGCCTATGTCAGATATCTTGCCTCCTGAGAGGGTCGCCGCGATTCCCCGCGACAAAGCCTCCTCTCCCGCCTCCAGCAGGGCTTCGGCTTCCTCGCTGACCTCTCCAACCCTGTAGCTCCAGGCTGAATCGCCACAGAAGCCTTTGAGCTTGACCCCGATATCTACGCTGACAACGTCCCCATCCTCCAGCTTGCGACGCTTGCGCGGAATACCGTGCACCACCTCTTCATTGATAGAGATGCAGGAATTGGCCGGAAAGCCCCTGTACTTGTAGAACAGCAGTTGGCCACCAGCCTGCAAAACATAATCCCGGATGAATATGTCGAGATCGTAGGTCGACAGACCGGGCCTGATGGACTCGCGCACCATTCGATGTGCCCGAGCCACCAACTCGCCTGCAGCCTGCATCTTCTCGATCTCTTGGGGAGTCTTATAAGAGATCATTCCTTCGCCAGGGAGAACACAAGGACAGCAGCCCTCTTACTCCGCCGGTACCGTTTTTTTCGGGCCGCCGCCTCCACGAGATGTGTCGGCGCCCCGCATGAAGCCCTCGTACTGTCTCACAAGCAGCTGGGACTCAATCTTTTCTACGAAGTCCAGGCTCACCCCGACGACGATCAGGATGCTCGTTCCGCCAAGGAATTGGCTAACGAGAAAGCTCATTCCGGGAACATTGCCCATGATCACGTTTGGAACCAGCGCGATCAGGCACAGGAAGACCGCTCCGGCAAGGGTGATCCTCTTGAAAATCTTCTCGAGATACTCAGCCGTACGCCTTCCAGGCCGAATGCCCGGAATGAAGCTTCCGTACTCTTTCATGTTCCCGGCAATCTCGACAGGATTGTAGTAAAGACTTGTCCAGAAATACGTAAAGAACACGATCATCCCGATGAAGCAGAAGATATACAAAAAGCCATTGCGAGCGAAAGCCGTATCGAGGAACTGCAGGAACCCGAAGAACCAGTTGTCTCCCCCGTAGGCGACAGAACCGAGAAAGAGGGTCGGGATCATGAGCAGTGAAGAAGCGAAGATAACCGGCAGGACACCCGCTGCGTTGACCTTCACAGGCATGTACTGACGCTGTCCTCCATAGACCCTGCGCCCTTTGACAGCCCTCTGTTGTTGAATCGGAATCCGTCGCTGCCCCTTGGTGATGAAAACAACGGCCGCGACAATCGCCACAAACATGGCGATGATCAGCAGGCAGTAGGTCACCTCGAAGGGACGATCGTCCTCGGTCGCAAGGAAGACCCGCCTGATCAACTCAGCAATCGCGGCGGGAACGTCTGAGATAATACCGGCCATGATCAGGAGAGAGGTTCCGTTTCCGATACCGTATTCCGTAATTTTCTCCCCAAGCCACATGACAAAGAGACTGCCGGCGGTGAGGCAGATGAGCTGCAGCGAGCAAATCCAGAACCCTGGATTCAGGGTGATCGTCTCTCCGGAGGCTGCAGATGGATTCTTCCAGTTCCAAACCAGGAACATTGCCTGCACCAGGCAGAGAACCACTGTGGCGTAGCGGGTGTAGCGGCTGATCTGCCTGCGACCGGCCTCCCCCTCCTTGGAGAGAGCCTCAAGGGCAGGAAAAACCTTCACCAGCAGGGAGAAAATAATCGAAGCCGAAATGTAGGGCATAATGCCCAGGGAAAAGAGTACCGGCGTAAAGGACCCGCCGGTCAACTTGCTGGTCATCGTCAGCCAATTCAGAGGACCCTCGTCATCTGCGAGAAGAGACTTGAACTGCGCGATATTGATACCTGGAAGATAGACCCAGAAACCAAAACGAAAAACCGCCAGCAAACCAAGGGTTGCCAGGATGCGGTTGCGGAGTTCGGGAATCTTGCAGATATCCACCAGGACATCGCCCATCTTCCAGCAAACCAGCAGAGAAACCAGGGTTGCCGCAACAAAGGCGAAGATGGACGCGCTCGTCTGTTGATCAGCGCTGGACTTAAAACCCACAACGGCACCGACCAGGGCGCCAATAACCAGGGATAACAGGATCCTGTTGGTTTTCATTTTTTGTCCGTAGTACCTGTGCTCTCAGCGCTTCCGCCGGCTTCTTCGATCTTCTGCCGTGCGGTCTCACTGATAGCATCGGCAACAATCGTCAGGTTCTTGCTTAATTCTCCTGCCCCGAGAACCTTCAGCCTTCCATGGCGAGGCTTAATCAGCCCCCTGGACTTGAGCACATCGAGACTGACTGAATCGCCGGCCTCAAACCACTTTTCAAGTAATTTCACATTCACCACATCAAACCGTCTGCGAAACGGCGCATTGGTGAACCCTCTCTTGGGCGCCCTTCGAACCAGGGGCATCTGGCCTCCCTCGAAGGCGGGACGATTCTTCTTGAACCCCGAACGCTGACCGGCTCCGTTATGGCCCCGACCACTGGTCTTGCCATTTCCGCTACCCTGGCCGCGCCCGACGCGCTTACGTGCTGTTTTTTTTCCTGCCTTGGCAAGAATATCAGTCAGTTTCATTCCGGTATCTCCACTCCTCTGAGCATGCTGACCTCTTCGCGGGTCCGAAGCTGCTTCAGGCCATTCATGGTGGCCTTGACGACATTGAGAGGATTCGTACTTCCATGAACCTTGGTAAGCAGATCCTTGACTCCAGCGCACTCAACCACCGCCCTGACGGGAGCGCCGGCAATAATTCCGGTACCCTCAGTGGCCGGCAACATCACGACCCTGGAGGAACGATAGCTCCCAACGATCTTATGCGGGATGGTGTTCCCGTGAATCGACACCTTGGTGAAGGCCTTGCGGGCAATCTTCATGGCTTTCTCTACAGAGGGAGGAACCTCGTTAGCCTTGCCGAAGCCAATTCCAACACTTCCCTCCCGATCGCCGAGGACGACAAGAGCGCTGAAGCTGAAGCGCCTTCCGCCCTTGATCACCTTCGAACAACGATTAATCTTAACGACACGCTCTTCGTAGCGGCTATCTTCTCCGTCATCACGGCCGCGGCGTCCGCCACGTCCTCCGCGTCCACCGCCAGGGCCGCCGCGTCCACCGCCAGGGCCGCCGCGTCCACCGCCAAAACGAGCGTTTCCGCCGCCAGGCCTTCCCGTATTTCCACGAGGCGGCGCCGCTTTCGCAGGGGCATCCTCACTCTTGGCGGGCGCTTCCGCAGGGGCGTCCTCACTCTTGGCAGGAGCCTCCGCAGGCGCATCCTCACTCTTGGCAGGAGCCTCCTTCTCGGGGGCGGGCGCTGCTTCAGCGGAACCGGCGTCTGCGGACTCGACAGGTTCTTCTGCTGGTGACTTGTTTTCCTCAGCCAAAATAAACTCCTTCAGAACTTCAGGCCGGCTTCCCTGGCTCCGTCAGCCAGCGCCTTTACGCGACCATGAAATTTGTATCCGTTGCGATCAAATTGAATGTTTGCGACTCCCAGCTTCTGAGCTTTCTCGGCAATATCGGCTCCGACCGCGGCGGCGGCCGCGCAATTAGAGCTGGAGCCTTCAAGCTTACCCTTGAGGTCCTTGAGGCTCGTCGAAGAAGAAGCAAGGGTCTTGCCCTGGCTGTCATCGATCAGCTGGCAGTAGATATTCTTGTGGCTACGGCAGACGGTGAGCCGCGGCTTCTCGGCCGTACCGTAAATATTGGCACGAATGCTTCTACGCCGCCGAAGGCGCCTTACCAGTTTTGATTTACAGTCTTTTGTTGAACTCATTATTCAAAAACAGCCTTACTCGCCAGAGGTGAAGGCCTTGCCCGCCTTGAGCTTGACCTGCTCATTTTCATACCGGATCCCCTTGCCTTTATACGGCTCAGGAGGCCGGACCCTCCTGACCACAGCGGCAAACTCTCCAACCAGTTGTTTATCTACTCCAGTGATCGTAATGTTGGTGGGCGAAGGCGCCTCCAACTCAAGCCCCTGGGGAATCGCCATCTCCACAGGATGACAGAAGCCGATCTGCAAAACGAGCTTCTTGCCCTGGACCTGCGCGTTGTAGCCAACTCCGATGATCTCGAGCTTGCGAGTGAATCCCTCGGAAACCCCCTGGACCATATTCGCCAGGAGCGACCGTGCCGTTCCGTGATAGGAGCGGGAAAAGGCTTCATCATCTGAACGAGTAACGACCACCTTGTCGTCTTCGACAGCGATAGAAACCTCGTCACGGAAATCGAAATCGAGCTTCCCCTTGGGGCCCTCGACAGCGATACGCGTACCACCCTCAACGCTGCTGGAGTTCACCTTGACCCCTGAAACAATCGGTATGGGTTTTTTTCCGATCCTGGACACGATCCTGATTCCTTTGAGTCACATTTCCCGGAACTGGCGGCCCCGCCGAGGGGCTGAACTGTCCGGTCTATACTTTATTTTTTCAAAGCGGAAGCGACAGAGGGCAGTCCCTCTCTCACCACACCTCACACAATACTTCACCGCCAATGCCGAGCTTCTTGGCTTCCTGTCCCGACATAACTCCCTGGGAGGTCGACACCACAGCGATACCGAGCCCATTGAGCACGTCCGGGAGATCCTTGGAAGACATGAACACTCGCCTTCCCGGACTGGAGACCCGCTGAATATGCTGGATCACTTTCTCACCATCCGGTCCGAACTTGAGCTGGATATCCAGAGTCCCCCGACTTCCATCCATCTGGGGGTCATAGTCCACGATGTAACCCTGCTCCTTAAAAATCTTCAGAATGCTCTTCTTGAGCTCTGAATACGGGGCCTTGACCTTGCGGGAACCGATCGCATTCGCATTGCGAATACGAGTCAGGAGATCCGCGATCGGGTCAGTCATGCTCATCGTGCTACTTACCTCTTTTAACCTAAATACTTACTCTGGAAAAACTTACCGTCCCAGAGTTTACCAGCTGGCCTTACGTACTCCAGGGATCTCTCCCTTATTCGCCAGCGTCCTGAAACAAATCCGGCAAATCTTGAATTTACGATAATACCCTCGTCTTCTTCCACAAAGCTGGCACCGATTATATTGCCGGCTGGAATACTTGGGTGTTCTCTGCTGTTTTACACGCCAGGATGTTTTTGCCATTTAGTTATTTCCTGAAGGGGAACCCGAAAAGCCCGAGAAGAACCTGGGATTCCTCATCCGTCGAACGATCGATCGTAAGGGTGATATTCAATCCCTGCACAAACTCAACTTCATCAATATTGATCTCGGGAAACACCATCTGCTCAGCAAGGCCGAGGGAATAATTCCCCGTCCCATCGAATGAGCGCGTCGGGAATCCGCGGAAATCGCGAATACGCGGAATAGCGAGACTGATCAGCCGATCGAGGAACTCGTACATCCTCGTACCGCGTAGTGTCACCTTGGCTCCGACCGCCACACCTTCGCGCAGCTTGAAACCGGCTACCGAGGTCTTGGCCTGGGTCACCACGGGCTTCTGGCCAGCGATGATAGCGAGGTCTTTGACCGCGGCATCTATCCGCTTATTGTTCTCGACCGCCTTCCCGATTCCCATGCTGAGGGTAATCTTGTCCAGCCTGGGGACCTCGTTGACGTTCTTATAGGAGAACTGCTCAACGAGCTTGGGGACGAACTCTGTATTGTATTTTTCTTGTATACGGCTTTTCATTTGAGAGCCTTCACCCGAGTCGCTGCTCAGGGCAGAACCTCATTTGTTTTCTTGGAATAACGAACTTTACGACCGTTTTCGAGCCGAAAGCCAACGCGAGTCGGCTTGTTTTCTTTGGGATCAAGCAGTTGAACCTTCGAAATGTGTAACGGACACTCTTTCTTCACCCTCCCCCCCTTGGGGTTCTCCTGGCTGCGCCGAATATGTTTGTAGCGCATATTGAGACCCTGCACCCACACACGGTCAGTCTCTGTGTCGATGCGGATCACGCGTCCTGTCTCGTTCTTGCTGGCGCCGGAGATAACTATGACCAGGTCGTTGCGTTTGAGATACATGGTTAGACGACCTCCGGGGCCAGGGAGATGATTCTCATATAATTCACCCTCAGCTCGCGAGCCACGGCGCCAAAGATTCTCGTTCCACGAGGATTACCATCATCGTCGAGTAGAACGACAGCGTTCCTGTCAAAGCGGACATAGGTTCCATCAGCGCGGCGAATCATCTTCTTCGTCCTCACGATCACGGCGCGAACCACCGTACCCGACTTGATGTCGCTGGAGGGAAGAGCTTTCTTCACAGAGCAGACGATGATGTCGCCGAGACCGGCCACTCGTCTACCACTGCCGCCCAGGACGTGGATACACTGGACCATCTTGGCGCCCGTATTGTCCGCCACGTCCAGCTTTGTCTGCATTTGAATCATCTTACTGCTTCGTCCTTGGAATAACTGTCTACACCACCTTGGTGGATTTCTTCACTATCTCGGTCAGGCTCCACCGCTTCGTCTTCGACAAGGGACGAACCTCTTCGATCCGAACCATATCGCCCAGGCCAGCCTGGTTTTCCTCATCGTGAGCCTTATAGATCGTCTTGCGCTGCATGAACTTGTGATAGGTACGATGCTTCTCGATCCGGACTACACGAACAGAAATAGTCTTATCCATCTTGTCACTGACAACCTCGCCAACGACGGTCTTGCGTTTCTTTTTGGCCTCAGCGCCAGGAGCTGCGGTGTCGGTCGTTGATTCTATGTCAGCCATTATGCTTCTCCCGGCTCTTCAGCCGAATCTTCGGAACCTTCATCTGTGCCATCCTCCACGGCCTCAGCCGCCGAGACGTCTTCGGCCTCTTCCGTCTCCTCGGGGACTCCCCCCTCTTCAACCACAGGCGTTGCGGAAGCTTCTTCTCCACTGAGTTCCTTCTCGCGAAGGATTGTCAGAAGACGGGCCCGATCTCTTTTCATCTCTCTGAAACTGCCTGAATTCTCCAACGGCTCACCCTTGGCCTGGAATCTCATATTCCAGATCTTGGCCTCGAGCTTGTCCGATTCTGAGCGAAGCTCAGCAAGAGGTAGTTCACGCATTTCCTTGGTATCCATCGCCGCCAAATCCTGTCTTATACTTTTTGTCTTCTCGGGACCATGCGAACGCAAACCGGCATTTTATGGGCGATTCGGTTCAGAGCCTGTCTTGCGAAATCCTCAGGGACGCCGCCGATCTCATAAAGAATCGTTCCGGGACGCACTACAGCAGCGTAATAATCCGGCTCGCCTTTTCCTTTTCCCATACGGGTCTCAGCCGGCTGAGACGACACAGGCTTGTCCGGGAAAATACGGATATAGACCTTTCCCTCACCATGGAGGAAGTGCGTCGCCGCAACTCGGCCTGCCTCTATCTGCCTGGCGCTGATCCAGCCGGCATCCAGGCTCTGAAGACCAAAATCTCCATTGACCACGTAGTTACCGCGGGTGGCCTTCCCTTTGGCGCGACCACGCTGCTGTTTGCGGTGCTTAACCCTTTTTGGCATCAGAGCCATGGCTCTTACTCTCCTGCTTATAGGGACCCAGGTAAATCCAACACTTCACGCCAATGGAACCATAGGTCGTGATCGCCTCGTAAAATCCATAATCAACGTTCGCCTGCAAGGTCTGCAGGGGGATCGAACCCTCATGATGCAACTCTTTGCGGGCCATATCCGAGCCGCCAAGGCGGCCCGAGAGCATAATCTTTACTCCCAGGGCACCCTTTTCCATGGCGCTGCGAGCAGACATTTTAATTGCCCGGCGAAAGGCTGAACGCCTGAGAAGCTGCTGTCCGATGTTCTCCGCGGTCAACTGCGCGCTGAGCTCGGGATTGACCACCTCGCGAATCTCGAGCTTCACATCGACGCCGCCACAGATCTTCTGAAGATCTTCCTTGAGTTGGTCGACCTTGGCGCCCTTCTTGCCGATGATGAGGCCCGGGCGGGCACTATGAAGAATCACGTGCACCTGTTCGACATCTCGCTCGATCTCAATCTTGGGGATCGCCGCGGATTCGTAGTCTCTCTTGATGAACCGTCGGATCTTGTGGTCCTGCACGAGAAGATCTCCGAAGCTCTGCTTGTCGGCGAACCAACGCGAACTCCAGGTCTCGGTAATGCCGATCCTGAATCCAACTGGGTGTACTTTCTGTCCCATGTTCTACAGCCTTTCAATCAGCTTTCGCTGTCGCCTTCTTCTTCCGAATCTTCTGAAGCATCGGATTCCCCACCGGAATCCTCCTCTTCAGTCGCTCCAGTTTCGTCGGCGCCGCCATCTTCTTCGGAACTGTCTTCTTCGGAACTGTCCTCGGCTACCGCATCTTCTGAAGCCTCGCCTTCTCCGGCATCCGTCTCCTCGCCGGAATCGTTCTCTTCAACCTCTTCTTCAGCCACATCGACAGCGTCCCCTTCGGAGACGGCCTCCTCAGCCACAGCCTCTTCGGCGACAGCTTCTTCGATGACGGCTTCCTCGGTTATTGTTTCTTCTACATCGGCGGTGGGCGCCGTTCCTTCGCTCTCTACCGCCGCGAGCGCAACGCTGAGATGGCAGGAACGCTTGAGACGCGGAAAAGCTCTTCCCATCGACCTGGGACGCCAGCGCTTCATCGTCGCCCCTTCATCCGCATAGGCCTTATGGACAACGAGATTCTCCGACTCGACACCACTCATTTGAGCCGCATTGGCGATGGCGGATTCAAGTACCTTGCGAATCATCGGAGACGCCCTCCGATCGCAATACTCCAACCTGACCAGGGCCTTTTCCGCTTTCTGGCCGCGGATCAGGTCCATGACAAGGCGAGCCTTGCGCGCGGAGATCCTCGCATTGCGATGGCTTGCTTTGAAAAGGATTTCAGTTTTTGACTTTACCGCCATACCTCAATCCGCCTTATGCCTTGTTACCACCATGACCGCGGAAGATCCGGGTCGGGGCAAACTCTCCGAGCTTATGCCCTACCATATTTTCTGTAATATAAACGCTCCTGAAATCCCGGCCGTTGTGGACGAGAAATGTCTTGGAGACGAATTCCGGAATGATCGTACAGGCTCGAGCCCAGGTCTTGATGGGAGTGCTCGCGCCATCTCCCGCCATTACCTTCTTGTATAACTTCGGGTCCACATAAGGCCCCTTTTTCAGCGATCTACCCATAATTCGATTCGTTTACCTTCTGGTTTCCAGCCGCGATGGCCTCTCTACCGATTATTTCTTCTTACGTTTCCTGACGATGTTCTTGTTGGACTCTTTCCTGGGCGAACGGGTCTTGCCGCCCTTTGACAGCACTCCCGTCGGCGAACAGGGATGCCGTCCACCAGCCCTACGCCCCTCGCCTCCACCCATCGGGTGGGCAACAGGGTTCATGGCCGAACCGCGAACGGTTGGACGAATACCGCGCCAGCGATTTCTTCCAGCCTTACCGATCTTGATGTTCTGATGATCAAGGTTACCGACCTGGCCGATCGTAGCCTTGCACTTCATGTGGATCCTGCGAACCTCACCTGAAGGGAGAAGTACATTGGCATAGCTTCCCTCCTTGGCCTGGATCGTCGCCTGGACTCCAGCTGAACGCACCAGCTTTCCTCCCTGGCCGGGTCGAAGCTCGACGTTGTGGATCGGAATTCCGGGAGGAATCTTTTCAAGAGTCATGGTGTTGCCCACCAGGGGCTCCGCCATGTCGCCCGAAACGACCTCCTGCCCGACTGCGATCCCCTTCGGAGCAAGGATATAACGCTTTTCACCATCCTTGTAGTGGAGCAGAGCGATTCGACAGGTCCGGTTGGGATCGTATTCGATGGTGGCCACCTTCGCTGGCACACCCATCTTCTCCCGCCGGAAGTCGATCAGCCTGTACTTCGGCTTATGTCCGCCTCCGCGATGGCGACAGGTGATCCGACCCTGGTTATTACGGCCACCGGTCTTCTTGATCTTAACGACCAGGGACTTCTCAGGAGTCGTTCGCGTAATCTCGGAGAAATCCGAGACGCTGCCGAACCTGCGTCCGGGACTGGTTGGCTTGTATAGTCTGATTCCCATAGTTTCTTCTCAGCTCAAGGCGTCCCCTTAACCGGGAGGCCTGTTCCACTATCAGTAAATTTCCAGCTTGTCTCCGGCAGCGAGGGTGACAACGGCATGCTTCGTATCCTTGCCGTAGCCGACGCTTCTGCCGACCCTTTTGCGCTTACCCTTACGGTTCCTGACATTGACCTTCGTGACCTTCACGTCAAACAGGGTCTCAACCGCCTTACGGATCTGGATCTTGTTGGCACTCGGGTGAACCTCAAATACATAAGCATTGAGCACCTCGATACCGAAGGTTGTTTTCTCTGTAAGTATGGGGCGCAGCAATACGCCGTGGTCTGAAAGATTCATTCTTCTTCCTCGCCTCCATTATCCTCATCCGCAGCTTCTTCAGTCTCGGGTTCTTCCGCAGCAGCTTCTTCAGCCTCGGGTTCTTCCGCGGCAGCTTCTTCAGCCTCGGGTTCTTCCGCGGCAGCTTCTTCAGCCTCGGGTTCTTCCGCGGCAGCTTCTTCAGCCTCAGGTTCTTCCGCAGCAGCTTCTTCAGCCTCGGGTTCTTCCGCAGTAGCTTCTTCGACCTCAGGTTCTTCCGCAGCAGCTTCTTCAGCCTCGGGTTCTTCCGCAGCAGCTTCTTCGACCGCAGCTTCAGGCTCAGTCACTTCCGAATCAACGGCTTCCGACTGTTCGGTGTTGGCCTGGAACTCGCCGCTTTCAATAAGATCGAAGGCATCTCTCTCGAGAAGAAGGCAATCGGCCTGCAATACGTCAAGGGTGTTAAAGTCCCTGACTGCTCTGACCTCAACCTTTCTCAGATTGCGAGCTGAGAGAGAGAGACCGCTCTTGCGTGAAACGGTACCGATCAGAACCCGCTGGCCCTCAAGCCCGCAGGCCGCAAGGACCGCTGCCAGCTTACCGGTAGCGGGCGTCTCAAAATCCAACCCCTCGATCACCTGCACCTCCTCCGAGTTGAACTTGGAAAAAAGGGCTGAGCGCAGGGCAAGGCGCCTCTGCTTCTTGTTGATCGAAAAGGAATAATCTCTCGGCTTCGGGCCGAATACAACTCCACCACCACGCCAGATCGGCGACTTGCGTGACCCGGCACGGGCGTGTCCGGTCCCCTTCTGCTTCCAGGGCTTCTTACCGCTACCGGCCACTTCCGACCGGGTCTTGGTCGAATGGGTCCCCTGCCTCTTGTTGGCCTGGTACATCACGACCGCCTGCTTCAGGAGACGATAGCGGACCTGGGTATCCAGGCGATCGGACGAAATGGAGAGTTCTCCCTTGTCCTCGCCCGCGACGCCCCTGCTCGCGACCTTGAATGTCTGTGTTTTTGCTTCGGCTGCTTTGGCGCTCATGATGAAAGGCTCTGTTCAATATAAAGATAGCCGCCGCTAGGTCCTGGAATCGCTCCCTTTACCAGGAGAATATTCTTCACCTCGTCGATCTCCACGACCTCGAGGTTCAGCACCTTGCAGTTGGTGTTGCCGTAATGACCGGGACCATGCTTCCCCGGAGGAACCCGACCCGGATCGGTGTGCATTCCAGTACTTCCGACAAGACGAACGCTCTTGCCTCCGTGAGATTTGTCACCAGTGGAGTGGCCGTGACGCTTCACGTTACCAGCAAAACCTCGCCCCTTGCTGACACCCCTGACATCCACCCTGGCCACACCATCGAAGACTCTGGCGCCAATGATGTCACCGGGATTGACCTCCGTGGCCGGCTCAGGCTCGTCCGCAGCTTCCTCTTCGACAGCTTCTTCCTCGTCGGAGTCGGCATCGTCCTGTCCGGCATCGCCATCTTCCTCGGCCGAAGCCTCTTCGCCGTCCTCGGCCTCGGGGGCAGCCTCTTCGACTTCCGATTCCTCGACAGCAGCCTCCTCGGCCTCTGTCGGCTCTTCCTCAGACTCAGGAGCCGCGGGAGCGCCGCCAGTCAGGATATCTGCAGGGTCAATAAAAGGGATCTCCCTGACAAACCTCTTGGTGTTCACTCCGAGATTGTCAAAACACACCTGCTGCGGCCGTTTCGCGTTTTTGCGGCGATCATCGAAGCCAATCTGGTAAGAACTGTAGCCATCCTGCTCTTCCGTCTTGATCTGGAGAACTGCGCAGGGGCCGGCCTGGAGAACCGTGACAGGTATCCATTTCCCATCCTCAGAGAAGATCTGGGTCATCCCGATCTTCTTACCGAGGAGCGCTTTTCTTGACTGTCTTGAGGCCGAGCCCATTGTTCTATTCTTCCAGGTAATCCATTTCGCCCGCGCCGCCTTCCTGGCGGCTGAGGCGCCGTGAACCTATGCTTTCATCTTCAAGTTGACGCCCGCAGGCATATTGATCTTGCGAAGATCTTCCATGGTCCTGGCGCTGGGCTCCAGGATCTCGATCAACCGCTTGTGGGTCCTGATCTCAAACTGCTCACGTGATTTCTTATTCACGAAAGGAGAGCGGTTCACAGTGTACCTTTCGATCCGAGTCGGCAGTGGAACCGGACCCGACACCTTCGCACCGGTTCGCTTCGCTGTCTCCACGATCTCAACGGCGGCCCCATCAAGGACCTCGTGATCATAGGCTTCCATACGGATACGGATCTTCACGGTTATCTCACAATCTGAACTACTGACGCTTCTTCTACCGCTTACATCTCAAGACGCCTACACCGACAACAGCCCTGGAACAGCTCTCGCTGTCCGCAAACAGGCTCGATGCATCGCGCCTCAAGGGAACGCACACGTTCCAACCACTGGAAAATAACGCGTTAGCGCCCTGCTCCAGCCGTCTTATATCCACTCTGACCGGGAGTCCATAAACCTTGATAGTACAACAACTAAGGATACCCCCCGACAAAGGGCGAAACCGCCGATTATAGCGACCTTGTCATCACTGTCAACAGACAATCCGCGGAAAAGAATACAGCTATTTCTGAGACCGACAGCCGTCAGTTTTATCGCAGAGCAAAAGCTGTATTTCCTTTCTATATATAGCCTTACAACTTCCTCCCCGGTGCTGGGATAGGATCAAAGCTGAAATCTCTCAGCCACTTCCTTTGGGACGGCTGAATAAGATTCCGGCTGAAGGCTGATAGTGCCCCTGCCCTGGGTCAGTGACCGCAGTCTGCTGGTATAGCCAAAGGTTTCAGCAAGAGGAACAAGCCCGCGAAGAATCCGAAGCCCCCCCTCCAGATCCACCTCCCTGATATCAGTTCGCCTCTGGTTCAAATCTGTGGAGACTGCCCCGTAGTATTCTTCAGGTACCTGGATCTCAAAACGCATCGTCGGCTCCAGCACAAAGCTCTGTGATGAATTGAGAGCATTGTCAAACGCCGCGTTGGCGGCGGTAGCAAACGCCACAGCCGAGGCCTCGCCCTGGCGAGTGCCGCCCCCGGTAACCGTAACCTGGATCCTCATCAACGGCAGCCCAAGAGTCCCGCCTGATTCAACCGCAGCCGCGAGCGACTCCACAACAGCCGAATGAAACTCAAGCGGAACATCGTCCTTAGAGAGCCTGTTGACGATCTCGCAACTCCCGGCCCCCGCGCCGGGTCCGACGTTGACCCTGACCTCGGCGTACTGGCTGCGATCTCCCAGCTTGTGGTCAAAGATCCCCTCTCCCTCGCAGGCTTCCATGATGGTCTGACGGTAAGACACCCTGGGCTTTCCAATGTTCGCTTTGACCTTGAATTCCCTCTCCAGTCTCTCCACGATAATCTCCAGGTGAAGCTCCCCCATCCCCGAGATGACCAACTGCCCGGTGTCTTTGTCCGTTTTCCAGCCGAAGGTGGGGTCCTCCCGCGCAAGCTTCTCGAGGCATTCCAGCAGCTTGTCCCTGTCTTCGGTCGAGATCGGCTCGATGGCCATCGTGATGACCCGCTCAGGGAAAACCGGAGGCTCTAGCGCGATGGCGTTGGCTGGATCGGAAATCGTATCGCCGGTCGATGTGTGACGGAAGCCAACGACCGCCAATATACTGCCGGCCGCCGCCTCATCCAGTTGCTCTCGATGGTTGGCGTGCATCAGGTAGAGCTTCTGGGCTCTGTCCTTTTTTCCCGTACGCGAATTGAGTACCTGGGTCCCCGCCTTCAACTTGCCGCTATAGATTCGTATATAGACGAGGTCCCCATGAGAATCGGCGACTGTCTTGAAGGCCAGAGCGCAAAAAGGCTCTGCCGCGTTCGGGCTGCGAACGACCTCTGCTCCATTATGCGGATTTGCCCCCTCCACCGCGCCCAGGTCTCCAGGGGCCGGCAGGTAGTGGCAGATTGCGTCCATCAGCGGCTGCACTCCAAGGTTACGTAAGGCCGCGCCGGCAAACACGGGGACCAGCTTCCCGAGGAGAGTTCCAGTCCTGATCGCCGCCCGGAGCTCTTCCGCGGAGATCTCCCTTCCCTCGATATAGGATTCCATCAGCCCATCATCGAATTCAGCCGCCGCCTCGATGAGCTTCTCCCGGCAGGCTTCCACTTCAGCCTCCAGCTCCCCTGGAATATCTTCCTCGATCACCTTCTCACCCAGAGATTGAGAATCAAAACGAAGCGCCCGGCGCTCGACAAGATCGACCACGCCATCGAAATCCTTCTCGCTGCCGATCGGCACCTGCGCCGCGACAGCGTTGGCC
>Ga0066842_10000041_pt1 | contig 32826 bp, 20 predicted proteins | sample ETNtaG_19_FD_67289 | JGI IMG/M metagenome (GOLD analysis project Ga0066842, IMG submission 67289) | Marine microbial and viral communities from oxygen minimum zone, Eastern Pacific Ocean - ETNP201302PF86A | ecosystem: Environmental > Aquatic > Marine > Oceanic | place: Pacific Ocean: Eastern...
GATCGGGAACATACTGACCCGGACGACGGGATACCTCGAGACTGTCAGTTCACATTCGGCGCAACCCTATCGAGGCTGCAGCCTCGGGAGCTCGCTGTGCGGGGTGGGCTGCTATGTGCGTCACAATCACTATCTCACCAGGGGTGAAGAATGGGGAACCTTTCTGGAGGCGAGGGAGAACGCTGGCGAGTCCTACCTGGAGAACTGTCGGGTGGAGAGCCGCTGGGCGAGGAAGCACCGGGGACGCTTTTCAATATTTCTCTCCAGTTCGACGGAGCCTTTTGTTCCGCAGGAGTCGCGCTGTGGAGTTACCCGCGCCCTGCTGAGCGCGATGGGCGAGGCTCCGCCTGATGTCCTCATCGTCCAGACCCATAGCCATCTCGTGCTGGATCATCTCGGCCAGCTCCAGGCGCTTGGCGAACGCTGCGCGCTTCGCGTGCAGGTTTCCATCGAGACCGACCGGGAAGAGCTTCCCGGTCTGCCCGCGTCCTTCAGCAGCATCGATTCCAGGTTTGAGGCGGCGCGCCGGCTCCGCAAGGCCGGCATTGAAACGGTGGTCACGGTCGCTCCCCTGTTGCCGATCCGGGATGAGGAGGTCTTTTTCGAACGCATCGCCGAGTGCGCCGATGCCGTGGTGCTTGATCATTTCATCGGAGGAGATGGAAGCCCCTCCGGCAGCCGTACCAGGCGGACCCCTCTGCCTGCGAAGATGGAGTCGCTTCATCCGGGCTCGACAGAAATTTCCTATCGAGACCGAATGGTCGAGCTGGCGAGGAGAAGGCTTCCCGGCCGTGTAGGGGTCGGGATCGATGGGTTTGCCGGACGCTACCTGCCGGACTGACACCCGGCAGGTTTTCTCCTGGTGAAGCGCGGCGGACTACTCCTTCGGCGCCTCGATCTCGAAGGTGAGCTTGAGGGTCTCGCCTTTCTTGATGGTTACCTTCTTCAGGGGTTTCTTCTCGACGAAGAAGGGGGCCAGCACCTCGTGGCGAGCCTCCAGGGTGTAGGTTCCGGGGGGTATGTTCATGATCTTGAACTTGCCGCCCGCATCGCTCACGTCAAAGTAGGCGTGGGGGAGAATATGCACCTGGGCGTTCATCCAGGGGTGAAAGTCGCATTGGACAAGCGCGAAGCCTTCCTTGCGGGCCCTCTCCTTGAAGCTCTGGCCGGCGCCGATGGCGCGGTTGAAGTTCATTTCGAGCACCGCGCGGGTATTGTGGAGGACGGAATCCGAGTTGACGACCTCGAGGGTGGATCCCACCGCCATGGCTACGATATGGGGAGAGAACAGGCAGCCCTTGTTGTTGAGCTGGATGGTTTTCGCCTTCGGTTTCTTGCGGCTCTTCTTCATGTCCGCGAGGGTGAGGACCACGTCACGGATCGCATTGTCCTTTCCGAGGACGAGTCTCTCATCTTTGAAGTGTTTCTCGCAGATGGCCTTGTCCCTGTTGTTGGCGGGGACTCCGGGTACAGCCTCGAGTTTCGGCGCCGCTCCTTTGAGGATGACGACACCCTCGATGTGGCCTTTCTCGGGATCCGCCTTGGGATATTTGTCGGCCGCGGCTTTTTTTCCTGTTTCTTCAGTGGGGGTAAGAGCCAGGGCTGTCGACGAAGAGCAGGCGCATTCATCCGCCGCTGTCGATCCATCGCCGGTCCATCCCGTCTGGAACCTGTGTGAGAGGGCGAAGATTCCCGCTCCCGCGATCAGTATTGCCGCCAGAAAGAAAAACAGATGCTGCTTTTGAGTCAACTTCAACGCTCCTTGTAGATTTAGGGTTTGTTCTTTTACGCCGCGTCCGGCAGGCGTCAGTTGTTCCGGTTTTTTGCCCACCACTGTTCCCAGGCTCTGACGTTGGTTCCGAAATCCTGGCCGGTGATCTTGTGGAGCGCCCTGACCCGCGCGATCATCTCTACCTGCCGAACCTTGACGTCGAGAGCGACTCCTTCGAGGTTGGTTTTTATCACGGGGTCAGCGACCTCGACGATGGAGAATCCCGTGCCTCCGGAGACCAGCTCGTAATCGGCGATATAGCTGCGCTGGGTGACCTGCATGGTGAAGGCCCGTCCGAAGCCGCTCCAGGTCATGCGCATCGTGGTCAGCAGTTCGGGCACCGCCGCCCGGTTGGGGAACACGGAGATAGCATTGGCCGCCCTGGTCCTTACATGGGGATTCTCGTTTCTCAGCCCCGGCGTGAAAAACATGGCGGTCTGCTCGCTATTGATTTTCTTAAGCGAGTTGAGGCTCTGGTCTCGAATGCTTCGGTAATCATCGACCATGGCCGCACGCGCCAGGCCGGCTACGCTGTTCGAGGAGGCATGTTTTCCCAGCTCCCTGGAGGCCAGCCTGCGGGCAGCGGCCAGGCGGCTTCCGGCGAGGACCCGGGACAGGACCTCGACCTGCGTATGCTCCGGAAGCCGCAGGGTCTTCTCCCTGGCCTTGTTACCGTTTTCAATCACGGCGCCGAGTTTTTGATCCTGCTTCTTCAGGCCAGGCAGGGGAAACGCTCCGACGATCACTCGATTTTTCTTTAACGCGGCGTTTCCCGGTTTTTTTTTCAGCCTGGCGATCGCCACCTCTCCCCTGGCCCAGGTCTCTACATCTTTCACTCGCCCGACCAGCTGTTCGAGCAGTTCTTTTTGCAGGATGGATATTTTTTTTCGCAGGGTGATCTTCTTGCCGCGGAAGGTGAGTCGCTCGCTGGCCGGGCTCTTCTCGAGGTGGAAGAACTCTTTCCCATCAATGTAGCGGACCTCGCCGTTTTCGAGTGTGAAACGGTACCCTTTTCCATGTTTCTGGAGGTCGATGCCTCTCAGGTGATCTCCGTTTCGCAGGCTGACCCAGTCGGCGAGGGCAAGGACTGGAAAACACGCCGCCGCCAGTGCCAGGAGGAGCAATGCACGGCTGGGGTTACGTCGTTTCTGGGATCTCATGAGGGACTCATCCAATGTGCCGGGCCGCGAGCGAAAGCGACTTCTTTCTAAGCTAACCCGTGTTCTGGAGAAAAGCAGCAGATTTCCCGCAGCGGGCTTCTCAATGCCATTCAGACGTTCCCTGGAGGGTGATTATTCACCTTGAGCGGTCTTTATAATGAGCTGGAGGGAGGCTCTAATTCAGCTTGGCCATGAATTCGCGGAAAAACGGTCCCATGTCGCCCCAGCCCCGCGAGGTAACGAAATTCTTAGAGACGACAACCTCTTCGTCGACATAGGTGGCCTCGGCCATCTCGACCTCGGTGCGGATTCCCTCGTAGCAGGTGAGCTCGACGTTTTCGATGCTGCCCGCCGCGTAAAGGAGCATGGGGCCGTGGCAGATCGCTCCGATGAGCTTGTCCTGGAGGATAAAGTGGCGGACGATGCTGAGTACCTTCGGGTATCTACGGAGCTCCTCCGGGGCTCGTCCCCCCGGGATGAGAATGGCGTCATAGTCGTTCGGATCGACATCGTCGTAGCTGATATCCGCTTCGATCGTGTGCCCGAATTTTTCGGTGTAGCTGTCGAGGCCGGGCTCGAAGTCATGAACGACCAGCTGCAGGCGTTTCTTGACGGGCGCCGCGACGACTGGTTCGATGCCATCTTCTCTCAGCCGGTGAACGGCGTAGTAGACCTCGAGGTCTTCACCAAACTCGCCTGTAGCGATCAGAACCTTCATTTCATTACTCCAGGATGAACAGTGCCAGTACTTTGTACGGTAGATTCTTTCAGGCGGGATACGATACTGTTTCTGCCCACAGATTCTCAACCGTTTACAGGCCGAAGCGGCCGTTTTTCCACTCAGTCGATCGAGCAGCCATGAGCAAAGAAGATTCGAAGTTACCGATAGCGGAGGGTTTTCATGACTACACGGTCATCGAGTACCTTGCTCTGCTATATCCTTCCCTGCCGCGCCGGGGCCTGCAGCCGCTCTTTGCCGCTGGAAGGGTTCGCGGCGGGAAGCTTCCGGTGTCTCCGCGGGCGCGCCTGGGTGACCTGGAGCATCTGTCCCTCGTCGGGGGGCTGGAGGATATTCGGCCAATGGATCTGTCTCCCCCGAAGGGCGGAGTACGGATACTTCACGAGGATGAGAGGATCATCGTGCTTGCCAAGGACTCCGGTGTTCCCGTTGTTCCGGACAGGGAGGGCAAGAGAGGGAGCTGCCTGGCCTTTCTGGTGAACCGTGAGCTCGAGGAGCGGGAGAGCAAGGGGCTCGAGAGCTACATTAGGCCGCGCGTGGTCCATCGAATCGATCGACTGACCAGCGGAGCGGTGATCTTCGCCAGGACGCCCGCGGCCGAGAGGGCACTCTCGGCTCATTTCGAGGCGAGGGAGGTACGCAAGGAGTATCTCGCGCTCGTACTGGGCGACATGGAGGCTGCGCGGAAGACCATCAACGCCTCCATCGAGCCAGGCCGCAAGGGACGCATGCGCTGCGGCGCGAATGGAAAGAAGGCCGAGACGGTCTTCGAGGTGATCGAGCGCTTCGGGGCCTTTTCGCTCCTTCGCGCTCGTCCCATCAGCGGTCGAACCCACCAGATCAGGGTTCACGCTCTTGCCGCCGGACACCCCCTGGCGATCGATCCCGTCTACCGGCCGGCCGCGACCAGGTGGGCCGGAGATCCTCCGGTCATCGAGAGGCTCACGCTCCACGCCCGCTCCGTCGAGCTGCCCGCCAGTTGGGGCGGAGAGCGCCGGTTTACCTGTGAGCCGCCGGAAGATTTCCGTGAGGCTGTCGAGGCCCTGAGGTCGGCTGCGGGAGATTCCTCAATCGAATAGCTTGGCGTGCTCTCGTTCAAAGGCGCTGGAGTAGGAGTAGGTGAGCCGGTCTGTTCGAAGCGGAGCGTCGGAGATGGCCTGGGGAGTCGTGAAGCTGATGATCTCCTCGCCATCGCGTACGATACGGACGCGGACCCGTCCCGTGGAGCTGGGGACCGAGAGGGCGCTCAGTCCTTGCTCAACCAGGCCCAGGTTCCTGCCATTGAGAAAACAGGTGGCGGGCCTGGTGAGCAGGGTCACCAGCTCGATCCTGTCCTCCCCGGCGAGATCTTTTTCCAGGCTCTTGATCCTGAGGGAAACAGAATGCTTCGGCTTGGCATCGTGACGGTATTTTTTGAAGAAAACGATGGCTTCATCCCGCTCTACCTTCGCATCCTTCGCTTTCCAGAGGCGCTTGAAATGCCTGAGCAGGAGGGATGGGCCGAAGTTGTGGCTTCTCTCCGGGGCGAGGTGATGGCCCTCGGGGAAATCATTCCAGCTCACGTAGTTGATGAGCTTCACGTCGTGACGAACGGCTCTCTCCAGCAGTTGGCGCTGGATCCGGGAGAGCCGGGTCACGCGGTAGTGGCGTTCCAGGCCGCCTGTGCCGAGCTTGAGCGCCTCGCTGGTCGGCACGATCGCGTGATCCCCGCGTCCCTTGCGGTAGGTCTTGGATGTGTAGTAGTCAGGATACACCGATTGCGTATAGAGACAGCCGCTCTCCCGGCATCGCTTTGCCAGGTAGTCCCAGAATTCGAGGTTCTCTTCGCTCGCGGTCCAGCCCCAGACAGCCGGAAAGGTCTTCACGATGCTGTCGATGTAGGCGGGGTCAATGGATGGCCGTCTCACCTGGTAGACGTAGTCGATCGGAACGCCGATCGCCTTGGAGAGACGCTGGTAGGCCTTTCCCACCTTCGCTATCTCCTCCGGCTTGTGGGCGAGCCCCTGGACGCCGTCCGCCAGTCCGTCTCCAACCCATAGATAGAACAGGAGGGAGCCCGAGGCGCCTCTGAGCCAGGCTGGGGAGTCCCTGGTGGCGTCCACCAGGCGCCTGATTGACGGGCTCCAGAGCGCTATCTTCTGTTTCTCGGTGGTGGGGCGCCCTGTCGAGGGGTGAGCGAGGCAGAGGGTGATCCGAAAGCCCTGGTAGCGACGGTCGCTGAGTTCGATAAACTTGCCGATGATCTCATTGTAGCTCCTGGCCAGCTCGGGGGTGCTGTCCACCAGGGGATAGTAAAACTGGAACCCATCGACGCCGAGCTGCCGGGCGGCGCGAATTTCAAAATCTACGGCCTTCTCGAGGTCGGCGTTCTCAAGCTCGAGCGAGGCCATCGGAACGGTCTGGTGCAGGCCTCCCAGCGCGGCGGTGCTGCCCCGAGGGTCGGCCAGCTCCGGATCGATCCAGCGGACCAGCTTTCCCTTTGTACGCGGGACCATGTCGGTCATGTAGTGGGCCATGACCAGCTTATCCGCCGAGGCCTCACCTGCGGCGGCAAGGGCCAGGGAAATTGAGACCGCGAAGATCAGCCGCGTCATTTCATGCCTCTTTTCCGATCGTCCGGGTGGGACCGGTGCCCACCGGCTACTTGCTGAGGGGCTCCTTGTCGACCGTGGTCTTCCTGTCGCCCTGCAGGGCCGCGATGCGTTTCCTCGCGGCCTCTACCGCGGCGGCATCCGCGAGAACGTTGATGCCCATGCTGGCCTTGTAGGACTGGCCGCCTTTGAGTACGGGCACCCGTCCGCCCTTTCGTTCAATGCTGCGAAGCATCGGGTAACTCGTTCCCGGTTCGATTCCGGTCACGTAGCCGTCATTGAGCGCGGTGGTGTTCTTCCACAGGGTGAAGTGGGGCAGCTCCCTGGTCGAGAAGGTCAGGGAAACTCCCCGGTCGCCCGCCTTGTTCTGGAGCATCGTTTCGGTCTGGTTGTTTTCATCTCCGTAGAGACTCATGAGGTAGACCTGCTCGGTGTAGCCGGCCTGCGGCGGCCCGTAGACATCCCAGCCCGCGAGGCCTCCCTCCGCGGCGCGGGCGTCCCTGGGGAAGACCCTCTTGACCGGGGCGATGAACCGGGTGCCCTCATCCAGCAGCGGCTGGCCGAAATTGCAGTGGTAGAGGTACTGCATCTCCTGGTCCTTGTCGGCGAGGTTGATGATTTCATCTTCGAAATGAATGGTTGAGGAGCCCGGCTCCGTCCATATTTCGCTGACCAGGCGGAGCTGGGTGCCGAACATCATCGTCTCGTCGATATAGCCTCGGATCCTGATCTTGCGCGATGGCGCGGGCTCGATGATAACCTCGCACCTGCTGGCCGGCAGGTAGCTGATCTTGCCGTGCAGGCCGAGGGTGACCTCGGTCGGGGCTCCGGTGTTGCTGGGGACCACATCGATTCCAGGCGCTCCGAAAGATGCCAGGCCGCAGCGGTTGAGCATCTCGCCGAAGCCCTCGAGCCAGCCGAGTCCGCCTCGGGTGTCCAGGTTCACGAAGCCCGGGTGGACGATCTCCTTCACCGGCGAGTTCCAGCCGAGCCGGAAGCCGTCTTTCGTGTGGGCGTCCCAGATGTTCATGCCGCGTGTCGGGACGATCCTGAAACGCAGGACGCCGTTGTCCACGTCAACGACATCGACGTTTTCCTGGCGGCCGCCGTGAAGGACGCTCTTGGAGATCTTCCATTCGTGGGAGGTTCCGAGATTCACCTTGCTGGAGCCTGTACTCCAGGTCTCGACGCGAATGTTTTCTCCGGAGTCGATCAGGGTCTTTTCAATGGCGTTTTTCGAGTCCATTTTCGTCGCTCCGGATTCAGGCAGTTGGCAGGAACACAGGAGCAGGGAGGCCATCAGCAGCGCGCATGTGGGAACCAGTTTTTTCATTACTTGTCACCTTGCAGTATTGGAGCCGGCTGGGAGTCGGCTATTCCTCGTTGATTTACGGAGGCGAAGCCGCCGCCGCGTTGTTTCAGGCAGGGAGTGTGAAATCCCAGCCAATTAAAACAGATCTATATCGTTTACTTCATAATAAGGCAGCGTATTTTATAGGCTTGCCGGGCCTATCGGCAAGGAATAGGCAAGTAGCGGGCAGCTTCCGGCCCTGCGGGATCCAGTTCAAACAAGAGAGAGTTATGTCTAACGAGATTCTCAACGAAGATGCGGTATTAGAGGTTCTTGGCACGGTCCAGGACCCGGACCTGAATCGTGATATTGTCAGCCTGGGTTTCATCAAGGACCTGGTCATTGATGGCGGCAGGGTCTCCTTCAAGGTCGAGCTGACCACGCCGGCCTGCCCGGTAAAAGAGCAGCTGAAGATGGAGTGCTTCACCAAGGTCTCGGGGATTCCCGGGGTCGAAGAGGTCGATGTGGAGATGACCGCGCAGACTCGCCAGGCGAATCCGGCCGGCGGTCCGACGCTGCCCGGGGTGAAGAATATTGTCGCGGTGGCCAGCGGCAAGGGCGGGGTCGGGAAATCGACGACCGCGATCAACCTGGCCCTCTCGCTGAAGGCCTCCGGCGCCTCGGTCGGCCTGATTGACGCGGATGTGTTCGGCCCGAGCATGGCGATGATGTTTGGCGTCGAGGGTCAGCCCGAGATGGGGGAGAACAACAAGATCCTGCCGCTCGAGGGCCACGGAGTGAAGGTGATCTCGATGGGCTTTCTCTCGGATTCCGACCGTCCGGTCATCTGGCGAGGTCCGATGGTGCACCAGCTCATCCGCCAGTTTACCGCTGATGTCGAGTGGGGAGAGCTGGACTATCTCATCGTCGATCTGCCGCCGGGTACCGGTGATGCGCAGCTTTCGATGTCCCAGGTGGTGAGTATGTCGGGGGTGGTTATCGTGACGACACCTCAGGACGTGAGTCTCATCGATGCGCGCAAGGGGCTCAAGATGTTCGAGCAGTTGAAGGTTCCGATCCTGGGGATCGTCGAGAACATGAGCTATTTCATCTGTCCCAATTGCGATGAGAGGCACGAGATCTTTCGCCATGGCGGCGGACGCAAGACTGCCGAGGAGCTCGAGGTCGAATACCTCGGAGAGATTCCGATCGACCCGGCTGTGGTGACAGGCGGAGATGCCGGGCAGCCCATTGTCGTGGAGGCGCCCGAATCTCCCGCGGCGGTGGCCTACAACGAGGTTGCCGGCCGGGTGGCCGCACGGTTGAGTATTCTCGCCGAGCAGAGCGCCGGCGGGGCGGGACCGGTCATGCCGGAACCGATTGACTGGAAGAGTTGAAGCGGAATGTTGATGGGAGGATGATGTTATGAGCGGTAAGCCGGTACCGGTTGAGATCAAGCAGAGCGGCGTTCGCGAGCTGAGGATCGCCTGGAGCGATGGGCAGGTGAACGATTTTGATGTGGTCGAGCTGCGCCGTTCCTGCCGTTGCGCCAATTGCGTCGATGAGCTTACGGGGGCCCAGATCCTCCATCCAAGCCAGGTTGGCGAGGATGTTCGCCCGCAGACCATTCGGCAGGTGGGAAATTACGCCTTCCAGGTGAACTGGACCGATGGCCACACCAGCGGAATCTTCACCTTCGATTACCTCCGCCAGCTGGCCGAGGCCACGAACGCTCCCAGCGGGCCGGCCGCGGCCGAGGATGGTTCCGGGCCGAGGGCCGGGGAGGAGAAAGGTGCCGGCGGCGGGTGCGGCAGCCACGGCTGCGGTTGCAGCCACTGACCCTTGCATGATTCGACATTTTCAATTGAATGTATCTGTGGTTCACTGCGTCGAAGAGAAGACTTGGGATTATTACTAATGGATTTGCTACAGGGGAATCAGATGAAGAAGTTGTTCAGCGTGGTTTGTGTTCTCGGGGCCGTCCTGTCGCTCCTCTCTTCCTGCTCGATGCCGGCGGGACGAATCATGAAAAATACGGAACCCGATTCGGTCGGTTCCAGGGCGGCCGGCGCGGCCGCCTTTGACCAGCTCCTCAGCGGCGCGGTCAACAAGCTGCTCCTGAGTCATGGAGCCGCCCGCGAGGCGGCGACCAAGCTCAGCGTGGCCGTGCTCCGGGTGGAGAATGCCAGCGCGGAAGAGCTTGGAGACTGGCAGGAGCAGATCTTCGACAAGATCTCCACGAGTATTAACGAGTCCGGGCGCTACCAGACCATCAGCATGCGGTATATCGATGCGGGGCTGCGGGAGTCGCGTCTCAAGAACTCCGACCTCTTCATCCCGGCTAAGCGAAGGGTCTTCCTCGACATCCTCGAGGCGGCGAAGGTTCCCGCGCAGGTGCTGATTTTTCCCAAGCTGACCACGGGTACTACCGAGCTCGGCCCCAAGCGGGCGCAGAGAAATTATCTTCTCACCCTCGAACTGGTAGACATTTCGACGGGCAGAGATTTCCGCGTTTCCGAAGAGGTTCGCAAGGCCTATCGCTGATGGATAGGGTCTTCAGGAAAAGCCTGGAGGGCAGATGGACCGTTACCTGAACTCGATCATGGCGCTTGCGGTCAGCCTCTTCTTTGTGTCGTGCGCGGGGGGGCAGAGGACGAATGTCCGTCGCGAATTCGATGAGGGGCGCTACCAGTCCAGCCATGAGAAGTTGACTGGGCTGGTTCGCAAAGATGGCAAGAACGAGCATCTCTACCTGCTCGAACGGGGGGTGGTCTCCCTTGCCCTCGATCGGGCCGGCGATGCCGTGAGGGATCTGCGCCTGGCAAGGGACAGGCTCGATGACCTGGCCGGGACGGATTACGGCGGCTGGCTGAGCTCGATGATGCTCGATGACCGCCAGCTGGCCTACCAGGGCGCCGACTACGAGCAGGTCCTGGTGAGGGCGATGCTGGCGCTCGCGGACCTGGCCGATGGCAACAGCGAGGACGCCGGCGCCTACGCCCTGCAGGTGGCGAGCCGTCAGCGCAAGATCATCGAGTCTTTCCGGGCGCGTGATGGAAGCCTGCCAAAGAGCTCCTATCGCCAGGTCGCCTTCGGCTCTTACCTGAAGGCGATCATCGATGAGGAGGCTCTCAAGTTCGACCTGGCGAAGATCCAGTTCCAGAAGGTCAAGGCGATCGAGCCGCGCTTCAGCCCGGCCGCGGCCGATATCAAGCGCGTTGTAGAGGGGCATCATTCAAAGAAAGGCAACGGCGTGGTGCACGTTCTCGCCCTGGTAGGGCGGGGTCCCTTCCGGGTGGAGGCCGAGGAACCGGTAACCCGAGATGCCCTCGCTATCGCGCATTACATCTGGGCGAGTTCTCGCAACCGCGCGGTCATACCGAACATTTCCAGGGTCAAGATTCCCGCAGTGGCGGTTTACGACGACAATCCGACCGAGATTCACGTCTCTGCCGATGCGAGTCCCGCCGGCTCGACCTCTCTGCTGACCGATATCGAGACGTTGGCTCTCGATGAATTCGAGGCCATTCGCGAGCATATCGTGGCGCGGGCCTTTCTGCGCCGAGCCTTCAAGATCACGGCGACCCAGCTGGCGATCGAGGCAGGTAACAGGGGCAATGACAGGCGGGGGGAGTACACCGATGGAGACGCCCTGCGCGACCTGGGGCTCTCGGCGGCGGGTCTCCTGTGGTCGGCGCTGGAGGGAGCCGACCTGCGCTGCTGGAGCCTTCTGCCTGCAAGTTTCCAGGCCCTGCGGGTTGAGCTTCCCGAAGGCGAGCATCTCATCTCGCTGCAGGCTGGAAAGAAAGGCGCCCCGGCCGGCGCCCCGCGCGAGGTGAGGGTCAACGTCCGGGATGGATACAACACCTACGTTGTCGCCATCTTTCCCTCCCTCGATGGAGGCGCCTGCGTTCTGTCATCGGATGCCGTCGAGACTCCTGCGCCTCCTGCTGAGGCCTCCGGGGCACCCTGATAAGGTCGGCAGGTAAGAAGGTTTTGCCTTTCGCCAGCGGCTGCAATAGGCTTCTTGTTTCTCCCCTGGAGCCTTCTAATGTTCCGGGCGGCGGCAGGTAAGAAGAGCAGGTTTCACAATTAGAGCGGAGGGTTCACGTGGCGAACGGTCAACTTGGCGTAGGTATAGTTGGAAGCGGGATGATCAGCGAGTTCCAGGCCAAGGCGATCGGGGACCTCGACAACGCCGTGGTGACCGGGTTCTTTGACCGGGTTCCGGAATTGGCGGCCAGCCGGGCCGAGCAGTTCGGCAAGAAGTCCTATGCCGTCCTCGAGGAGCTGCTGGGAGATGACGAGGTGGATATCGTTTCGATCTGCACCCCGAGCGGCTCTCACCTCGAACCATCCCTGGCCGCGGCCGCCGCGGGGAAGCATGTCATGGTCGAAAAGCCGGTCGAGGTGACCACCGAGAGGATCGACCAGATTATCGAGGCCTGCCGGGAGAACGGGGTAACGCTCGGGGCGATCTTTCCGCGGCGTTTCTTCGAGACCAGTCGACTGTTGAAAGAGGCCGTCGATTCAGGCCGTTTTGGAAAACTGAGTCTAGGGGACGTCGCCATCAAATGGTTCAGGGACCAGGCCTATTACGACCAGGGAGGCTGGAGGGGGACCTGGAAGCTCGATGGCGGCGGCGCGCTGATGAACCAGGGCATTCATGGAATCGACCTGGTCCAGTGGATCATGGGCGGTGTCGAGACGGTCTGCGGGCATGTAGCGACGGTCGCCCATGAGCGCATCGAGGTCGAGGATGTGGCCACCGCTACGGTTCGCTACAGGAACGGGGCGCTTGGAGTTATCGAGGGTACGACCGCGGCCTGGCCCGGCTCGAAGATTCGCATCGAGATCTCCGGCTCAGGCGGAAACGTCGTGATGGAGGATGAGACGATCGTCCAGTGGGAGTTCGCCGAGGCCCGCGATGAGGATGCGGAGATCATGGAAAAATACGGTCCCCGCGAGGGACTCTCCGGCGGCGGAGCGGCCGATGCCAAGGCCATCGATACGGAGGGGCACCGAAGGCAGTTTGAAGACTTCTGCAGCGCGATCCAGGCCGGAACAGAGCCTTATTGCGTCGGCCTCGATGGCCGGGCCGCGGTCTCGGTCATTACGAGCATCTACAAGAGCGCCAGGGAAGGCCGGATTGTCACGGTCGATTGACGCGGGCAGCCCGTTGCGCTACTCGGCCGGCGCCGCCTCGCATTCAAGCTCGTCCTCGGTCGGGTCGATGCCGACCTCCGGATACGGAGCCTGGGGCGCGGGTCCTCCCTGGAAGAGGAAGTTCAGCAGGGCGATCGCATCGGTCAGGTTGACCTGTCCGTCGTCATCGATGTCGGCGGTATCCTGGCAGGCCAGCTCACCGCCCCTGAAGAGCCAGAGCAGGATCTGGATCGGATCGGTCATGCCGAAGGTGCCTGATGAGTCAACGTCGCCGCGGATGAACTGGACGGGCGGGGGAAGGATCTCGACCGTTGTCGCATCCGAGCTTCCTACGCCCGGACAGGTGACCGTCACTCCGACTGTTCCCAGCGGGATCTCCGCGGGTACGGTGACGGCTATGCTTTCGGGAAGTCCGGCCAGGTCGATCTCCTCCGCGAGGATATCTCCAAAGCTGACGGTGAGGCCGGGGTGAAAGTTAGAGCCTTCGATGGTGATGATTCCGCCTTGCGCTGCCTGGGCGGGGGAGATGGAGGTGATCGCAGGCGGGGCTCCACCCGGGGCGGTGACGATGATCTGGGCCTGGTCCAACATTCCGCCGGCGGTGTTGAAACCGAGGAAGGAGACCTCGTTGGCTCCCTCGTTGAGGGGGACGGTGACCGACCAGCCCAGCGGGTTCGAGTTGGAGAACTCGGCCCTCTCGGCGGTGGGCGCGACCTCGCCATTGACCAGGACAAGGATGTCGGTGATATCTATCGGCGCGCGTCCCTCGATGGTCGCCTGGTTGCCGCCGGCGAGGAAGGCCTCGCCATCGTTCGTTTCGATGGAGAGGGCCATGCGGTCCGAGGAGAGGCCTATAAGCCTGGAGCGGATGCTCGAGGATCGTCGGTCAATAAAGCCGTTTCGCCGGGCCACCTCGAGGCTGGAGATTCCCCTCCGCTGGAGTTCGGAGACAAAGTTTCCAAGGAAGGTGGAGTTGAACTGGTGGTTGATCATCTCCCAGAGGATTCCATAGTACATTCGCTTGATTCTCGGCCGGTTCCACATCCGATGCAGGGCCGGGAACTTGCCCTGGTTGGTGACGAAGGGCGCGTTGATGTTGTTGGATGGGAGCCAGCGGCTGAGTCCGCCGTTGCCGTAGGTCAGCTCCATGTCCCAGGGCAGAAGCACCCAGCGTCCATCGACGGGCGGCCGGTAGATGTAGCAGTTCTTGCCCCTGTCGGTACCCCAGGTGTCCCAGTCGTCGGTATTGATTCGAACGGCCAGGCAGCGCAGGAAGGAATCGACGTTCATGTGGTCCCAGATGATCTCGTCAAAGAGGGCATCGGGGGTCATGCGGCGATCGAGCACCTGGGCGAGCCTCACCAGGTGGGAGAAGTCATCTTTTCCTTCGTCCATCCGGTTGTTGTAGTAATAGCGGTAGTTCTCCTTGTAGTCAGGCGGATTCCCCGGGTCGCCCTGGGGCGGGTTGACGTAGGGGGGGTAGCTCAGGCGTCCATCGTAGCTGGTCGTGCGGCTGCCGCCGTCATTGAACTCGTGGCGGTCATCCATTTCGAAGAAGGAGCCGTTGTCGTCATCTGGGTACCAGCGCTGGATCAGCTCCCTGTTGGGAACCTGGACGAATTCGCGGATTTCGTTGATGCCCGCGCTCGAGCCGCGGTTGATGTTCCATTGCACCAGCCACTGGTAAGAGTAGGGAGTCCGGGTGTTGCCCTGGTTGTGCCGGATGAGGTAGTTCGAGATCCGCTCGCGGCCGTCACGAGCGCCAGCGCCCTGGTGGTCTTCGAGCCCGAACTTCTTGATCACCCCGTGAAGGGTCTGGTCCTTCGCCATCGAGACGCGGTAGCTTTCCGACCAGCGCTGCCTTGCCCAGGGGCTGCCCGAGAAACGAACCCGGGAGTGATAGTACAGATCCTCGTTGCCGAAGAGGAAGGATCCCTCGACGAGGTCGTTGGAGTGCAATTGCCTGGCGTTGAGGTAGCGTTCGGCATCCTGGTCGATCCAGAAACGGTAGGAGGGGTTGGCCCCCCTCTGGACATTTTCGTGGCGGTAGACGCAGTAGCTGCGATCGAGGTTTTCGATGTCGAGCGCGCTGAGAATCGATGGGTTGGTGCGCTGGGTACGGTCGATCGGGTAGCGGCCAACCCGCCCCCCGCTGTCCCTGGCCAGCACGTAGAATACCACTGTTCTTCGAAGCGGCTGTCCCGGGATGGTGGCATGATAACGTCCCCTGGAATCGGGGCCCTGCATGCTGATTTCATTGTCTGCCTCGCCGGCGGAGTTAGCCCTGTTCAGGCTCCAATAGAGCTTGACGTCCGTGATGTTGTCGGAATCCTGCACTCTACAGGAGACCTGCACCGGGACATTGTTTCCGGGCAGGTTGGGAGACTGGACCATCTTGTCGATGACCGGGCCTGTGTTGGGACCGGCGTTTCCGGCCGCCTGGCGGGCGGTCACGCTATTGATGGCCCCGGGTGTTCCAAGGTTGCTGGGGATGTCGAGCTCGTGGGACCTGGCGAAGTCGTGGTTGTAGCCCCGGGTCAGCATCGTCTGTGAGCCCGCGATCCACCTGGCCTTGAAGGAGATGAAATAGTTGTTTCGGGCGCGCAGGTTCCTGGCCAGCGTGTGCTCGAGACGGTTCGCCTTGTTGTCACCCTTGCCCCTGGCGACGATCTTCAGCGAGGCGTTACCCTCGATCACCTCGGCCGGGTCGGTCGTGCGGCCGGAGTTGATGTGGGTTCCCTGGATCTTCCATTCACCGGGCCTGGAAGAGTTCGAGCTGATCTCCGCTTCGATGTCTCCGTTGCCAACGTAGTTTTCAGAGTCGGCGGGAACGTACTCACCCGATTCAAGGACAGGGGCGATGTAGAAATCGCTGGAGTTGACGCTCGAGTTGTGGGCCTGGATGGCGATGACGTTGGTGCCGGTGATCAGCAGGTCCATGAAATCCAGCATGTTGATGTCAGCCTGCCCCGAGCTCGTTCTTTCTCGCGAGCTTCGGGCCCGGGCGTCGAAGGTGTCCTGGATATCTTCGCCGCTGGTGCGCATGTTCTCGATGTGGATCCTGGTTCCATTGAGATAGACGATGAATCCATCATCGTAGGTCGTGTAGAGCCTCAGGGTCCCGATATTCATTGGGTCGGGGATGGTGAATTCGGTTCTCATATAGACCGAGATATGATTCCCGCGCATCTCGGCCATCGTGGTTCCACCGTCTTCGGTCTCGTCCTCCCCGTAGCCCACCGGAGTGGTGGCGGTGGTCCAGGCGGAGTCATCGAAGTCCGGCTGGTACCAGTCGGCGGGAGGTTCCTCTGTTCCCGGGGTGATCTTCCACTGCGCGCCGAGGGCGAGGAAGGTCTCCTCCGGCTGGAAGGTGATGATTCGTTCGACCATCCGGATGTCGTCAACGATGGTGATTCCACGGGCGTTCATAAGGAAGTGGAGCTCCGGCTCTCCGCTGTTATAGCGGCCCTGGTAGCCGTACTCCCGAACCTGGGACTTGCCCGACTCGTCGCTTGAATCCCAGGCTGCTCCGGTGTTGTTGTCCTGGAACGGATCGATGAGCTCCATGGAGGAGCCGCCTCCATCTGCCCAATAGGGCCACTGGCCGCCATCATGGTATCGAACGGTATCGGCGATATTACCCTCCGTGTCGCGCAGGTTGACCCTCTCTCCATCGTTGCGCAGACCGCCAAAGCCGTCGGTTCCGCCCAGGACCTTCTCCGGCGGGAGATCATAGGTCTCGCGGATGTAGGTCGGGTCGCGGGCGACGACGAGATAGCTTCCCGGGGCCATGACGGTACCCGGTTCAAAGACGTAGTTGATTCCCTTGGTCAGCTTCCACCCGCTGATGTCAATGCTGCGGTCGGCGCTGCGGTTGTAGAGCTCGAGGTATTCCGCGAACCGCTCATCTCCGCTGGCCGGTCCGTTGATGGGGTGGTACATGATCTCATTGATGACGATGTCAGTCTCCACCTCGACCCTGTTTGCCTCACCCCGGGTGGGGACCGCCCGGTCGCTGATGTCCTCATCTCCATCGGGAATTCGAGCTTCACTTTTTTCGGCGGCTTCAGGTTCAAAGATGTAGGCATCGATCACCCTGCTGCCGTTGGGCTCGACCAGGGAGATGAAGCGTCGTCCCGGGGAACCCTCCACCACCTCTTCGTCGGTCGCCGGGGCGAGGTCGAGTCCTCCGAGGTCCGCCTCTGAGAGGGCGAGGTGCCCCCCGGCGCTGATCGAGGTGTCTGCTGGAAGCTGGAAGCGAGAATCCTCAGCTCCGATCGTCCTGCTGTTGGTGATCCAGAAGCCCGAGAGATCTACGGCCTGGTCGCTGCGATTGAAGAGCTCGATCCAGCGAGTACCCGCGGTCCAGAGGAGAGCCTCGTTGATCACGATCGTGAGTGAGCCCGTTGAAGGGTCATTCTCCGCGCCGGGTGTTCCGCCCGGGGCGGAGCTGATGCTCCAACTGTCGGGGTCATCGGGATCGCTGTAGATGTCTATGAGGGAGAGGGTGTGCCCGGTTCCATCCGCGGCGGAGGGCCACTTGCCGCGGTCGTTGAAGCCGACGGTCGCCACCACCACCCCGTTTTCTTCGGCGAGTTCGATCGTTTCGCCGTCATTGGCCAGGGCGCAGCCGTCTCGCTCGTCCCCTTCGAGGTCGCAGCCAAGCCCCCAATTTCCGATCAGGTTATCGATGTCGTAGGTCGCGGCTATTCTTTGTTCGTTGGCGCAGATCACGACATATTCTCCCCCGCTCAGGAATGACTGGGGGGGGAAGGTGAAGCTGATACCCTTGGAGAAATACCAGCCGGAGACATCGACCGGCGCCGGGCTGGCGTTGTGGAGCTCGATGAATTCCAACTCCTGCCCTCCGCCGGACGGGTGGTACATGATCTCGGTGATCACGATCAGGCCGCTATTGCTGGCACTGGCTGGCGGTTGGATGGAGAAAAGGCCGATGGTGCAGGCGAAGAGCGCTATCAACAGCCTGGCCAGGGGGATACGGATCAGCATCGTTATTTATCCTCTGTGACTTCCTGATGATCTGGAGGTGAGGCTGTATTTAGAGCCGGTTCAACCACCCGAAATGTCAGAAAGGCTGAAAACTAAGTTTTTATTTAATAAGTTGTTACAGGAATCGAATCATCATCGATGAGACAACCTCAGGCCTGCTCGGCCGGTGGTTGATTTTCATCCCATTAGTTTCCAGGATTCCCTGGAAAAGACCCTGGGCCACTTTCCTGTCAGCTTCCGTGACCCACTCCAAACCATTGTGAACAACAATTTTATGGTTTCAGCATAGGCAAGTCAACGGACCATATTCCCGTAATATTAGGGGGAGTAACGGGACAGTTCGCCCTGGCGGAAAAAGATCCAGAGATTGGAAAAAAGTGTCGTTTATGTCCGATTATTCAGCTTTTCATAGTCCTATAACTTTTTGTGGGGGAAAAGATTAGGTCGACGGGGTCTTGAAAGAAGCAGGTCTCGAAAAGTTTATTTTTGAATGAGTTCGGGCTACAATCGTTAGTCCTGTTGAGGGTGTCCATTGCGACATGGCACCATTCAGCAGCAGGGTGTTTCCTGGAAGAGAAGAGTTTAGTGGTTATCTTTGTCGGGGGCTTGTTTTCGCATGTCCGAAAAACCCGGTTCATTCGTGGAAGGTCAAGAGGCTGAAGGGCCTGTCGATTCGGAAGTGACACAGGAACCATCAGGGGCCAAAAGCCGTGAAATCGATGGTGATGGAGACGCATCTTCGTCTTCCAACGGACCATCCAGCGAGACCGTCGAGGTAGATCCGCCGGTCCAGGGCGGAGGCTTGACGGACTCTGATATTGACCTCAATGCCGATACGGTGACCCAGCGCGGCGCGGGAACCTACGATACTCATTCCACGGACCTGACGGAGGATGCTGTTGCCGGCTGGCAGGAGGATGACCTGGTCGCGGATCAGTACCGCATTCATCGTCTGATCGGGCAGGGCGGCATGGGGAAGGTCTACCTGGCCCAGGACGAGGCGCTTGATCGCCCGGTGGCGCTCAAGCGGATTCCGCAGGAGATTCTCTTCGATGACGATGCCAGGGATGACCTCAGGCTGGAGGCCAACCGTCTCCTTGACCTCGCCCATGACAACATCGTCAGGATACACACCTACACTGACCGAAAAAAGAAGCCGGGTGGCCCGGAGACCTGGCCCTTCTTCGCCATGGAGTATCTCGAGGGGCAGACTCTCAAGCAGCTCCTGCGCCAGCGAAAGCGGGAGGGGCGGAGGTTCGATGCAGATGAATTGCTTGTCATCGCGCGCCAGGTGGGGGACGGGTTGGCTCACGCCCATGCCCGCAATGTGGTTCACCGCGACCTGAAGCCCGCGAACCTGATGCTCGCGAAGCAGGCCGAGGGCGCCCTCCAGCCATCTGATACGATCAAGATCACCGACTTCGGGATCTCCCGTGTCGTCGCCGACAGTACCCTGCGCCAGACAGGGAAGAGAAGCGGAACGATTCCCTATATGAGCCCGGAGCAGTTTCGCGGCGAGCTGTCGACTCCCAGCAGTGACATCTACTCGTTGGCCTGTACCCTTTACGAACTGTCTGCCGGTTCACCGCCCTTTTATACCGGTGATATCGGCTACCAGATCATGAATATTGAGCCGCCCCCGTTAGAGGATCTGCCGCGGACCATCTCCGAGACGATCCTGCGTGGTTTGTCGAAAGATGCCGAGGATCGTTTCGAGTCCGCCGAAGAGTTCGTGGCGGCGATTGAGGGGCGAAAGATTCCCAGGCCCGGAAGGAAACGCAGCGGGACGTTAGGGCTGGTCTCCAAGATGTTCGCCGGTCTCCTCTTCGCTTTTGCCGTGCTCTGGTGGGCTTTCGGTGGGGGAAACCCTTCCAGTGAGAGTGAGGGGTTCGGGAATACCGGCTCCGCGGGTTCTGCGGCTGGACTGGCGGTCGCGCCCGGTGGTTCCCCCGCGGTCGGCGTAGAGGTCTCCGGGCAGCCCGAGCGAAAGCCCGAAAATCCGGTTGAGAAGAAAACGCGTACGGATGCCTTCCGCGCCTGGCTGGGTGAGGTTCTCCAGAAGCAGCTGCCGCTCAATATCGGCAGGGATTACGGTGAGCTGACGACCGGCGGGATACCCGCCATCGATATCACGCTGGCGTTTACCAGGTCCGAGGCCCCGGAAGAGGGCGAGATGCTGGATGACCTGGTTTTCCTGGCTACGCAGGCGGGGGATGCTGAAACTGCGGATTCCCACAAGGTTCGCGGTCAGCTGGACGCCGAGAATGGTGTGCTCAGCTTTCATTTTCGCCGGCTGGCCGGCGGGAGCTACAGCTTCGCGGCGTTTATAGAGGACAAGGAAAAGGGCCTGGCTGTTTTCCAGGGGATGCCGCTGCTTGAACGCCAGCTCGTGATTGACCTCATCTCTCCAACTTTCAATCTGGCGTCCGCTGATCCCATTGGCCTGGTTGATTCGGATTCGGAGGGTACGCTTGAGTTTACGACCTTTGAGGAGTTAGTCAGGATGCGCCTCAATATTGCCGGTAGTACTGATATCAAGGAGGCCTGGTACAGCCTGCTCACCCCGGACGGAGCCAGCTCGGAGGAGCGGAAGATTGAGGACATCAGCGACTGGGAGATCAACTACCTCACCCCCGGGGAGTCTCGAACGGCTCAGGTCTACGCTGTCGACAAGGCGGGCAATCGGAGCGAGACGCTGGATGTCATCTTCAGGCGTCTGAAGATAGAGCTTGAAGAGTTTCGCACGGTTGAGATTGTCGGAAACCTTGCCAGGGTAGAGGGCCGCTTCAAGGTGGAGGGATCCACCTATCCCGATCTGCAGTTCTCCGTGAATGGCGAACGGGTTGATGTCGAGTGGTCGATGAACAGACCTCCTCCAGCGGAAAAAGAGGAGGTCGCTCGCGTTGGTGAGGAGCCTTTAGAGGATCCCGAGGAGCCCGCGATTGACAACCCGGTTCTCGAGGAGCCTCTGGACGGGGAGTCGGTGACCGGAAAGGAGCCGGAGCTCGCTCCCGGAGCGACGAGAGCCTATCCTTTCGTGGCTGATATTCCTCTCAGCAAGAGCGTCAATGTTGTCTCGGTGCAGTACTCATGGAAAGAGAGACCGGCGGTCTCTTTTGGCAAGGCGGGTACCCTCGACCGCGTCCAGGCGCGGGCGCCGCTGATCGTGCTTCGCCTCCCGGCCCTTGAGTCGCTGGCCGATGGCAAGGAAGAGCCCGATGCGGAAGAGACGGGCCGCAGGGTGATCTATACACGAGATACCACACTCACCGTGGAGGGTGAGTTGGACATGGTCTTTGAAGGCCTCAAGGTCATGCTCCTGGTGCAGAACAGCTTCGGAGAGAGCAAGGAGGAGATAGCTGTGGATCCGGCCGCCACCGGCGCCGGAGGCAGGTTCAAGAAAGACATCGAGCTGCAGCCGGCGGTAGCGACCCGCGTGGAGGTTCGCTGCTTCTACAATAATCTCGAGGCCGAGCTGGCCAATATGGCTGAGCCCCTCGAGGTGTACTGCGATCTGGAGGCTCCAACGGCGAAGGTCAGGACCAGTGAATCGGGTGATCAGCTGGTGGTTTTCGTCCAGGTAAACGAGAAGCTCAAGCAGCTCAGGGGCCGTCTCGGAAGCTCTGAGGGCGGCGGCGCAGATCCGTGGATCGATATCCTGGTGTCGAAGGTTCTCGAGACCGGCGAGCCCGAATACGCCTGGAGCATCCCGCTGCAGGAGCGCGCGGTTCCGATTCTCTTCGAGCTGACCGATCTTGCCGGGAATATTTCCGAGCGTCGGCACGACTATTCGCCGCCGATCGACGAACCGATGCCCGAGGCAGGTAAGCTTCCAGTCAAGCCTGCGGCCGCGGCGCCTGTACGCGCCGGCACGATCATTCTGCGGTCGAGATTTCTGCGCGAGGTCGGCATGGACTTCATCGTGTGCGGCCCGACTCGTCTCGAGATGTGCAAGACCGAGATTTCCGAGAGCTGTTGGTTCCGATTTCTCAATGAGAAGGGACTGCGAGGTCCTGATGAGCGGCTTGGCAAACGCGAGAATCCCATGGTGCTCTCCGGCCAGCCGATCGAGCTGGTCGACCAGTTCGTCAAGTGGTTCGAGGAGCAGGCGGCCGATGGATACACCTACTCCCTGCCGACGGTTGAGCAGTGGCTTCGCTCCTTCACCGGTGCGCGTACAGAGGCCGAGGCGACCCGTGAGATTCGGAGTTGGTTCTCAGGGGATGGTGAATTTGTTTTCCAGCAATCGCAACGGTATGGACAGAATAAGGTCAGCGCGATCGGGGAGCGGCCGGAGAACGCGACCTCTACCGGGCTCCTTGACATGGAGAGCAATCTCCAGGAGATCGCCCTGACAGCCCAGGGCCTTCATGTTGTGATTGGCGGGCACAACCAGCTGGATGACCCGGAGCGTCTCTCGCGGGCCTGCACGATGTCCAGGAACCTGGATGAAGACCAGCGCGAGCTCCTTGGAGGATTTACGGGTTTCCGGATCTGCCGGAAGCCGGTTTCTGAAAGGTGATCGTTATGCGTTCGAACGGCTCTGGATATTCGACAAAGGTTCTTTCCCTGGCAGTTTTTCTGTCACTCGCAGGCTCGGGCGCGTTGTGGTCTCAGGAGCGAGATGAATCGATCGAACCGCTCTTTAACTGGGATCTTGTCTCGCTCGAACAGAACAACCAACGCTTCAACGGCAGCGCCCTGACGGGCTTTCATTCGATCCGTTCGGCCGGGGTCACTCCGCTGGGGGGCTGGAAGATGGGCCTGGGGTTTCTCTATACGGGTGAAGAGCAGTTTGTCCGCTCGGTGGGAGACAGCCTTTTTCGCCGCAACCAGGTCTATCTGAACCCGAAGATGAACCTGGGGCTCTTTGAGAACATGGAGTTTGGGGCTGGCCTCGTGGCGGCCTACGCCAACGGCCGCGAATTGTTGACAGATGAAGCCGGAGAGGGGTTTTTTGAGAACCGGGAAGAGGGAGTCCTGAGCTCGGTCGACCTTGGTATGAAATGGAAGGTCTATGATGATCGCCAGCTGCGGCTCGCCCTTTCCTTTGACACCCGGCTCTCGCTCAACGAGGACACCTTTGGAATGCTGCCGGGTAATTTCTACAACATCGAGCTCGATGGAGACTACGCGGTAACCAGCCGCCTGAGCATGGCCGGCAACCTGCAGTTTCTCACCAGCGATAGCGATGAGCTTGAAAACCAGTTCATCCTCGATGTCGCGGCGGTCTATTCCTTCACCAATACCTTCCGCGGAATGCTCTTCAGCACCATCCAGGAGGACGACCTGGCGCGCACCTTCCTCGGTTTCATCGGCTTCGCAGGGCAGTATGTTTACAAGCAGCACGCCTTCACGCTGAGTTTCGATATCCAGCTCAACGATGCCGACCGGGCGATCCGCACCGAGGAACAGATCGACATCGCCCTGAGCTACACCTACGCTTTCTGATGGTTGTGGGATTCCGGCTTTAAGGCTCTCCAGCGTCCTTGACACTTTGAGTGGATCTTGCGTACAGTACGCCTGAGAACAGGGGGCGATGGCCTCTCAGAGTCAACAGGGTAGGATCTATAGCGGAGAGTAATATGGGTAGCAACAAGAGGATTTTCTGGGGCTGTTTCATAGCCCTGATTGCGACAGCTTTCGGCTTCCAGGTGCGTGCTCAATTGATGGGTACCTGGGCGAGTGAGCTTGGGCTCAGTGGAACTCAGCAGGGAGAGATTTTTGGAGCCGGGCTCTGGCCTTTCGCTATCAGTATCATCCTCTTCAGTTTGGTGATCGACAAGATCGGCTATGGAAAGGCGATGATCTTCGGTCTCGTCTGTCACGTAATCCAGGCCCTGGTCCTGTGGAAGGCTGACAGCTATGAGATGCTGTATTGGGGTTCGATTATTGGAGGTCTCGGAAACGGTACCGTTGAGGCTTATATCAACCCCGTTGTCGCAACCATCTTCCCTAAGGAAAAGACCAAGTGGCTCGCTATCCTGCACGCGGGCTGGCCTGGCGGTCTGGTTATTGCCGGATTGTTGTTCATGGGAGTAGCCGTTAATGATGAAGCCGGGAATATCACCAATTACGGAACGATTATTCTGCTTACCCTTGCTCCGGTAGTAGGTTACGGGCTTATCCTGTTTGGCCAGAAATTCCCGGTTAACGAACGTGTCAAGGCGGGTGTCTCTTTCAAGGAAATGTTGCAGGAGCCGGGTATTTTGAGCTGGGCTGTTGTCGCTATTCTGATTTCCATTGAATTGAGCCGGGCTCTGCATCTTGGTGACGCCGCCATGTACGGGCTCATGGCGATTCTGATTATTCCCTACGCGGCCTATGTTCAGAAACTTGGAAGACCGATGTTTTTCCTGCTGGTTCTTGTCATGGCTCCGCTTGCCTCTACAGAGTTGGGTACAGACAGCTGGATCACTCCGCTGATGACGGCAGAGTTTGGAGCGGCAGGCTGGAACGCTGGATGGGTACTTATCTATACTTCGCTGATTATGATGATCCTCAGGTTCTTCGCGGGGCCTATCGTTCACCGACTGGCACCACTTAACCTGCTGGCGGTCTCCAGTGTTTTTGCTGTTGCTGGGCTCTATCTGCTTGGCTCCGTAGCTGGTCTCTCGATGATCTTCCTGGTGGCGACGGTATACGGTATCGGCAAGACTTTTTTCTGGCCAGCAACGCTGGGAGTGGTAGCGGAACAGTTCCCACGCGGCGGCGCTCTGACCCTCAACATGGTGAGCGGTTTCGGTATGATGAGCGTTGGAATCCTCGGTGGTCCCTGGCTCGGCTTTGTTCAGGACAATGACATCAGCGCCAGCATCAAAGCGGCGGATCCCGCGGTTCATGAGCGTGTTGTCGCTCCCAAGACCGAAAAATTTCTTGGACTCGTTGAGTATGAGAGTGTCGATGCGGCCAAGGTTACCGATGCGGATAAGGAGGTCGTTACTCAGGCGCAGAATGCTGCCAAGAAAAACGTTCTCAAGACGGCTACAGTACTTCCGATCTCCATGCTCATCGTATATATCCTCCTGATCATGTACTTCAAGGGCCGCGGTGGTTACAAGCCGGTTGAGCTCGATGGAGGCGACGACGACGATGCCGGCGGAGGCGACGATGCCGGCGGAGGTGACGATGCCGGCGGAGGCGACGATGCCGGCGGAGGTGACGATGCCGGCGGAGGCGAAGCCGAAGTAGCCGACGGAGGCGACGATGCCGGAGACGGCGATGAGAGCGAAGAAGGCTGATCCAGCCTCGACTCTCTGATTCATAAGATGTCAGGGGAAATTCCTCCGGTGCGATGGCCGTGCCGGGGGAATTTTCTTATTCCCGGGGCCGTCCGTAGACCTCGACCTGGTCGTCTTTGTAGAGGGGCTTACCCCAGAGCGTCCTGAGCGCTTCGCCGCATTCCTCGAGCTTGGAGTGGAGGTTTCCCTTTGCCGGGTTGAAGTTGAGCTTTTCGGCAAGCCCGTGGGCGGAATCGCGTTTCGCTTTCAGCTCTTCGTAGCTACGGTTTGTGTGCAGCACCACCACTCCGATTCCAATGGATTCGTCCGAGAAGAGCGCATTGAGTCCTTCCAGGGCGGGTACCGGCTCCTCGGGGTAGGTTCTGCTGTGTTCGGCCTCGAAGATACTTCTGAGGAACGGATGACGTTCGAGCAAACCCTTGACGTGCGGCGGGGTAACCGAGACATAGCCGCCGGTGATGGGGCGGCCGTGGAGGGTCTGGAGATACATGTCCTCGGCGGCCCGCGCCCGGTAGCCACCCGGGATATTCAGGAGGGCGCCTTCGGGAGCCTTCGCCGTCTCCTGGATCCAGTCAGGCTTTGGCAGCTCTCGCAGCGGGTAGGGGACCCAGAGGAAATCAAGGATCACGGCGGCGATGAATATTCCGAGGAGGCGTTTCGGATGGGTCGAGTTCCTCAGCCAGAGACAGGCTCCCGCTCCTGCCAGGATAGAGATGCCCAGCATGGCGGGCACCAGGAAGCGGTTGGCGACCCGGAGCGAACTGAAGGCCGGTAGCTCTCGAAACAGGGCGAAGGGCAGGGGCAGGCCGGTGTCGGCTTTGAGGAAGCGCAACTCCGCGCCGAGTCCCAGCAGGAGAAAAAAGAGAGCGAAGAAAGACCAGAAACGCAGGGAGAGCCGGGGTGAGTCGTTCCTGAAGCTGTCAAAAGAATCCCGCCGTTTGAAACGGAAGAAGAGAGTCGACATTGCCAGCAGCATTGTCGCCAGTCCCAGGTAGGCGGTGAAGCCGACCGAGTTGTAGCTCCTGTATTGATCGTGAATTCCGGAAACCAGGGAACCGAAGAGGGGGTGCTGCGCAGAGGGAATCGCAAGGAAGGCGAGGTCGAGGGGCTTATGGACCTGCGGCTTGGCGGGCGATCCGGTGCCTGAGACGAGCTCGCTGAGCATGTCCCAGGCAAAGGGCAGGCAGGTGAGGATGGCCACGAGAGCGGCGATGCCCGCGCCAGTGATGATCAGCTTGCGCTCGCTCGGGCGCTTGCGCAGCTCGTTGAGAAAGAGCGCGAGAGCTCCGGGCAGGAGCAACAGTCCGTTGTGCCAGGCAAAGAGACAGTTGAGCGCGAAGAAGAGGCCGCAGTAGCTCCAGGAGCGGCTGGAGGGTTCACGGATGGCGCGGACCATCCAGAGCAGGAACAGCGGCATAGCTCCGTAGCTTGCGAGGTTCAGGTGCTCGAGGCTCTGCTCGAAATGCTGGGGAAAGAAGGCGAAGATTGTCCCCGCGAGAAACGCTCCGCGCCAGTCACCCAGCAGCTCCTTCGTCAGCAGGTAGGCGCCGAAGGCGGCGAGGATAAAACCGCAGAGGGTCGCGAAGGACAGGGCGGCGGCCTCCCCAAACACCAGCAGGAAGGGCAGGGCCAGCAGGGTATTGGCCGGCGAGTGGGTGTGAAAGGCGAGCGAGGTCTTTGTTCCCGAGAAGAGCAGCTCGGTTGAGTAGGGGGAGGCGCCTTGCTCAAACAGCGATGTCTTCCACAGCCAGAGATTCCAGTAGTTCTGGAAGAGATCGTTGTTGCCGCCTGGGATGTGACTGGTGAGATTCGCGGCGAGCGGCCAGGTGAGCGCGATGGCGAGCAGGGCGTAGACCGCGAGGATCATCCGCGAGCGGGGCTCTTTCAGTTTCTCCTCAGGATTCATTTCGCGTCGCTCGTCTTCTTTCATACCGGCGGATAGCGGTCGGCTTGCCGGGGAATTGGACGACAGCCGGCTGCCCGGTATTCACCCGGGACATTGAACACCAGTGAGCCCTGCGCGACAATAGACGAGGTCGCGGGTGATTTGTCCAGGTTCTCCGCACGGGTTGAAAAGCCTGTGAATAGGGCTTTTTCAGCGGTCGGCGGCGGTTTCGGCCTGTTCTTCAAGCAGGACCGCGATGTCCTCCATGAGCCGGTTGACGTCCTGGGGGTAGGTGCCGTTGTAGACTCCGCGGATCATTTTCTCTTTGTCGACGAGCACCAGGTTCTCGGTGTGGATCAGGTTCTTGTAGTCATCGTCCTGCCCGTCGGTCACCGCGAAGTAGGACTTGCGGGCGAGATCGAAGATGTCCTTCTTTTTCCCGGTAAGCAGGTGCCATCTCTCTGGGTTGATTCCCTTCTGCTTTCCGTAGGCCGCCAGCGCTGTTACCGTGTCGATTCCGGGGGTGACCGAGTGGCCGACAAGGCGAACCTCGTCGTTCTCGCCGAAGGCATCCTGCACCCGCTTGAGCTCCTCCGCCATCTTGAGGCAGATTCCCGCGCAGCCGGCGAAGAAGAAGTAGGAGACGTAGAGCTTGCTGTCGAGGTCAGCCAGGGTTCTTGTCTGCCCTTGCTGGTCGGTGAGGCTGAAATCGAGTACGTGGTGGATGTCCTCCTCCGGAACCGGGTCTTCATGAAGCCAGGCCGGCTGCATGCGCCTGCTGTTGTAGACCGGAAGTTTGGAGGGGGCGCGTTCCACGATTCTTCCCGCAGGTGAGGAGTGTTGCTCTTTGCCGCATCCGGCAGCAGCCAGGACTGAAGCGGCGAGCAGGATCGCGATGGGTTTCGACATGGTGTTCATTCGCCGCCTTCGCAGGTCCGTTTGCCGGGCAGTCCGTAGCGCCTCCCAGCCCGGTAGACATAGTTGAAGTGGCGCTCTCCATCACGGAACCAGCCCAGCTGCAGACCATCTTCGCGGCCGCCCTTGTAATTCATCAGGCGGTATCGCCGGCCGTTTTCAAACCACTCTTCCTTCTTCCCCTCGGGCCCCCCGGGGAAGGTGGTCAAGGTATAGCGCCGGTTGCCATTTTCCCACCAGGCCTCCTGCAGCCCGTTCTTGCGGCCCTGCTTGTAGTGAAGCGCCAGCCTGGCACCGCCGGCGGGCCACCAGGCCTGGTAGAGACCATCCTTGAGGCCTTCCCGGTAGGAGATCCTGCTTTTCAGTGATCCATCCGCATAGTGCTCGGTGATGGAACCCGTGAAAGGGCTTCCTTCGAAGGCAAATCTTCCGTTTTTCTTCTGCAGCCGTGGGTCAGATGATTCAATCTCGGGTCCGGCCGGCTCCTGCTCTACGGCGGCCGGAGGCGAACTCAGCACCGTGACGGCCCCCTGTCGCGCATTAGCCGCCGGTTGCTCCTCCTGGCGGTCGCAGGAGAGCACGAGGAGCGCGACAGGCAGTAAATAGATCCCAGGGCACCTGGAGGGGTAGAAACGGTTCATGGTTCATCTCAGAGGATTGGACCCGGGAAGTCTTACCGGGGCCGAGGTGGTCTTCCTCCACCTCCGGGTGGCGGCGGCGGCGGTCTTCCTCCTCCGCCTCCTCCTCCGCCGCCCAGGGTCACGTTTCCACTGTAGCAACCGAGAATAAAGGGGAACTCGGTGGTCATGTGGTAGTGGTACTCTCCATCGGGTTCCCGCGGGGTGGGGCCGAAGTGTCCGTTGCATTCATCCAGGTTGGCGGGGGGCCTTCCATTGACGTCGTTGGGGCCATAGATGGCGAACCCGTCAAGAGAGAAGCCGTAGATCCAGGAGTGTTCGCCGGGCTGGTCGTCCATCCAGCAAAGCGGCATCTTGTGGTAGTGGTACATGCTTCCCGGTGAGGGATGGGCATTGCAGTTGTCGAGCCAGTTCTGGGGGACAACGCTTCCGCCGCCCTCGTAGGGATTGAACATCGCCACGCCGTTGATCCCGATCGCCATGATGCCCAACTGGGTGTCGGTGTTGGCCGCCGCGAGTTCCGGATTGAGAGGAATCTCGATCTCGTAGTTCTGTTCGCCGATGACATTCGGATTGCCCGGCCAGGGGCCGGTTTCGTGCTGGGGAATCCCATCGCTCTCGATGACCATCACGTCATCGAGATAGGTGACGGTGACGTTGTCGGTCCAGCTGATCGGCTGGGTGCCAAGGGTCCGGTCGCCTTCGCCGACGGGTGGCTCGCCGCCGGGATCATCCAGGCATGTCGATCTTTCACAACTGAGCGAATCGGGTGTCGGGTCCCTGCCGCAGTCGGGAAACGGAGCGGGAATCGCTCGTCCGCCAGAAAAGAGATTGGCGAAGAGATAGACCGCGTCGTTCAGCGCGACTTCGCCGGAATCATCCGTGTCCGCCGCGTCGATACAGTTGAGCGCCGGTCCTCCGAGAAAGAGATAACCCAGCGTGGCCACTCCATCGCTGATGTCGACTGTTTCATCGAGGTTGGAGTCTCCTCGTACGAAGCGGGACTGCGCCTCGGCGGTGGTGAAGGTGAAAAAGGCGAGAGCGAGGGCAACCATCGCGCTTGCGTGAAACTTGCTTTTCATATCGTTACTCCAGGGTAGAAACCAGGTGAGTCAACAGACTCAGGACCCGACAGGTATCCAACTGCGTGTTTAAACCCCGCAACGTCAGAGAGGTTGCGGCTAAAGTCGAAGCCATTGTACCGCCTCGTTTTGCCGGGGAACAGCACAGGAAAGCCCATTGTGAGAAGGAGTCAGCCTTGCCCCGGCCTTGCACGCCGACTTCAGGCGGTGATACAATCCGCTCTCGTCGCGCATCGAGAGCGGGTGTAGCTCAGTGGCAGAGCGTCAGCTTCCCAAGCTGAATGTCGAGGGTTCGACTCCCTTCACCCGCTCCATTTTTTCCACGCGGAGGCTGGTTCGTGCCTCGCAAGGGCGGAAAAGCACCTATTTCGGGGATTCTTCCGGCCCAGGGGCTTCCTCTGTAACAGAAAGCAGGGTGTCGAGCTTCACCTGGTCGAGGCGCTGGATGGCTCCGCTGGCGGGCCAGCGAATCTCGACGAAGACGATCCGCTGGCATTTGCCGAGCCCGATGAGCTGGGGCAGGGGGCTGGCCCCGAAGCTGCCGCCGCTGGTCACGCTGCGGTAGACCGAGCTACGGACTCCGTCTGTTTCAATCTCTACCCGGATCCTCGTTCCGATCGCTGAGCGGTTGGATCTTGTTCCGCGGCAGCTGACCCGGATCCAGCGGTTGCCGAAGCCGGGATTTTCAAACAGCAGGTCGCGGTAGCGGTCGCCGATGTAGGCGCCGCCCATCTGCTCAAAGACATCCATATCTCCATCCTGGTCGATGTCGGCGAAGGCGATGGCGTGTCCTTTCTGGAGATGGCCGAAGCCGCCGGCCATGGTCACGTCGACAAAGCGGTCGCCTCCCCGGCCAAGCAGCATCAGGTTGGGCATGATGGAGGCGTACTCCGGGTCTCCCGTTCCGAGGTAGAAGTCGAGGAAGCCGTCTCCGTCGAGGTCGCCGAAGTTCGAGCCCATCGGAAGCATCGGGAAGTCCAGTCCAACTTCGGCCGCCGTATCGGTGAAGCCGCCTTCGCCATCGCCTCGATAGAGTCTCGCCGGCTCGTATTTTCCGGGTTTGCCAAGCAGGCGCCGCGCCTGGTCCTGGGTCTTTCCATCGTAGCTCGAGGCGAAGATGTCCAGGTTGCCATCGTTGTCGTAGTCCCAGAACCAGACAGGGAAGCTCTTCAGCGGCCGGGTGACTCCCGCCTCGGAAGCTATGTCGGTGAAGGTTCCGTCTCCGCCGTTTCGGTAGAGCCGGTTCTCCGCGCCCAGGTTTGAGACATAGAGGTCCTGGTCGCCGTCGTTGTCGATATCTCCCCAGGTGACTCCCTTGGTAAAGCGGGAGTTCAACACCCCGGCCTCCTTAGCCACATCCTCGAAGATGCCGTTGCCCGTGTTCCTGAAGAGCTGGCAGGGCGCGGCCAGGCTCTTCGAGGTCTCGTTTCCGATGTAGAGGTCGAGGTCGCCATCGTTGTCGTAGTCGGCCCAGCCCGCTGTCTGGGTCGGGTAGTGCGCCTCAGCGAGGCCGGCGGAGAAGGTGACATCCTCGAATTTAAGCCCTCCGAGATTCCTGACCAGGGAGTTGGGATGGCGTCCCCTGGCGCCCAGCCAGGCGCCGCGGAGCACGAGAAAATCCAGGTTGCCGTCGTTGTCGTAGTCTCCCTGCACGAGGTTGAGGCCGCCGAAGAGGCCCTCCAGTCCGCTGCCCTCGGTCTTGTCTTCAAAGGATTTTCCAGCGGAGCTGATGAACAGGCGAAGCTGACCGCCTGGTTCCCAGGTGGAGCTCAACACGTCAAGGTAGCCGTCGTTGTTGAAATCATCGATGACGACTCCTCCCGAGCAGTTGAAACGGTCGAGGCCCAGCCGGGGCGCCACGTTCTTGAACCGCGGTATTTCAAGCTGCGAGCGGAAGGCTGATTCCGGGATGAGGTAGGGCAGCGGGACCTTGGCCGGATAGCCGTCAATGGTCATGTAGGCGATGTTCAGAAGCCACCGCGATGCCATGTAGAGGTCGCTGTCAGGCGGGAGCATCTCCATGACCCGGGCGAAATATTTGATCGCCTGGCGGGAGCCGGTAGGGTCGGTATGGATGCCTCCTCCACGGATTGGCAGGATGCAGCTCTCGGGGGTGAAGCGGGCGCAGCAGTTCAGGGTCTCACCCCGCCGCATGTGTCCGACCCCCAGCCGGAAGATCGTTTCAGCCGAGTAGTCACGCCCGATCCGGGAGCCGACCCTGGGCAGGAGGCCGACGGCCGTCTCCAGCAGCTTGATCCCTTTCTCCTCGTTGCCGGCCCTGAGCTCGGCGACGCCCGCGAGGCGGTAGAGCTTCCAGCGGTTTTCCAGGGGAGAGTTGTCGGGCAACTGCTTGAGCTGCTCGCCGTAATTCCGGGCCAGGCTGTCTCCGTAATATCGATTTTCAGCGCGCGCGATCTCTGCGTATTCACCGAGCAGGCGAACCATCCTCTGGTGCCCCGATAGCTCGGTGTTGTCCTCCGCTGCTGGCTTGTCGCCGGGAGCGGGTTGTTGGGGGCCACATCCTGAGATGGCCAGCAGGACATACAGGGCGAGGTAGAGACGGAGAGGAAGGCGCATATGCTCTTATCGGTTATCTGACAGGCAGCCTGAGCGACATTCGCTTGTTGCCTCGGAGAATTTTAACGGGGATCAGGTCTCCCGCTTTTCGCTTCCGGAAGATGTGCACGAGGAGCTCGCTTTCGGTGAACCGCTCGCGAATTCCGTCGAACTCGATGACGATGTCGCCCTTGCGGAAGCCGGCGTCTTTCGCCGCCCGGTGAACTCCGTATTGCCCGACATGCCGGACCCACAGGGCCAGTCCCTCAAGCCCTCTTTTCTTGCGGTCACCATCCCAGACGTCTTTCAGGCGCATTCCACCAAACCCCATACGCCGAAGCGGCCAGGTGCTCCCTCGCCAGGAGATATCAGTGCTCTTTCTCCAGTCGGCATCGAGCCTGAGCTTGAGCCGGGTTGTTTTTTCAGCCCGTTTCACCACAGCCGTCAGTTTTGCCGGAGATGGAGCGTTGTGGAGGACCCACTGGATGTCCGCGGTCGACAGGATGGGCTGGCCCTCGAGGGACAGGATCCGGTCTCCGTGGCGGAAGCCGGCCTCATGCGCCGCGGATGACGGGACAACATTTACGACCAGGGCTCTTTCAGCCGGGGAGAGTTGCAGCCCCAGGGCACCGGGCAGGGGCCAGGGGTAGAGGATCTTATCGGGAAGCGGGGCCTTCTTCGACCTGAGAAGCTCTATTTCCGCCGCATTGATCATGTGGCAGTGCAGGCAGCTCTGGGCGACCTTGCCGCCGTAGTTGAGCAGGGGGGTGTACCTCTTGAG
>Ga0066842_10000044_pt1 | contig 32447 bp, 22 predicted proteins | sample ETNtaG_19_FD_67289 | JGI IMG/M metagenome (GOLD analysis project Ga0066842, IMG submission 67289) | Marine microbial and viral communities from oxygen minimum zone, Eastern Pacific Ocean - ETNP201302PF86A | ecosystem: Environmental > Aquatic > Marine > Oceanic | place: Pacific Ocean: Eastern...
GCGGCCAGCTTCTGCCCCGACCTCGCAAGACGCAACAGGGCCAGGTCTGAGGGCTGGTTGTAGCGAATGATACCTGTGACCGGGATGCTCCCGGCTACGCCCTCACGGCGGCATCTCACCTTGTAAGCTCCAAGAAGAGGGCTGTAGCGTGTCAGCACCACCCCATCGGGATGGACAACCACCGCCTGTGCAATCCGCGCGAACTGACCGCTCTTGTCAAAGAGCTCGAGAATGGCCAGCGCCGCATCGACCTTGACTCTGCGGACCGTGGGCGGGCTGGAGGGAGCCTTCGAGGCAGGTCCGGGCTTCTTCCGGTTAGAGAGCGGCTTCCCCGCCCTGGCAGGAGGCGGCGCGGGAGTCTCTCCCTCAACCGCCGGCTTCATCACGGCGACGGAGCGCGGCTGTCCCTGCCCCTGCGGCACACCAGGATCGACAGGCTGCTCGAAAAAATAAAAGAAAACGGCCACCTGGATTCCCGCCAGCCCTGCGATGAGAACCAACGTGTGACGCAACCCCCAGCGTCTCTTGCCTCCACCGACCGGCTGGCCGCACTGGGTACAAAAGGACGCTCCATCCTCGTTCCAGCTTTTACAAGTCTGGCACTGTAACATGACCTGAAGAGCTCCCCCCGAAGACCGGGCGCGTCTGTGAACCTACCAGCCGCTCATTCCAAGCCGCTGGTCACTGCAACCAGTATGCAGGACGCTCCCCAATGGCTCAAGAACGTCGGGAGATTTATACCGGCAGAGAAGGCTTAAAATCCGGCGACAGGGCGCAATTTGCTGGAGGCTGTGCTGAAAAAAACACGCCCATCACGCAGAGAATACCCAGAGCTGTCGCTGAAGACATCCAGGGAACGCAGCGCGCCCTCCAGGCGGGGCAGGGAGATCAGGAACGGCTTTAAAATAGCCGGCTCCCTGGGATCCGGAAGCAGAGTACCCAGCAAGCCGCCGATCTTCAGCAGCCAGTCGCCGGGGTCGGAGAGCCCCGAGCCCACGCCCTTGTAGAAGCTGTCGACCGCAAGATCCGATTTCGGCAGCCATTTGAGACCCCCGGCATCAGCCAGGGAGGCTGACTTGCCCTCAAGGGCGGCGGCAACCTTCCTGAAAGCCTCTCTCGATGTGGCCAGGACCAGGAAGTTCCCGCGCACCCCAAAGGCGATATCGAATCCCAGCAAGCCCGAGCTGAAAACATGAAAACCTTCCCTGGCTCCCTCTTCAGTCTTGCTGCCAAGCTCCAGGTTCCACTCCCTCAGCGGCCCGGCAAGAGCCTCGACAGCTCCAGCGATCGCGCTGGAGGCCCTGTCAGCATCCTTGACCTCGAGAAGAAACGCGCGTGAAGGTCGAGCGCCCGGCGAGGGAGGAAAGACCGCGGTCACCCGCCGCCCGGTAAGGTTCTGGAGAATCTCACGCCGCAGGCGAATACCAAGCCTGGCCTGCTCACGCTCAAACCTCTCGGCTGATTCCGCATTCCCTGTAATGTTGACAAGCAGCTCCATGCAGAACTCATAGACTCCAGCCGGATCCGTCCCCGAGGTGGCGCTGTAGGAGACCGCGTCAGCTGAGATTCCGGCGGCGAGTCCCTCAACCGAGGGCTGACCGGCAACCGCCTTTATCAGCGGGTTGCCGATGGCCTCGCTGAGGACAGTACGCGAGCTCGATTCCGCCCCAGCGGGCGTAAAGCTCGCGAGATAGTGGTACTCCTCAATCACGTCAAGGATCACCACATCCTTCAGAACTCCGCGAGGTTGAAAAATAAACTCGAAACGCGCGGTCTCCTTCCCGGCGGGAGCTTTCCTGCCAATGCGCTTCTTCATCTTACTCTGCAATTGCTCGTAGCCGGGTGTCCGGGTAAAGCCCGGAGAGAGAGTCTCGCCGGAGAGCAGCTGAAAGCTTCGGCGAAGAAGGGCGGCTGAGGTCGAAATCCCAATCACGTCCCCTTGGGCGCTAACCGCTATCTGGTCAAGCAGGTCGAGACCATTCTGAAGAACCGTGGTCGCTGCGCCGTTTCGAATACCGACCTCGAGTTCATATTCTTCACCCAGGCTGGAATAGGCGTAGAGCAGGTCCCGCAACCCCAACAGCTCCGCGGCGATCTTCTCTTTCTCTCTACGAAAGAGGAGAATAAACTCAAAGGTTCCCCGGGCTCCCACCCGTCCGCCGATCGCCACCTCGGATGAGGCGAGGTGCCACCACGGCAGGTTGGAAACGATGCCTCGCCAGCGCTTGAGGTGAGATGTGAAGGCCTTTCTCGAAGCGGGAGGAAACGTTTCTCCCAGGTGGCGGAAAAACGTGTCAAGGAACCCTGAGCTCGCGATCTTCTCCTGCAAATGACCGAGATAGGTGGAGGCGAAGCCCGAATCTTTCGCGTTCTGCCAGTGCAGGAAGAGGACGGACTCCGGCGGGATTCCGGCCTCGAGGGGCCCCGCCAGGGTCCGCCCGGACCAGAGGCCCTGCCCCAGGATCAACGCGGCCAACAAGCACCCGACAAGCGGAAGGCTTGCCGGCCGCCGCGAGGCGGGGCTGGAGACGCGGCGTGAGTCGCTCAGGAAAAAATCCATTCAAGAATCGCCTTCTGGGCATGGAGACGGTTCTCCGCCTCCTGCAGAACAACGGACCGGTTGCTGTCGATAACGTCATCGTTGACCACGACATTCCTGCGCACCGGCAGGCAATGCATGAAATAGGCTCTGCGCGTACGGCTCATCATCTCGCTGTCCACCACCCAATCCTTCAGGCTGTCGCGAAGATCCTGCTCAGCGGCAGGGTCATCGTAACGCAGCAGGGATCCCCAGGACTTGGCATAGATCACATCGGCATCGGCGGCCGCCTCGAGACGATCATGGACAACCTCTACACTGCCGCCTGATTCGCCGGCAAAGTCGCCGGCCATATTCATGATTCCCTCCTGCAGCTCGAATTTCTCCGGATGAGCGAGGGTGACGTGCATCCCCATCTTCGTCATGGCCAGCAGGGCCGAGTTGGCAACAGCCATCGGAAGGGCGCGCGGATGGTTCGCCCAGGTAATGGTGACCTTGCGTCCCTGGAAATCCTGAAAGAGCTCCTTGATGGTCACGAGATCGGCGAGCGCCTGGCAGGGGTGGTACAGTGCCGACTCCATATTGAAGACCGGGATCTTCGCGTGCTCGAGAAACGTGGTAAAGGTCTTGTCCAGGAGATCCTCCTGCTGGTCCTCGCCGCGCGCGAAGGAGCGCAGGCCCAGGGCCGAGAAGTAACGCGAGAAGACGCCGATGGCCTCCTTCACATGCTCGGCTGAGGCACCGTCCATGCGTTTGCCGAACTCGGTCTCCAGGGCGAAGAGCGTCTCGGCATCGAGGGTGCTTACATCTCCTCCCAGCTCCCTCGTCGCTACCTCGAAGGAGCAGCGAGTACGCAGGGACTGGTTCAGAAAGAGGAGGGCTATCTGGCGATGGTCAAGAACCTCCGAATAGGGGTTCTCCTTGAAGGCGAGAGCCCTGTTAACAAACTCCCCTATCTGTTCAGAGGAGAACTCGTTCAAGCTGTAGAAATGCCGCATCTAACGACTCCACCAGTATTTTGAAGGCGTTGAATGTCCCACTTTAGCCGGGGATGTGCAAGCCATTATAGGCGCGCGAAAATCGGCTCAGGCGAAGATATCATCCAGCGCCGCGAAGAAGACTCCCCACTCCTCCTCGCTTACCGTCAGTGGAGGCAGGAGCCTGAAGGTCTGGGGATCTCCGGAGGTACCAACCAGGATGCCGCGATCGAGAAGAGCCGCCTGGATCTCCTTCGCCGGCTTCTCGCAACGCACGCCGAGAAGATAGCCAAGACCCCGAACCTCCTCGATTCCCCGGCCGACATATCCTCCGAGGCGCTCGATAACGCCGCTGGACAGCCGTGCCACCTGCTCGACGAGACCCTCCTCCTCGATGATGCGATAGGTCGCGGCCACCGCCGCGGCCGCCATCGGGCCTCCCCCGAAGGTGGTGGCCTGGTCTCCGGCTTCCACCGTGGCCGAGATCTTCTCATTCGCGAGAACGGCGCCGACAGGATAGCCCCCGCCCAGACCCTTGGCCGTGGTCACGAGGTCCGGTTCTACCCCCCAGTGCTCACCGACAAACCATTTTCCGGTTCGGCCGTTTCCGGTCTGCACTTCATCGAAGATCAGCACAGCCCCGGTGCGGTCGCACCAATCGCGAAGCCCCCTGTAATAGTCCGGCTCGGCCATCTTGACGCCAACGACGCTCTGGATAGGTTCGAGAATGACGCCGGCGATCTCATCCGGATCAAGAGCCTCGAGGGCCTCCAGGTCGCCAAGGCGGAGAAAGCGTGTCCACTGGGAAATATTCTCCGGAAAGAGATCGCGGGACTTCTCGAAGCCCGTAACGCTGAGAGCACCAATGGTCCGGCCATGGAAGTCTTCCTCCATGGATACGATGTATTTCCTGCCGGTGGCCTTGCGGGCGATCTTGAGGGCTGTCTCGTTCGCTTCGGCGCCGGAATTGCAGAAGAACGCCTGGTGCATGGAATAGCACCGCTCGACCATGAGCTTGGCGGCCTCCGCCCGAACAGGGCAATAACAGAGGTTCGAATAGAAATCGAAAGTACCCGCCTGCTCCGCGATCGCCTCAACCCACCTCGGATGGCAGTGGCCCAGCACGCAGACGGCGTGCCCTCCATAGAGATCGAGGTAACGGCCGCCCGAATCATCTTCAACATAGCTTCCTTCAGCTCGAACGAAGCTCAGGGGAAAACGAATATTGTTGTAGGTCGGAAGGATGTAGCGATCCTCGGTTTCTTTTGAATTCATCCTGCTTGATTCTCCTGTTGCTTCCAACCGGGCATGTCCGCGGCCGTCAAACAAATCCACCCGGCGCGCGAAGACCCTCGGTCTCATCCAGGCCGCACATCAGGTTCATGTTCTGCACACCCTGGCTAGCGGCTCCCTTGCCGAGGTTGTCGATCACGGTAAACACCACGCCATTATCTCCCTCGCCGCCGACTCCTACCCAGGACCGCGGTGAGCCCTGGACCCAGCGAAGATCGGGAGAGCCCTCCATCACCTCCACAAGGCTCTCCCCGCCGTAGGTGTCGGCATAGATCGCGTGAAGATCGTCAGCTCCCACTCCCGGGGTAAAGATGGTCGTGAAGATGCCTCTTACGAAGGGACCCGACTGGGGCACAAACTGCAGGCTGAAGTCGGATTCGCCCAGCCCACCGAGAAACGCCTCGACCTCCAGCATGTGCTGGTGAGCCAGCGGCTTGTAGGAGCGTACATTGCTGAAACGCTCGGGATGATGCGTTGTCGAGCTCGGCTTGTTTCCGGAACCCGAGGACCCCGTCAGGCCCAGGAGGCAGACATCTCCCGAGAGCCGCCCGGCGGCGGCCAGCGGCGCCAGGGCGAGCAGCATGCCGGTGGCGAAACAACCCGGATTCGCCACCAGGCGGGCCTCACGCACCTTGTCGCGCTGGAACTCGGTGAAGCCGTAGGTAAAACGCGGCAGCCAGTCAGCGGCGCCATGCTCGCAGCCGTAGTATTTCTCATAGCCCTGGGCGTCATTGGTCCGGAAGTCGCCGGCCATGTCGATAAAACGTATCTCAGGACTGGCCTCGGCAAGCCTCGGAACCAGGTTCTGAGACTCGTTGTGAGGAAGGGCCGCGAAGGCGACATCGACCTCGGAGACCCTCTCTTCCCCCTCCGCCTGGGAGATGAAGGCTCCGGGCACCGCGGCCTTGAGATTCGGCAGGACAGCGCCCACCTCCTGCCCGACGTTGGAATGCGCGGTCACCCAGGAAAGAGACACGGCGGGATGAGCGCTGAGATAGCGCAGCAGCTCGGCGCCGATATAACCGGAGCCCCCGAAAACACCCACCCTCAACTGGTCGTTTGCCGAATTGGTCATCTCACCCTCTCTGAAGCTTCACTCGTCCTTCGCCTGGTCATTCTCCCCGGCGCTCCTGTAGAGCCGTGAAGGAATCGCTGAAATCGTCGAATATCCCCGAACGTCGTTGCCTTCCCAGAGCTTGGGCATCTCACCGTAGACGCCGGCCTCCGCGCCCGCCATGGTGCAGGGGCTCGCGGTCGTGACAACGCTGAAGGTCCCGGGGCCGAAGCGCACCCCGGCCGTTCCAGTCACGCGCTCCTGGGAAGAATCGATCATGGCCTCTATGTCCCTGAGCACGGGCTCGAAGGCCTGCCCCTCATGCAGCAGCTTTCCATAGAAGGAGGCCATGTGATCCTTCCAGAAACGCTGCCAGTCTGTCAGGGTTATCTTCTCGAGCTCACGGTGCGCGTGGATGAGCACTATCGCCGCCCCGGCCTCGAACGCGATCCGCCCCTTGATGCCAAGGACCGTATCCCCGATATGAACTCCGAGTCCGACCCTGTAGCCCCGGCAGAGCTCACCCAGCTTATTTACCAGGTCGACGCCATTGAGCGCCTCACCGCCAAGCGCGACCGGTACTCCCTTCTCGAAGCCGATCTCGAGCAGCTCGCCACCTTCCACCTCATCGGTAGCCACCGCCTGCTCAAAGACATCACGCGGAATCTCGCTGCCGGAATCGTGTGTCACACCACCGCCGATCGTCGAGCCCCAGAGCCCTGAATTGATCGAGTATTCGCGAACGCTCGGGTCAATATCGACGCCCCGCTCCTTCAGGAAGTCGTACTCCTCCTCCCTGCTGAGTTTCTCATCCCTGGTGGGAGTGACAATCTCGATTCCCGGAATCAGCACATGAAAGGCGGTATCGAAGCGAACCTGGTCATTGCCGGCTCCCGTGGAGCCATGCGCGACGGCATCCGCTCCCGTCTCCTTCACCTTGCGGGCGATGACCTCGGCCTGCACCACGCGTTCGGCCGCCACCGCCAGTGGATAGACCTGGCCGCGGAGCACATTGCCCTTCACCAGGTAGCTCACCCAGCGGTCGAAGACCTCCTGGCGAGCGTCGATGGTGTAGTGCTCGATGGCTCCCAGGGAGCTCGAGCGTTCCTCGATCTCGGCGAGCTCGGCGGCATCAAATCCACCGGTGTCAACCGTGACGGTCACGACCTCAAAGCCCTTCTGCTCGAGCAGGTAGGGAATGCAATAGGAGGTGTCAAGTCCTCCGGAATAAGCTAGAACGATTTTCCTGGCCTGGTTCATTTGGTTATCCGTGGTCCTTCTGGAATCGCGCCTGGAGCGCGTTAATCCGACCGGCAACCGCGCCGGTCTCCTGGTTCTGTTTCTTTACCTGGCCCATGATCATTTGAGCGCCTCCCTCCAGCGCTCGAGCTGCGCGGCGACCTGGCTCGGGGCGGTACCCCCGGGCACATCCTTGTCGGCGAGCGAGCCCTCGACCGAGATCGCCTCGAAGAGATCCTCCTCGAAGGCCTCGTGGATGGAGCGGTACTCCTCGAGGTCGAGAGAAGGAAGCGAAACCCCCAGCTCCTCGGCTCTCCGTACACAGCTCCCTGCAAGGCCATGGGCCTCCCGAAAGGGCATTCCCTTTCGGGTCAGGTAGTCCGCGACTCCAAGCGCCTCGAGATACCCGCCCTCGAGGCTTCCGGCTGTACGCTCCCGGTCAACCTGCATGGTCTCGACCATCGTCGTAAACACCCCAAGAATGCCAAGCAGGGTATCATGAGTATCAAAGACCCCCTCCTTGTCCTCCTGCAGATCCTTATTGTAGGACAGCGGCAATCCCTTCAGGCAGGTCAGCAGCCCGATGAGATGACCCACAACCCGGCCGGTCTTACCGCGGGCCAGCTCGCAGGCATCGGGGTTCTTCTTCTGTGGAAGCATCGAGCTGCCGGAGGTAACCGAATCATCCAGGCGCACGAAGCCGAATTCGCTGGTCATCCAGAGGATGATGTCCTCGCTGAAACGCGAGAGGTGAACCATCAGCATGGAGGCGGCGTAGAGAAAATCGCAGGCAAAATCCCGGTCGCTCACTCCATCGAGCGAATTAGAGGTCAACGAGCTGAAGCCCAGATCCTCCTGCAGCTTCTCCCTGTCGATGCCAAACTGGTTACCAACACAGGCTCCCGAGCCCAGTGGGCAGGAGTCGGCCTGCTCCGCGGCCCAGAGGAACCGGCGCCTGTCGCGCTCGAGCATCTCTACATAGGCCAGCAGGTGATGGGAAAAGAGCACCGGCTGGGCGCGCTGCAGGTGAGTGTAGGCGGGAATAACGACATCCTGGCACGCCTCAGCGCTCTCGACGACCGCCTTCATCAGTGCCCCGATGGCATCGGCTGCTTCTTCAGCGGCTCGCTTCACATAGAGACGGAAGTCCGTAGCCACCTGGTCATTGCGGCTCCTGCCGGTATGCAGCTTCGCCCCGGCCTCCCCGATGAGCTCGCTCAACCGGGCCTCGACGTTCATGTGGATGTCCTCAAGCTCTTCACTGAAGGTGAAGCTTCCCGACTCGATCTCGCCGGCGACCTGGTCCAGCCCTGAGCAGATCTGGCCCAGCTCATCCTCGGAGAGAAAGCCAAGCCCCGACAGACCGCGCGCCCAGGCCTTGCTGGCCTCGATATCTTCGCGGTAGAACCGCTTATCGAAGCTGATGGAGGCGTTGAGGCTCCGCATATTGTCGGCCATGCCTTTTTCGAATCGTCCGCTTCGCATCATCCCTGCTCCAGGTATTCGGACTCGGCGCTATCGCTGATGACCATCGTGCCGGTCCCCTTCTTGGTGAAGACCTCGAAGAGGAGCGAGTTATCCGCCAGGCCATCAATAATATGCGCCCGCTTCACTCCCGCGCGCACGGCGTCGACAGCCGACTGCAGCTTCGGCATCATGCCGCCCGAGACGCCCCCGTCGGCGAGCAGGCTCTCGGCGCCTGACTCTGTGAGATAGCTGATACGGCTCGAAGGATCATCTATATCTTCGAGAACTCCACCCACATTCGTCAGCAGGAAGAGCTTCTCGGCTGGCATGGCCGCGGAGACCATGGAGGCGATGGTGTCGGCGTTGATGTTGAGCACGTTGCCGGCGCTATCGGCTCCCAGCGGCGCGACCACGGGAACGAACCGATTATCGAGAAGGACATTCAGAACCTTGGAATCCACCACATCGATGTCGCCGACGTTCTGGAAGTCGACCTCCTTCTCCTCTCCCGTCTCCCTGTCAACCAGCCTCACGGGCGGCCGCCTCGTCGCCTGGACCAGGTCGCCATCGACTCCGGAGAGACCGACCGCGGGCGTCCCGTGACTGCGCAGAGCCCCCAGGATGTCGGTGGAGGCGCCGCTGAAGACCATATTGGCCACCTCGATCATGCGGTCGTCGGTGATCCTGCGCCCGTTGACCTTGACGCTCTCAATCCCGATCTTCTCCGCCATCTCAGAGAGCTGGGGACCGCCGCCGTGGATAATGACCACGCGAATATTCAGCTGGTAGAGCAGGGCGACATCGTGGCTGAGACGATCAAGAAAACCATCGGCCTGCAACAGCTCGCCGCCGACCTTGATGATGAAGGTCGAATCGCGGTACTGCCTGATGTAGGGGAGCGCGTGTTTGAGTACTTCTATGTTTTCCACGAGACTTTAAATCCTGGTATTAGCTGGTAAATGGGGGCGTGAAACGAAAAAAACCCGACTCCAGTGACTGATTCCGGAGTGGGCTGGCCTTCAAAGATCTGGTTGTTTCCGCTTCGCCGGGGTCCGGGAATTCCTCTCGGCCCCCTGGCGTTTTCTCAGATGCGGGATCTTCGAGCCAGCCGACAACGGGCGCAGGACGCTCTGAAGCGTCTGCGGGTTGATCTAGGTCTAGAACGAAGAGTATTCATCTTTGCGAACCCCAAATATGCTATTCAACCGGGTTTTAGCCGTGACTGGCACCGTTGCCGCACGACAACGCTTAACTGCCGAATATAGCCCTCAGATGAGCCCATCGGCAAAGAAAATCTTGCCCAGCCAGTTCAAATCTATCACAATTCCGGCCCTGACGCACGCTCAGGCCGTTTCTTCGAACGACCGAATATATTTGCCTCGAATTTCACCCTTTTCTCCAGGAAAGACCCATGACTGAGACAAACCTGCTCCAGGGAAAAAAAGGCGTTGTCCTGGGCGTTGCCAACAAACGCAGCATCGCCTGGGCGATCTCGAAGGGTATGAGTGACGCCGGCGCCGAGGTGGCCTTCACCTACCAGAATGAGAAGCTGAAGAGCCGGGTCGAAGATCTCGTCTCAACCCTGCCCGCCGAATGCCCTCTCTACCCCTGTGACGTGACCGACGATGAACAGGTTGCCGCCCTGGGCGAAGGCCTTAGCCGGGACTTCGGCTCGATAGATTTCCTCGTCCATTGCCTGGCCTTTGCCAGCCGGGAAGATCTCGAGCGCGGCTTCAGCCAGACCTCGCGTGAGGGCTACCTCCTCGCCCAGGAGGTGAGCTCCTACTCCCTGACCGCGGTATCGCGTATGGCCGCGCCGCTGATGAAAGATGGCGGCAGCATCCAGACCCTCACCTACCTCGGCAGCGAACGCGCGGTGAAGAACTACAATGTCATGGGCGTGGCCAAGGCGGCGCTGGAATCCTCGGTCCGCTACCTCGCGGCCGACCTCGGCGAAAAGGGAATCCGGGTCAACGCCATCTCGGCGGGCCCGATCAATACGCTCGCCGCCCGGGGCATCTCGGGTTTCACCGACATCCTCGGACAGGTGGCTGAGCGCGCCCCCCTGAAGCGCAACGTCGAGACCGAGGAGGTTGCCGGCGCATCTGTCTTCCTCGCCAGCGACCTCTCGAGCGGAATCACCGGCGAGGTGATCTACGTCGACTGCGGCTACAACATCGTCGGACTCTGATTCGCAGCCCCGGCCTCCCTCAGAAACCGCAGGGGGTGTAGAACTCGCAGCCCAGGCCGACATCCGGAGTGACATCGATGTCGCAGGCCGCCAGGGGCTCGGCCGGAGGAGCGCCGCCGATGAAGAGATAGTTCAAGAGATAGACTCCATCGGTAATATCCACCTGTCCGGAGTCATCGACGTCGGCGGTGTTGAGACAGCCCGGCGTATCTCCCTCGAGGAACAGGTAGTTGAGAATGCCGATGGCATCGCTGAGATTGGCCAGCTCGTCCTGGTTGACATCGCCCCGGCGAAAGACCGGATCGAGCGCGGCCGTTGTCACGAAGCTCCAGCTTGGACCAAAAACTCGGCCGCATTCATTGCGTGCCACGATACGCCAGCAATAGGGAGTGGCCCTGTCTAATCTCTCCTCGATCTCCCAACTGGTCGAGCTTGTCTCGCCAATCTTGACCAGTCCTCCGCAGGATCCCAACCAGACCTCGTAGATGACATTGTCAAGATTCGGCGGAACGAGATGCTGGAATTCCGCTGCGCGCGTCACGTCCTCCCCGCGACAGACCTCATCCCCGCAGCGAAGGCTCACAAAGCAGCCGTTCTCTTCAATGACATCTTCCTCCCCACGCACCAGGATGCCCTCGACCAGCAGGGTTCGCGCGTCGAGAACAGGCGAACCCGAGCTTCCGCGCCCGGGGCCTCCGTAGGCCGCGTCGATACTGGCTACGAATATTTCAGGCTGGCGGGCGTCCCGAACCACGGCTCCATCCGAGACCTTGAGAGGGAGCCCGAATGGATGGCCCATCGCCAGCAGCTCCTGACCTTCCTCAACCTGCCCTTCACGCCGAACTGCGAAGGGCTCCCGGCCATCAACCTCCCGGTCAACCCGGACAACCGCCCAATCGGCGCCCTGCCCTTCAACCCGGTTCTGGAGAATGCCCTCGCAGAAATAGACCTGGGAAGCATCGAAGTCCAGGATGGGAACTCCAGGCCTCTCCATCCTGCAGCCAAAGACAAAGGCAAACCGGCCGCAGTCGGAGTCATCTGACAGGCACTGTCCGCTGGTGGCGAGGAGATCGGGGCCGACCAGGAAAGCCGAGCAGATCCCCGGATTCGGCTGGTCGACAAATCTCTCCGTTTCGCAGAAGGAGGCCGTCTCTCCAAGGGTCCGCGCCGGGAGGCTGAACGTCCCGTCGGGATTCTCGGTCAGCTCGGCGCGGTCTACTACCATGGCGATGGACTCGAGAGCTTCGCGCCGATCCTCCTGGATGACCGCGTAGGCCTCCATCCGGTCATCTTCGCCATAGACAATCCGGGCAGCTACCTGCCGTGCCTGGTTCCATTGCAGGGTCAACCGGCGGCCCACCTCAACCGATGCATCGCCCGGCACCGGCGCCTCCGGACGGGGAGGGGAATCGCAGGGGATCGAAAAAACCCAGCGCAGAATGAAAACACCAATATCCTCGTTCTGACCATCGACGACCAGATGATAAGGAACTCCCGCGGAGACTCGAAACCGCACCCGGCTGAAACCGGGGGTACCTACCTCGTCCACATCATCGTTCTGGGTAATGCGCTCCAGGGCATCTATTGAATCACCTGTGTAGACCGCCAGCAGGGTATCGAAGCCGCTTCCATCCGTGCTGAAAGATGCCTCTCCATCATTGGCGGGAGTCCAGGTGTACCAGACCGAGCGGCCCGGGATCTGGCCAAGATGATAGGGCTCCTCTTCTTCCCGGGAAGAGCCGGTATTGCTGCCGATCTCCATCCCCGCCGGCCCGTCAAGCTCCCAGGCCGCGGAGAACGCGTCATTGGCGGGCGCTCCGGCGGAGCGCGAGAGATGCCAGGTCAGCAGGATGTTCCCGACATTGCCATTCCAGCCATCAACGACAATGCGATACTCCCGCCCCTGGGTGACGGGAAAGACGATCCTGCTTTGAAAATCATCCCAGGAATCATCGTTGGATTCGAGAAAAACCGTATTGCCGACGGTCTCTCCAGTATAGGAGGCGAGCAGGGTATCGAAATCGCTGCCGAAGGTATAAACGGTAAGCCTGCCAGTAAAAACCGCGGTCCAGCGAAACCAGACCGAAGCGCCCCCTGCATTGTCAGCGTGGAACTCCTCACCGAGCTCCCGGCTCGCTCCGCGATTGTCGCCGGTCCAGTGGCCTGAGAGACCTTCGAGAGCAGCGGCATCTGCGTAATCATCATTCTCCGGAGCAGCCTGCAGAACGGCAGCGGTGCCGGGCAAGAGGAGCATGACGCACAGGTATGTGGAAATTACGGACCTGGAGTACACGAGAGAACCTCTATTCACGGGTAAGCGCCCCTTCCAGATGAAAACTCATTCAGCCCACTTCCCACTCTAACTCCAGCCAGTGACTTACTTACCATCTAGTGTACCATTAAGATGCCCTTTCAAAACCCAGGGACCTGCCGTAAAAGACCCACAGAGCCCCAAACGGCCGGAACAAGCCGAACCAACGCCTGAGAAGTAAATGAAGACCGATCCCCCAGCCCCTGAATTGTCGCGGGAAAGAGGCCTGAAAGGACTGGGAAGCGCCCTTCGCTGGATCTCGGCGCTGATGCTCATCACCGGCCTGCTGCTTTGCGCAGCCTCCCTGCCGCTTGAATCATCGCTCAGGCGGCTCTCATCATTGATCGATGACGCGGGTCCCTGGGGTCCAATCCTCTATGGAGTCACCTACGCCATCGCCACCGTGGCGATGGTGCCGGGATCCATCCTGACCTTCTTTGCCGGGGTCTCCTTCGGCCTGGGAGTCGGCACCCTGACTGTCTCGATCGCCTCCACCGCGGGAGCCGCCCTGTCGTTTCTGGCCGCCCGGCGCCTGGCCAGGAACCGGGTCTCGCGCCTGCTGGAACAGCGCCCCTACCTCACGGCCATCGACAAGGCGCTCGAGGAGGGCGGCTGGAAGACGGTCGCCCTCATGCGGCTCTCTCCGGCTATCCCATTCAATCTACAGAACTATCTCTGGGGACTGACCCCTGTTCGTTTTCTCACCTACACTCTCGCGAGCTGGATCGCGATGCTCCCGGGCACCTTCCTCTACGTCTACCTTGGCTATATCTCTCGCGAAGCGGCCGGCGCGGCAACGGGAGAGGAGCCGCTGCAGACAGCGAGGTGGATCCTCCAGGGAGCCGGGCTGCTCGCCACGGTGGCCGCGACAATCTACGTCACCCGGCTGGCCCGCGGCCAGCTTGCCTCACTTGGTAGATTTGACAAGCCGTCTCCCCCGGCCCGGGGCATCGATCTCAAGACCATCCTGCTCACCACAGCCGGAGCGCTCATCCTGGCCTGCGGCCTCCTCAGCCGGTTCCAGCCAAACCTCCTGCGTGAGGCGCTGGTCGACCTTCTTGGCCCGCCGCGCGCCGAGCTGACCGAGAGCTACTCGGCCAACAGAGGAGAATCCGTGGTTGACCACTCTCTCCTGAACTCGGTCCTCAGAACGCATGTCGATCCGGAGGGCTGGGTTGACTACCCGGCCCTTGCCGCCAACTCCGAAGATCTTGACCGCTATATTGAGAGCCTTGGCGGCCAGGATCTCGACCGCCTGGGAAGAGACGAACGACTGGCCCTGCTCATCAACGCCTACAACGCCTTCACCCTTCGCCTGGTGCTGGACCACCATGGCCGCATCGACTCGATCCTCGATATCCCCGAGGAGATACGCTGGGAAGACCCGCGCTGGAAGATCGGCGGTAAGAGCCTGAGCCTGGACGAAATCGAACACGACCAGATCAGGAACCATTTCCGCGAAGCGCGAATCCACTTCGCGCTGGTCTGCGCGGCCGCCGGCTGTCCTCCCCTTCGCTCGGAGGCCTACACGGGAGCGAAGCTCGAGAGCCAGCTTGAAGAACAGGCGCGGCTCGTGCATTCAAAGGAGACCTGGCTGCGCTTCGATCTCCGGGAAGGGCTTCTCGAGCTCAGCCCGATCTACGAATGGTATTACACTGACTTCGAGGCCATCTCCGGTTCGGTCCAGGCCCACGCCGCCCGCTACCACGCGGCCCTTCATCAGGCCGCCCGTAGCGGCAGAAAATTTACGGTTCGGTACCTGGATTACCCGTGGCATTGGGAGCTGAACGGAAAGGCCGAGAAGAGACCGCGCTGAAGAACCTCTAGAGGCGGCGAGCTGTCGAAGACGGAATCAGTACTTCGAAGAGTAGAGGTTGTTCAGTCGAGCAGTGGAGTCACCGAGCTTCTTGCAGGGCGCCCCCATGCGCTCAAGCATGGCGAGGTAGAGATTGTTGAGCGGTGTATTCTTCGGATAGCGCACATGGCGCCCCGGCTTGAGGGTGCCGCCACCCTTGCCCATCAGGATGATCGGAAGCTCATGATGATTGTGACGGTTCCCATCGCCGATACCACTGCCGTAGAGGATCATCGAGTTGTCGAGAAGGCTGTAGGACCCCTCGGTTGAAGCCTTCAGCTTCTTCATGAGGTAGACAAACTGGTCCATATGGAATTTGTTGATCTTCCTGATCTTCGCCTGCTTACCCTTGTCGTTGCCGTGATGGGACAGAGAATGATGGCCCTCGGGAACACCAACGTTCTTGTAGCTCTTATTGCTGCCCTCGTTGGCAAACATGAAGGTCGCCACCCGGGTCAGGTCGGCCTGGAAAGCGAGAATCATGATGTCACCGAGGAGCCTGATGTGCTCGCCGTAATCACCGGGCCTTCCACCCGGGAGGCTCTGGCCGACCTTCTCCGCATCCTTCGGAAGCTTGCGAAGGGTTCCGTCCTTTTCCTTGTCAGCCTGGGCCCGGGAGAGGCGGCCCTCTATTTCACGGACCGCGGTCAGGTATTCGTCAAGCTTGCGGCTGTCGCTCGAGCCCAGCTTCCTGCTGAGCTTCCTGGCATCACCAAGAACAAAATCGAGGATGCTCTTGCGATAGCGCTCATTGACCTGGGTCTTCTGTTCCGAAATATTCGGAAAGAGACGATCGAAGAGCTGGCGGGGACTGGTCTCCTTGGCCATCGGCATCGAGGCGTTCTTCCAGGAGAGATTGTGCGAATAGGCGCAGCTATATCCCGAATCACAGCTTCCGGTCTGTTTACCTTTATCACAACCGATCTCAAGCGAAGGAAAAGAGGTCTCTTTTCCTATGCGGGCAGCGGCGTACTGGTCGACCGAGACCCCCACCTTGATATCTTTTCCATTGGTCTTCTTGGGCTGCGCCCCGGTAAGAAAGGCGGCAGCTGACCTGGCGTGGTCGCCGGGGCCATCGCCGTTGGCACGCGCCTTGTCCTGGGTCAACCCGCTGAGAACGAGCATATGGCTGCGCAGATCCTTGAGCGGCGCGAGCGTCTCTGGAAGCTGTCTGAGAGCACCGGTCTTCTCGGGAGTCCACGTCGGCATATGCGCCCCGTTGGGCACATAGAAGAAGGCCATACGGCGGGGAAATTTCTTTCCGGCGGCGTGGGCCCTGACCAGGAGATCCGAGGGAAGCATGGCATCAAGGAAGGGCAGCGCCATGGCTGTCCCTGCACCCCTGAGAAACGTTCTTCTGGCTAACGGACTTCCAGTGTTCATGTCAGCATTTAGCTCCGGTATCGCTGCAGCCGTTTGTTCTGCCCTATTTCACCGCGGTCAGCGGTTTTTCCCCTCTGCGTTTCCTGAACTTCTCAGACAGGACGATCTGTTTCACTAACGTCGAAAACCGGTAGCCTCTCAGAGCGAGCTCTTTCGAGATCTCATCTACCAGTGAAGTATCAGTATACTCCAGCCCCCGGCCGAGGGCAAAGATCATCATTTTCTCGGTCAGGCAGCGGCAGAAATCGGCCTTATGCCGCAGCAGAAGGCTCTTCAATTCGATCACATTCTTGAAGCTCTGGCCGCTCGGCAAGGTGCCGTTGACAATAATCGGCGCTCCGGACTGGGTTTCCCGAAAGGTGCCAATCCCGTCAAATCTTTCGAATCCCAGCCCGATGGTGTCCATCTTTTCGTGGCAGACCGCGCATTCGGGATTCTGCCGGTGCAGTTTCATACGCTCGCGGAGGGTCAACCCCTCCTCGGTAGCCTTGCCGGCAAAATTATCCGCGCCCGGGGGAGGAGGGGGAGGAGGGCTTCCGAGAATCTGTTCGAGAATCCATTTCCCCCGCTTCACCGGAGAGGTCCGGGTGGGATCGGAGGTGATCGTCAGAACAGTACCCTGGGTGAGGACTCCGCCGCGGCGCCCGTCCTTCAGGGCGACACGTTGATGCTTCGCGCCGCTCACTCCGCGAATACCGTAGTGCTCGGCAAGACGCTGGTTGAGAAAGGTGAAGTCCGAATCAATAAAGAGGAGAACGCTGAGATCCTTCTTCATGATCTCCTCGAAGAAGAGCTCGGTCTCCCGGCACATGGCATCCCGGAGCTGCTGATCGAAATCGGGGAAGGTTTCCTCATCGGGAGTGACCAGCTTCATCGTCCGGATGCCAAGCCAGTGGGCAGCGAAGGTTTGAACCAGGGCCTGCGATCTCTTATCCGCAAGCATCCGCTCGACCTGTTTTTCAAGCACGCTGCGCCTTCGAAGGCTTCTCGTGCGGGCGAGCTCGAACAATTCATCGTCCGGCATGCTGCTCCAGAGAAAATAGGACAGCCGTGAGGCGAGTTCGTAATCGTTGAGGGCGCGTACCGCCTCGGGATCATCAGGCTTTGGGTCGATCTCTACCCGGAAGAGAAAATGGGGAGACACCAGCATGGCCTGGACCGCGAGCTGGATACCTTTATCAAACCCATCGTCATTCTTCACCGCAAGCTCGACAAGGCTGACCAGGGCCGCGGTCTCGCTGGAGGTCAGGGGACGCCGAAAAGCCCTGAGTCCGAAGGCCTTGATGATTTTCCTGGCGCAGGTCTTCATCTCGCTCTTCTTTTTCGGCGAGCAGATCAGGATCCGCTCGCGGGATTCATCTTTAGACCAGGCCGCCTCCACGATCTTCTCGCCCGCCTTGAGATATTTCTCCATCAACAGCGGCGGTATCGAGAGCAGATCGCTGATGTTATCGAATCCATAGCCAATTTCATCGGCGGGAAAAGCATCGGCCAGGTCGAGATCAACGCCAACAAGATCATGGACCGTATAGTTGTACTCGACCTTGTTGAGCCTCCTCATGGTAACCCGGCCAGGATCGTTCCCATTGCCCTCGTTGAGTCCGAAGACTGCCGCGTCAATCCAGGCGACGACCTTGGAGACCTCATCTTCTGTGGGCTTCCGGCTTCTCTTCGGAGGCATCTCGGCCGCCTTGATCTTCTTGGCCACAGCCTCCCATGCCTGCTTGTCCTTAACCGCCTCGGAAGCGACAAGATAACCATTGAGCGCCAGCTCACCCTTCTTCTTCTCCTGGTTGTGACATGAATTGCAGTACTTTGAGAGAAAGGGAACTACGTGGGCCTCGAAGTAGGCCTCCTCAGCATTCTTCGGAACCACCGGTCTCACGATAACGGGTTTCGGAACCGGCGGTTTTTCTTTCTTCGCCGCGGGAACCGGGGTCTCTACGGCAACGGCGCCCCGTCCGCCGTCCGACGGCTTGGGCTTCGCTTCAGCCGGAGGCGGCTTCGCGGCAGGGCTCACCACGGCCCGCTTCGGCCTGGTGACCTCTGGTACCTTGGGATACTTCGAGCTGCTCTCCTTCCGGGATGGCTGACTCCGCCGGACGAGAAGGTTCGTATTCGTACCGGCGGACGGCTGTTGCGAAGGAGGATTCCTGAAAAGAACGATCGCCAGGATGATGCCCATCAGCACGGCCGTCGCGACCATCATGGGCAGACCGGCTGACCTGGTTTTAGCCTTGTAGGAATCAGAAACACGCCTGCGCGGGGCGATGCCTCCAGCCTTTGCCGACGGCCGCGCCGCCAGGACGGCGCCGGAATGAAACTCCAGGCGCGAATGGCCCATTTTCAAAATATCGCCATCCCGCAGCTCCCTGCCATGAGCGGGACTGGAGCCAATGAGAGTAATGTTCCTGTCTCCAAGATCCTCGTAACGAACCACCGCTCCCTGGCGCAGCACCCGGCCATGCTCACGCGAGACGGCCGAATCCTTGAGAATGATATCGTTTTTCTGCGAGCGGCCGAGCAGGGTCTCCCCCTCGGGAAGAATCACCAGGCGCGGCTGGGAATCTTCACCGGCAATCGCGAGCAGAAAATGGGGTCCGCTTACTTGCTTTGGCACAGAGAAATTATACTCCGCAAATGACCTGGGGAATAAATTTCCGGGGCCTGCCGACGGCAAAGGCTGGAGCTACCCGGCCCTTGGCGCCCCCCATGCGGTCGAGCTCGCCTATGTCTTCAACACACTCAAGGCCGGCCGCGCCGGGGAAGGCGGCCGGAGCCTTGCCCGGAAGCTCATGAAATACTGGGTGCGATTTTCCGAAACGGGCAATCCCAACGCCAAGGGGCTACCCGCCTGGCCGGAATACGATTCGAAAGAGTCCTCGTACCTGGAGCTCGGAGATGAACTGAAGACCGGCGCGGAGCTGGGAAAGAGGACCTGCGACGCCCTCGACCGTTTCACCTCCAGGGCCTACTCCACCATGGAAGCAAAAGACTGAGCAAACCCGCGAACGCGCGTCTACTCGATGATGGGAAGGTAAAAATGGGGTGAGCGAGGGGACTTGAACCCCCGACCTCCTGGACCACAACCAAGCGCTCTAGCCACCTGAGCTACGCTCACCACAATGGATCCTTCCTGAGGAGCCTCCCACTGGAAAGCTTCCTGGAAATCGAAACACGAGTTTACGAACCCGGGGGTTTATTTCAAGCACTAACCCTCGCGAGGGAGAGCAGCCGGAAGAGTTGGAGCGCTCGAATCAGGACTCGTCCTTCTTTGAAATGACCGTCTCGAGGCCCGAGATGATTCCCTCGAGCTTCCCGGACAGGTTGTCAAATTCTTCCGCGGAGAGCTTCAGGCCGGGGTCCTTGTTCCCCCGGAGCTTGTTCCACAGTCCCTTCTGCTCACCTTCAACCTGGAGATTGAAATCATGCAGTTGGTCCCTGAGCGAGTCGCGGAGCCGGCCCAGCCTCTCTGCCATCGCCGACTGGTCGCTCTCCCACCTGGAGACAACATCCTTCAGGGCCAGCCCGAGTTCGTCGAGACGCCCGCCAAGGGTGCTCCTGATTTCTTCGACCCCCTCGCTGTTGCGGCCCAGCTCTTCCTGAGCCGCGGCTGTCTGCTCACGCAATTCTTTGAAACGCGCTCCCATGCTCTCGATCTCGGGAGTGGTAGAGTCGATATGCTCAACCTGCCCGGAGACCTTCGAGAAGGTCTCCTCGATACGGCCGAGACGCTGACCAACCTCTTCTCCGAGGCTCTCTACCATTCCCCTGGAGGGAACCGATTCCTCTACACGACCCAGCATTTCCTTCAGCTCGCCGATTTGCGCGGTCAATTGTTCCATCATCTCAGAGATCTCCTTACCCAGGCGAACTTCCAGCTCACCCATCACGGTCTTTGCCGTTTCCGGAATGGACTGCTTGAGCTGCACGAGTCCTTCCTCGATATCCATAACCATTTCACTGACGACCTCGAGCTCATCGTTGACCTGCCGGCCAGTGCCGGCGGCCTCCGCCCGCACCTCGTTGACATCGAGCTGCAGAGCTCCAAGACCATCGTCAAGCGAGGTGCCCAATTCGCCCGCCCTTGCCTCGATTGAATCGAGCCGGGCGCGGAGCTCATCCACGGACTCTCTCATCCCGGCGACACCGCCAGACAGAGCCGGAGTTGAATCCTGCCCTGCATCCGCCTGCGCCACCCTGCCCCGCAAATCCTTGAGTTCAGGGAAGAGCTCGTCGCCTCTTTCCTCGATAAGAGACACGACGACCTCCCTCACCGCCTCCTTGAGGGTTGTCCTGGTAACCGAGGCCTGGCACATCGTCTGAAGGGCTGTACGAACGTCCTTCACCTTTTGAGCCACCGCCTCCAGTTGCTGTCCCTCAGGACTGCCAACCCGATCGACGTCCTTCTCCACACCATCCCATTGATCAGAAATCTTCTGTATCATGAGCCCACCATTTCACTTCTTCTCTGCGGCGACAAAGCTTAATTCCAGCACGAAGCCGACTTCAGTTCTAAAAGTAAGACCGACACTAAGGAAAAGAGAGGACTGACCCGGGAAACTCCACCACGAGCCTGGGGCCGAATCAGCGCCGGTATATTATCAGCAGATTTCAGTATAAGCAAGGCGCTCAGAACACGTCCCGGAGAAGTTTGCGGGACCAGATCTCTCCACCCCCCGGGCCTCACCTCCCGATGAGAACAAAGTTCAAGGCAATGGCGTAATCGCCCTGCCTGTTCACCTCCGCCTCGAGCTCAGCGGTCAGCATCTCACGCCCGAGAATCTTTGACAGCCAGTCGATGCTGACCGACACGCCGTAGCTCTCGAGCAGGCCAACCACATCTCCTTCTTCAATAAGCTGGCCGAGATCAAAACGTAATCTCAGGTTGGTGTCCACGCGATAATGTTCGGACACAAGGAAGCCTTCACGGCCCGGGTGCTTGGTCTCGGGCTCCCCCAGCCGAGGGAGGGGATCTTCCGTATTGAAAAGCTTCTCGAAATGAACCTTCATGGACCCCGAGTCCATGATCGTGAAAGGCCCCCAGCCCAGGAGCTGGATATCTCTCTCGCCGCCTTCGTAGCCTTCCTCGAAAAGCGCTCCCTTGAGCTGGCTTGAATAGTAATCTCCAACCAGCAGGTTGTACTCATGAGCCTCCCTGCCGATCTCATTGATGCGCAGCATCTGCTCCTGGTACTTATCGTAGGCCAGCCCCGAGCTGTTCTCGTAGTTCTTCTGCCACTCCCTCTTCAGGTTACGCCTGAGCTCAACATAGAATTTTTTCTCGGCCAGTCTCCTGGCAGCCCTGGCAAACCGGGTCTCGACAGGAGGCTTGAGCCTGAACATGGGGTCGGGATCATAGTTGACGTAGACCGGCGGCTCATCAAAAACAGGCCTGTCGAAATCATTCTCCAGGCTCCTGGCGGTAAATCTCTCGAGCCCGCGGGATTCGCTGAAAAAACCATCCTGTTCGAAGGTCGGAGGCTTGAGTGTTCTGATAGCGACCCAGGGAGCTCTTTCTCCGCGCTGGCCCGCCCGCGAACCGCGCCGGACTGCGCGCCTTATTTTCCTCGCCTCCGGAACCGGCGAAACCGGCGAAACCGCGGCACTCCGATTGCCGCGCTCAAGCTCGAGCCGCGCAGCGAAAACTGCGGCGCCGGGACCACTGCCCGCCACATCTGAAACAGCCACCGACTCCTGGGCTGAAAGGGAAGACCCCATCAGCAGAGCCCCAAACGCCATCGCCGCTATCAGGGCAAGGAACACGCCAGCCGCTGTCTTTCCAACTCGACCGCAGCGTTCAGGACCCTGGCTACAACTGCCCAGATTCATTTGTTCCCCTCTCTCGGCTGCCCGGAAACCTCCGCGAAACCGCTCAAAAAGAAAGCCGGTCGGCCGAATTACCTTCACACTTCTTCAAATCCGACATTTCCCGGGACCCACTCCCGGAAGGCCTGCCAGCAGGACAAAGAAAACCCACAAACAAGCTGCAAGTCACACACAGACCGCTACAGGAACCGCTAAAGGGACCGTTCAATCACAGCCGGAAGCAGTCCTGAGAGAGAAAAGTAGAGACTCTGATCTTTTCCTCTAAAGGCAACTATAATAGGGAGATGGGCGCTTTCAAGCCGGGAGCGAAGGTTCTTTATCTGAAGCGACTTACGAAACCTCCAAAGACCCCTCACAGCAAAAAACCGCCGTAAACCCCAACCTGTTAACCGAACCGCGGCCAGGATCAGGAGTTTTCGAGAACGACCCGGATGATCTCTTCAGCCTCACCTGGGGCACTCGCCGGGGAATCGGGCCCTGACAGCTTCTGGCAGGCCGCCTCCACCCGTTTGCGGGCATCCTTAAGCGAAAAGCCGAGCTGTTCCACCAGCACGGTAATCGCGATTTCGGCTACCCGACCTCCCCCGCCTTCCGGTAGCTGCTCAGCCCCGCCGCCAGGCTCGCCCAATTGCAGGACTCCTGCCTTGTCCCGAAGCTCCAGCACCATCCGCTCGGCAAGCTTCTTCCCCACACCCTTGATGCGTTTGAGCGAATCAACATCACTGGATCCGAGATCGCGTATGAGCTCCTTGACCGAAAAAGCCGAGAGCGCCTGCAACGCGATCTTGGGTCCTGTTCCCGAGACCGAGAGAAGAAGCCTGAAAAGTTCCCGCTCCTCCAGGGTGGAAAAACCGAAGAGCTTGAGCACATCTTCCCTGACCAGGAGATGGGTATAGAGCAGCACCTCTTCCCCGAGACGATCGCCGATCCACGACCTGGTCGAGAGAGGGATCTCGACATGCCAACCGACACCGGAGGTTTCCACGACGGCGCTCAGGGAGCCCAGTTCGATCAGCCTACCCCTAAGATGGTGATACAAAAGACACCTCGAACTTTCAGGATCTACCTGAAAATCAACCGCGCAACGACAAGCCTTGCTCGTTGAGCTGCTGCTTGATCTCAGTAAGAGAGGTCATACCAAAGTTCTTGGCCGACATGAGCTCGACCTCGGTCTTGTTGATGAGATCTCTCACCAACCGAACGTTCAAACGCTCCATGCAACGCCGGCTGCGAACAGAAAGGTTCAGTGAATCGATCGGGGTATCAAGTACCTGCGGATCGGCGGAAGCCTCAAGCGGATTCCTGGGCGAGAGCGGCTCACTATCCAGATCGTCAAGTCCCTGCCCGAGACGCAGCTTCTTCTGCACCAGCATCTCCTTGATCTCGGTAAGAGAGGTCTCTCCGAAATTCTTGTAGGAGAGCAATTCCTGCTCCGTCCGCATGATGAGGTCACCAAGAGTGTCAATGTTCATCTTCTGCAGACAGTTGCGGCTTCTGACCGAGAGCTCGAAATCACTGACCGGGATCCTGAGTACCTGGGATTGACGATCCGCCTTCTTCTCCTGCTCTTTATCGTAGAACATGGTGGTAGAGGCGACGGCGTCATCGAGAAAAAGCCTGGCCCTGGCGTGGTTCGGATGATGCTTCAGGACGGCCTGGAAGCACTGGATGGCATCGTGATATCGCTCACAATCCTCATAGAGGATGCCGAGGTTCATCACCACGTTGGTATTGATGGGGCGAGCATCGAGACATTTCTCATAGTATTCGAGGGCGAGGCCGCTCTGCTCCTCTTCTTCGGTAGCATGGAAGCCCAGCAGGTAGCCCAGACGGAAATAGGCATCGTAATTTTCTTCGTCAAGCGAAATGGCTCGACGGTAAGAATCGATCGCCTCCCTGTAATCGCCGTCTTTCTCACTGCAGAGTCCGCTGGCATAGGCAAACTGGCTGGATTCGCTCTGGCCCGTCTTCAGCGAATCGAGAATCGAACGAGCCTCGTCAATGTTGCCTCTCTGAAGAAGCGCCTCAACAGCCAGGTAGGCAAAATCTACCGAAGCGGGAGATCCTCCCTGGAACTTCTTCGCGATCGCCAGGGCTTCTGCGGGCATCTTCTTCTCCAGGAGAACCCGGCAGAGCCAGTAGGAACCCCAGTCCGAACCACCGTTCGACTCGAGGGTGGCCTGGGCCGCATCCAGATCACCAAGAATCATCTGAAAATACCCGAGAATGGCGCCCGCATCAGCGGTCGAAGGAATTGACCCGGCTACGACACCCCAATCGGAAACGAGAGACCGGAGTTGGTCGGACCCGTTAGCCGTGGAATAGGCCTCGTAGGAGAGACGGTGAAAAGACTGCTTCTGAAGACCCTCCGCGGCGATCTCACCGACGATGGCGCCGAGATCCTGATCCGGTTGGTCACTTGTCTGGTCTGAAACTATATTTTCCAAGAGATCCTCTCCGTGTCGCTTAAACGGGAGAAAAAAAAGAAGGCTCCGAAACCCCTGTCGGCGACCTTTGTTAAACGGACTAAATTAGTCCCAAGATACTGTTTTGTCAATACCTGAGAGAATTCAGATGGCCATCTCGAGATTTTTTCCACCAATGGGTTTTCCCCGGGGCAGAGATGCCGATAATGCGTTCTGCTGGGGCTGTCAGCCCGGGGACGGTCTCTTTGAGGTTTCTGCTTACCGCTCCACTGCAACAAAGTTATCTTAAGCAGGTTAGGTGTGACCCGTACACTCCGGTGATCTGACGGAAAACGATGGAAAAAACACGATTCGACGACCTTCTGGCCGAACTCAATCCGGCCCAACGAAAAGCGGTAACCCACGTCGATGGAGCGCTGATGGTTCTTGCCGGACCCGGCAGCGGCAAGACCCGTGTCATCACCCATCGCATAGCCCACCTTCTGCGCGCGGGAATCCCGCATGACAATGTTCTCGCCATTACCTTTACCAACAAGGCCGCCAGCGAAATGAAGGCGCGAACGGAGCAGCTCTGCGGCTCGAGCAGTCCCTGGGTTTCAACCTTCCACAGCTTCTCCGCGAAGCTGCTTCGCCGCCACGCCTACCGCATCGAGCCCTACGATTCTTCCTTCACGATCTGCGACCGGGCCGACTGCAAGGCGCTCGTCAAGACGATCCTCAAGGAACAGAATATCGACTCGCAGCTCTGGGATCCAAACAGCCTGCTGTCCTCGATCAGCAAGCTCAAGAACGTCGACCATGGAGACGACGCCTCGCTCGGCTCGGACTATAAACATGGCCAGGTGCTCCGGGACCTCTACAACCGCTACACAGATGCGATGCGGGAGCGCAACCTGCTCGACTTCGATGATCTCCTGCTGCTCTCGGTGCAACTGCTGGAGGAGAACGAGGATCTGCTCGAACGCTACCGCGAGCAGTTCCAGTACATTCTCATCGACGAATACCAGGACACCAACTCTGTACAGTACAAGATCGGCTCGCTGCTGGCGCAGAGCCATGGGAACCTGTGCATCACCGGCGACCCCGACCAGTCGATCTATCACTGGCGCGGCGCGGACATCAACAACATCCTGAACTTCGAGAAGGACTACCCCGGAGCGCAGGTCATCCTGCTGGAACAGAACTACCGCTCGACAGGAAACGTTCTCGCCACGGCCAATGCGCTGATCTCCAGGAACCTCGAGCGCAAGCCCAAGGACCTCTGGACCGAGAACCCCGGAGGAGAACCGGTGCGCGTCTACAGGTTCCTGAACGAACTGGAGGAAGCGCGAGAAATCTCCACTCTCATCAGGGGGCTCATCGACGCGGGAACACCCTGTGGAGACATAGCGATCTTCTACCGCCTGAACTCGTTCTCAAGGACGCTCGAACAGGAGCTGATCTACTCCAATATCCCCTATACCATCGTCGGCGGCGTCGAGTTCTTCCTGCGCAAAGAGGTCAAGGACCTGCTCAGCTTTCTGCGGATCCTTGACAATCCCAGGGACAGCGAAAGCCTCAAACGAATCATCAACGTGCCGCCGAGAGGCATGGGCAAGGGAACGATCGCCCGCCTAGAGAGCGTTGCGAGTGAGCTGGGCAGGGGACTTCTCGACGTTGTCCTCTCAGAAGAGCTCAACGATCTCTTCACCACCCGTCAGCGCAAGGCTCTCGACAGCTTCCGAAAGATCTACCGAAAGCTCAACGAGGCGCGGGAGGAATCTGTCGAGAACGTCCTTCGCTCCATACTGCGGGAGACCGGCTACGAAGGCATGCTCGAGCGAACGGGCTACGAAGAAGCGCAGGAGCGCAAGGCGAACATCGGCGAACTGCTTGGAGCCGCGGTTGAATACGACCGAAAGCATCCTGAGGGCTCGTTGACCGACTTCCTGGAACTGACGGCGATCCTGGGAGACGTCGACCGCTGGGACCAGAAGGAAGACCGGGTCTGCATGATGACGCTGCACTCGGCCAAGGGTCTGGAATTTCCAGTGGTGATCATCGCCGGGATCGAGGACGGAGTGCTGCCCCTGCTGCGAGCAGATGATGATGAACCTGACATCGAAGAAGAGAGGCGGCTGCTCTTCGTCGGAATCACTCGCGCCGAGAAGCTGCTCTACATGACGCACACCAACAGCAGGCAGCGCTTCGGACAGATACACTCATCCATCCCCTCCCGATTCCTCGGCGAGCTCACTCGGCCGAAGGATGAGAACACCGACCATCTCGAGTTCGATGCCGAGACCCGGGCGAGCCTGCAGGGCCAGGGAATAAGACGACCCGGCTTCGGACGCGCCCGGGAAGAAAACATAGATGACCCCTTCGGAGATGACCCCTACGCCGACGATGATCCCTTCGGCGATTTTTTCGATATCGATGAGGACCCCTATCCGGCAGGCGCCCGGGTCGCCCACGATGTTTACGGCGAAGGCGAGGTCGTCAGGACCAACGGCTTCGGGGAGCGGCGCAGGATCACCGTCAAGTTCGAGGAGGCCGGAGAAAAACAATTTGTGATCGCCCACGCCAACCTGCGAGTCATCCGGTAGTATACCCGGCTCTGTCTCCCGCCGGGTAACCAGCCATGAAACGAGTCCTCACCGCCTTCCTTCTTCTGAATGCCCTGGGAGCCTGCCTGTCCCCGGCAGCCCGCGCCCACGTCCCCCGACACCTCGCCGGCAGCCAGTGCCGGGTCCTCTTCTTTGAAGATCGGGTTGAAATCTCGATCGACCTGGGCTACAGGGGATCCTGGGCGCAGGCGGAGATGCTCGAGGCGGACTCCGACAGGAACTCGGTGGTCAACAAGACCGAGGCCGATGCCTACCTCGCGCAGGGCTGGAAAAATAGAGTCCTGCGGCGAAAAACAGGGGAGGAAGACCCCGCCATCACCTGCCGGGTGGATGGAAAGAAGATCGAGCTGGAGCTCGTCAAGTCGCTGCATGAAGGTCTCGTCGGCCAGGTCGCGCCGACTCCCTTCAGCCTCTACTTCACCGTTATCGCCCGCCTGGGGAAAACCCCCATGAAAACCGGAAGCACCCACAAGGTTGAAATCACCAACCGGATCCTGGAAGGCGCTGTTCCCGGCCTGCCCATCTTCCTGGTCCCCTTCTCGGGCCATGGCCTGGACCCCTCGAAGGCGAACCTCCGGCATCGCCTGGTGGTGCCGGGGCCAGAGGAGCAGATCATCGACGCCCAGGGGCATCGAATTCTCATCGAGAACAGGAAGCTTGCGGCCGAGCTCAGCATCGAACCTCCGAGGTCCGGGGCGGCCTCCGCCCCCCCTCCCTTCGATGTGGAGGTCAACCTGCAGGCCTCCCAGCCTTCAGGTGAGGCCGAAAGCCTCCCCCGGTCACGGGAAGAAAAAGAAAACTCTTTCTTCTCCTCGCTTCTCGACCAGGATCTCTCGGAGAAAGACACAACCTGGATCCTGGGCTTCCTCCTGCTGGCCTTCACACTCGGAGCCGGCCACTCCCTGGCCCCCGGCCACGGCAAGACCATGGTCGCAGCCTACCTGGCTGGCTCGAGATGCCGCTACCGCGATGCCATCCTGCTGGGGGTCACCACAACCTTCACCCACACCCTTACCTTTATCATCGTCGGCGCGGCCCTCCTCGCCATCATCAGCAACCTGGCAATGGGGGTTCTCCAGGAGCGGCTCATCACCGTCTGTATGCTGCTGTCGAGCATCCTCCTTACCATCATGGGCCTGGCGATCTTTCTCAAGCGGGCCAGGGGGGAGACGAATGACCGAAACGAAGAGTCCCGCGATCATTCCACTGACTCCGACAAGCGGAGAAATCGCCTCAGGGAGCTGCTCGGCCTTGGGATCTCCAGCGGGCTCCTGCCCTGCACTCCGGGCATCATGGTGATCCTCATTGGCCTGCACCAACCCGGCAAGCTCTTCTTCTCCATCCTCCTGCTTTTCTCCTTCAGCATGGGGGTGGGTTTCGTCCTGGTGCTGATCGGGATTCTCACAATCAGCGGCAAGCAGCTGCTGGCGACCCATCGCAGGCTCGCTCCACTGCGCCGGAACCTGCCCGGGTTTTCTCGCGCCTTCTCTCTCGTCTCGGCCCTGGCCATCCTGGCCCTCGGAGCGTTTCTTCTCTCCCGCACGGTCCTCTCGAGACCGACTGAGATCGGCGAGCTCTTCGGCTGGTTGAGGTTCTGAAAAAGCGGACCCCGGGTATTTTATCGGCACATAACAGGCCTGAACTGAACCCCCTGTTGCGCCACTATTTGTGCCCCCTTTTCGCATGAATACCCCATTTCTTGGCGTCCGAAAATATTCATCAAGGAAATAGCGGTCGAACTGCCGATATTCACAAAGTGATATTTACGGAATCTCTGGCGGCCGTTTCGTGGCCCCCGGCGAATTCTCAGGACGGGTTTCGGGAACAGAATAACCAGGAAGGAACTGTTCAGGGAAATGTCTGAGAGCGTCAGCAAAACGACCTTCGTAATCAAAGAGGGGCAGGAGTACTGCTTCCTCTCCAACGACGAGGATCCATTCGAGATCTTCCGCGCGCTCATGGAGCAATCGGGGGAAAAGGGCTCGGGACTGACGCGCGGGGAGGCATACGAAATCATGGAAGGGATGATTCCAGAGCGGCTCAGGTCGATTTGAACCTGGGCGCGAAGAATCACAGCTAAGGAGCTTTTATCGGTCACCAAGGGCCGGGAGAAGGAACAAAGGAAATGGAAGACAACACTCAAACCTATCAGCCGACTCAGCCTGAGCCGGGCCCAATGCCGGAACAGTCCCAGGGAGATACCGGTTCCACGCCGATGGATATGCCAGCCGCGACGCCGCCGCCAGCGATGCAGCCCCCCGTGGTGCCGCCGGCCGCTCCCGCCAGTGACGACAATCTCGCCGCCGAGACAAACGCCCCGGCGGCTGCGGAGCCTGCCGAGGCCAGCAGTCCCGCCCCGGGCGGAGCCGACATCGATTACGAACAGGAATTCGTGAAGTACCTCCGCTACGAGCGAAACATGTCTCCTGAGACGATCCGCGCCTACGAAAAGGATCTCCACCAGTTCATGCGTTTCTTCTGCAAGGAGACGCCTGAAATTCCTCATCCCGCCAGTATCACCACCATGCAGGTGCGTGAATTCCTGGCCGAGTTGAAAGAACGCAACTACAAGCCCACGACGATCGTTCGAAAGCTGGCGACCATACGCAGCTTCTACAAGTTCCTGATGCGCAAGAGGCACATCACGACCAACCCGCTGACCACGATCGAGACTCCGAAGGTCGAGAAGAAGCTCCCCCTCTCCCTCAGCGTCGACGAGGTAGAGAAGCTCCTGAGCGCTCCCCAGGGCACCGCCTTCCAGCCTGCCCGCGACAGGGCGATCCTCGAGACCCTCTACTCGACAGGCCTGCGGGTCAGCGAGCTGACCGCTCTCAACGTGGCCTCCCTCGACTTCAGCGCCGAGGTGATCAAGGCGCGCGGCAAGGGCTCCAAGGAGCGGGTCGTGCCGGTTGGAAGTTTCGCCCTCCAGGCGATCAAGCGGTATGTCCACTCCCGTGAACAGACCCACACGCCTGACGAGAACGATCCTGACGCTCTCTTCCTCAATCGCTTCGGCAAGCGGCTCTCCAGCCGGAGCATTCGGAAGATTCTCGACAAGTACATCAAGGTCACCGGGCTCAACAAGAAGACCTCACCGCATACGCTGCGTCACAGCTTCGCGACCCATCTTCTTGACCGCGGAGCCAACTTGAGAATGGTCCAGGAACTCCTGGGACACAAGCACCTCTCGACGACCCAGATCTACGCCCAGGTCGCCAAGGAGAAGATCAAGGAAAGTTACGCGGACGCCCACCAGCGTCCATAAGCTCTTGGAAAAGAGACCGAAGAGAAAGAGCGGCGACCTCACCGGTCGCCGCTTTTTTTTTGTTGCGGGTTCGCTCCGGCGCCCGTGAATGAAATGCCCGTATTGACAGGACTCGAGGAGCCTTCTATCCTTCGCTTGGCCCCTCCAGGGGGAGAACATGGCAAACAAGAGAGGATGTCGACGCGATGAGCTCACTCGAGACCCTGAAAAAGCTTGTAGAGATTGACTCCCCCACCGGCTTTACCGAGCAGGCCTGTAAATACGCGGCCGAGGTTCTCGAAGGCTACGGCTACTCGCCGGAGCTGAGCAATAAGGGCGCCGTACGCTGCTCGCTTGGACCGGCTCCGAAGCTCGCGATCGCCGCGCACACCGACACCCTGGGAGCAATGGTCAGCGGCATCAATTCCAACGGAAGCCTCGCCATCTCCTCCATCGGCGGACTGTCGCTGAACATGGCGGAGGGTGAGTACGTGAAGGTCTACACCATGGAGGGAAAGATCATCACCGGTACCTTCCTGCTCGACAATCCCTCCTCGCACGCCAACCGGGAGCTGAACAAGACCCGGCGCGACATCTCGAATATGCACATTCGCCTCGACGAGGAGGTCTATACGGAGGCCGACACCAGGAAGCTGGGGATCCGACCCGGCGACATCGTCTGCTTCGACCCGCGCTACCAGGAGCTGCCATCCGGCTACGTGAAGGGCCGCTTCATGGACAACAAGGCCGGCTGCTTCGTCCTCTTCGAAATCGCGCGGCGGCTGCCGCCTACGAACGAGGGACTCCCGGTAGAGCTCTTCTTCTCAAACTACGAGGAGGTCGGACACGGCGGAACCTGCGGCTACTCCGACACCATCGAGGAGCTGCTCGTCATCGACATGGGAGTGCTCGGGGACCCCTGCGAGGGAAGCGAAGCGCGCTGCTCGATCTGCGCCAAGGACACCAGCGGCCCCTACGACTACGCCATGCGAAAGAAGCTCGTCGACCTGGCGGACGGAAACTCCATCCCCCACTCCGTCGACGTTTACCCCTACTACGGCTCCGATGGATCCGCCGCCCTGAGGGCGGGAAACGACTTCCGGGTCGGCCTCATCGGCCCGGGCGTTGCCGCCTCCCATGGAGTTGAGAGGACCCACGTCAAGGGCATCGAAGCAACGATCGAACTCTGCCTCGCCTACATCGCCAGCCTCGAAGGTTCCTGATGAAATGGCTCTACCTGGCCGCCTGTCTTGGGCTGGCATCAACCAATGCGGCCGGAACCCCCGCCACAGACGGGAAGAAGGGCCGCCGCCCCAACGTGGTGATTCTCTTCACCGACGACCAGGGTACGCTGGATGCCAGGTGTTTCGGCTCGCGGGACCTCCGGACACCGAACATCGACAAGCTGGCGAAGACCGGGGTGCGGTTTACCCAGGCCTACGCGCACACCGTCTGCTGCCCCTCGCGGGCCGCTCTTCTAACCGGCCGCCACCCCCAGCGTTCAGGGGTCAACACCTGGATGCAGGGAGACATGAAGGGCAAGGCCGGACGCAACATGGCTCTCGAAGAGATCACCCTGGCCGAGACGCTGAAGGCCGCAGGCTACCGCACGGCGCTCTTCGGAAAATGGCATCTCGGAGCCCATCGCGACCACGGCCCCATGAAGCAGGGCTTCGACGAATTCTTCGGTATCCGCGACGGCTTCATCGACAACTTCAATCACTACTTCCTCCACGGCGATAAGGGCTATCACGATCTCTACGAGGGAACCACCGAGGTCACCCGCAAAGGCGATTACTTCCCGGAGATGGTCGTCAGCCGCTCCCTCGAGTTCATCGAACGCAACCGAGACCGGCCTTTCTTTCTTTACCTGGGCTTCAACATTCCCCACTACCCAGAGCAGGCGCTGAAGGAACATGCCGCCCTCTACCGGGAGCTGCCCATGCCGCGGCGGTCCTACGCCGCGGTCGTCACGACGACAGATCACTACATCGGAAAGATCCTTGACCGGCTCGAAAAGCTCGGCCTGCGCA
>Ga0066842_10000046_pt1 | contig 31977 bp, 30 predicted proteins | sample ETNtaG_19_FD_67289 | JGI IMG/M metagenome (GOLD analysis project Ga0066842, IMG submission 67289) | Marine microbial and viral communities from oxygen minimum zone, Eastern Pacific Ocean - ETNP201302PF86A | ecosystem: Environmental > Aquatic > Marine > Oceanic | place: Pacific Ocean: Eastern...
GGCAAAGGCTTTTGGCCCGATGCCGCCAGCGAACCTTACCGCGATAGGATTGGGCGCCGGAGATGATCGGCCCGGGACGACCCCGAACGCGCTGCGCGTCTTCCTCGCCGAGACAGCCGAGGGAGAAGCCGGAAGAGACCGGGTCCTGCTCCTCGAAACCAACATAGACGACATGAGCTCGGAGTGGATCGGGCACCTCATGGACCGTCTCTTCGAGGCCGGCGCCCTCGATGTATACGTAACCCCGATCCTCATGAAAAAAACCCGGCCGGCCCACAAGATCTCGATTCTCGGCCCCCTTGACCTGGAGAAGGAAGTCGCCGACGTCCTCTTCACCGAGAGCACCACCATCGGGGTGAGAAGAACCGAGATCGAGCGGATCGTGCTCGAGAGAGAAACCACGGAGATCGAATCTCCATGGGGAACCGTGCGAATCAAGATTGCCCGGCACAAAGGCGAGGAGGTCGGAGCATCACCGGAATATGAGGATCTCAAGCGCGCCGCCGGCAAGGCGGCGCTCCCGATCAAGGAACTGCACCGGCAGGTGATGGAGCTCTATCACCGCGGAGAAAAGGGCTGAGCTGAAGCTGACACCGGGAAACCAGGAGCTTTGGCAGGGCCCTCTCCAGATGGAACCTGAGCCAGAGAAAGGATCCGGGAGTGAAGCTGGCAGCCCCTCGCCTCGGGAAGACCGAGAACCTCGCCGATTTCCCGCATGGTCAACTCTTCGCCGCAGGACAGGATAATGATCAGCCGGTACTGGTGGTTTTGATCCTCCAGCTTTATGAGCCTTCGCGTGATGAACTCGCGAACTTCCTTCTTTTTGAACGCGGTCTCCCCTCGTAATCAAACCCGTACTTGTCATCAAGAGCCAGGAGACCTAAGAGGGGGGAGCTGAATTGTCGGTGCATCTCAGCCAGCATTCTTTCGGCAATGAAATCCAGCTTGAGCATCGATTTGGACCCATCGTTTCCCCAGGTAGCGATCGTCAGATCAGCCGCCTAGGACATCAACTCGGTCTGGAACTTCTGCATCTGGCTCTTCAACCGGAGGATGATCCGGGAGTGAAGCTGGCAGACCCTCGACTCGGAGAGATCGAGAGCCTCGCCGATTTCCCGCATGGTCAACTCTTCGTAATAGTAAAGAAGAATGATCAGGCGCTCCTTGCGGCTGAGACCCCGCGTAAGGAACTCGGTAACTTCCTTCTTCTTCAACTCCACCTCGGGATTGAGGCCCTTTTTATCCTCGAGGAGGTCGAGCTTCCGCATCGACTTGGAGCCATCATCGCCCTTCGTCTCCGACGTGAGGCTGGTCATGGTGACGGCGCTGGCCTCGCGAGCCATCGCCTCGTACTCCGACAGGGTCAGCTCGAGCTGAGCAGCCATTTCTTCGTCAGATGGATTACGCCCATACCTCGTCTCCAGGGCTTTCCACGCCCTGTCAATCTTATTGGCCTTGCTGCGAACAATCCTGGGAACCCAGTCGAGCGATCGGAGCTCATCAAGGATCGACCCCCGGATTCTCGTGGAACAATAGGTCTCGAACTTAACCCCCCGCTCGGGGTCAAAGCCGCGCACGGCATCAAGGAGGCCTAGGACCCCGGCGCTCTGAAGCGTCTCTACGTCGATATTCTGGGGAAGCTTAGCCAGCATTCTTTCGGCAATGTACCGCACCAGGGGCAGGTACTTCTCGAGCAGCTGATTGCGGAGGATTACATCTTCGGTACGCTTGTACTCCCTCCACATTTGGATCGTAGCTGGATCAACCTTCTTTCGCATCGGCATCAACCTTCACTTCTAGCGTGACTTGCTCACGCTCAGAATCACCTGTCGGTAGCTATAGTCACCATGAACTTTTATCGGCCGGTCTCGGCCCGAACTTTAGGCCGGAAATCAGATCTGATCTCCCCTCGACCTTCGCCCGCCTCGACCATGGCAACCTCACCAGAAACTCTAACCTGCCAAACCGTCCTCTCAAGGCGGTATAGACAACAATTCACATTCCAATTCATCTTTCACTCCACCTCCGTAGCGGCGGCGAATTTATCAATAAATTTTGATCCTCCAGCTTTACCGGCCTCCTGGACCAGCTTCCGGGCGAGCCTCCTGATACAGACGCTGGCCTCACAAGCGGGATACTGCAGGAGGAATGGCTTGCGTTGACGCACGGCTTTCCTGACCTTCTCGTCCCAGAGAACGGTTCCCAACTGCTCGACCTTTAATCCCTGGAGGTGGACCTTGGCGACCCCGCTGATCCTCGCTCCGACTCGCTCACCCTCAGCCAGGGTCTCGGCGTTGTTGCAAACCAGGCTGATTCTCCCATGACCCTTCTCCCTGTGGACGGTCTTGATGGTTGCGTAGGCATCCAGCTTCGCGGAGGGCTCGGGGGTCGTCACCACAATGAGCTCGTCGGCGGTCGCCGCGAAGTGAATCACGTTCCCGGTAATTCCCGCGCCGGTATCGATGATGATGAAGTCGGCGAGAGCGGTCAGTCTCCTGTAACACCGAACGAGAAATTTTCTCTTGCTCGCGTCCAGATCGGAGACCGTCTCGACACCCTGCGTCCCTGCCAGCAGCTTGATCCCTCCCGGAGCGGGAGTGAGGGCGTCCTCCACCTCGCAATCTCCGACCAGGACATCTTTCAGATCGCCGCGGGGCTTCACTCCGAGAAGCACATCGGCGTTTGCCAGCCCGATGTCGACGTCAACCACGATAACCTTCTGGCCGAGCCCGCTGAGGGCGATGGCAAGATTAACGCTGATGTTGCTCTTGCCGACCCCGCCCTTGCCGCTGGAGACGGCGATGACCCGGTCGCAGTCTTCCGACCGCGCGACCATCTTCCTCAGCCCGTCGGCCTGGTCTATTGGCTTTTCTACGCTCATGCCTGCTGCTTATTCATCACAAAGTCGACAAGTCTCTCCGGATCCGCCGGGAAGATATCCTTGGGAACATTCTGTCCATCCGTCACATACGAAACCGGCTTCCCTATATCCAGGAGGCACCCTACAAGCGAACCCAGGGCCACACTCTCATCGAGCTTGGTCAGGATTACCCGGTCGAAAGACATCGGGGCGAACCGCTCGGCGATGTTCGCGATCGTCTGGGGCTGGGTCGTTGTGCTCAGCACCAGGTGGATCTCCGCCTCCGGCAGGACGTCGATGAATTTCCTGAGCTCAGACATCTTTGGTTCGTCCCTGGGGCTGCGGCCGGCCGAGTCGATATATATGATTTCATCTCCCGCCGTCGAACACTTCTCAACCATCTCGACAAGCTCGGGAGGCTGCTCAACAACGTGAACGGGAACCTTGAAAATGTCCGCGTACTGCTTCAGCTGGTCGACGGCTCCGATACGGAAGGTATCCAGCGTAATCAGGCCGACCTTTCTCCGCTGGTTCACCTTGGCTCGAGAGGCGAGCTTGGCTATCGTCGTCGTCTTTCCCACCCCGGTCGGGCCGATGAGAAAAATGATCCGCGGCCCATCCCCTGATGCCATGGGAGGATTGGACTCGAAAAGCCTGGCCAGGTGAGACCGGACAATCAGGTCCACGCTGTCCTTGGCGGGAAAGCCGCTTGGAAGCTTCTGCTCCTCGATCTGAGAGACAATCGCCTCGGCGATCCTCGACTCGATCTCGCAGCTCACCAGCAGATCATAACACTCCCGCAAAAAAGGATGCGCTATGGAACAGCCCTCGCCCGGGCGCATCAGCAATTCGTTCAGCTTGCTATGGAACCTGCCGAGATCAGCCTGCAGCTTCTCCAGCTGTCCCTGTTCACGTATGGGAGGCCGGCTGATCAAGGTCTCATCCACTTCCCGGACAGGCTCCGGAGAGAGTACGGAAGAGGAAAAAGCTCCGCTGCCGGATTTCAGGCTTTCAACCTGGACCGTGGTGTCGGCCACATAGACCTCCACCATCTCCCTGCTGCCAAAGCCGAGAAATCCGCCTGTGCGGAACTTACGGGATCCCATGATCATGGCCTCGTGGCCAAACTTCCTGCGGATATTCTCCAGCACTTCACCCATGGTACGTCCCTGGAAGCGCTCGAATTGTTCACTCATTCCACTCACTCCTGAAGAGCTGCCGAACTCACCGGAACAATACCTATGTTCACGCTACGATGAATCTCGATCTTTATATCTTCACCGACTTCTTCATACGCAAGCACCGAGAGCCTCGCTGCCCGCGTTCCCAATAATTCCCACAGATGTCTCCGAATTTTCGAACTGCAGACCAGGATGGGCTTGTGACCCTCGGACCTCAGCTCGACAAGCTTCTCGTAGGTCCGCACGCGAATCTGTTCACGAGCCTCGGTACCGAGGTCGAGCACCTCCCCATCAACGGTTTCCGTAACACAGTTTTCAATCAGTCTCTCGAGCTCGGGATCGAGCTTGATGGCATGAAGCCTTCCGTTGATATCCAGCTTGGAGGTGGCGAGCGCTCTCGCGAGGCTTCTCCTCACCTCGCAGAGCACCTGCTCATGCCGAAGGTCCTCCGCAAAGCTGCTCCCGATCCTCTCAAGAATAGTCTCTGTGTCCCTGATGGAGACTCCCTCGAGGAGCAGGTCCTGGAGAACCTTCTGGAGCTGTCCGATCTTTACCGTTTGCGGCACGAACTCGTCAACCAGCGAGGGCGACTTTTCCTTGAGGTCCGCCAGTATCTGCGAAACCCTCTCATAGGTCAGCAGCTCGGCCGCGTGCGCTGTAATACAGTCCTCCAGGTGGAGAGCGATGGCGGTGGACGGGCTCACCAGCTGGCAACCCGCCTCATGGGCCTGCTCCTCCATGGAATCCGAAATCCAGAAACCCGAGCCATCGGCGAGGTCAATGGAGGACTCAAAATCAAAGGACAGCTCTCCTGAGATGGCCGGACGTTCCTCATCCTTCTGCAGCGCGAGACTGCCTCCGGGAATGATCCGCCAGGTTCCAAGCCTGGTCCCGCGAAGCCTGAAACAGTATTCCCGGGAACCGATCTCTTTTGAATCCGACACCTTCACCGACGGCACATGCAGCCCAAGCTCCAGCGCGAGTTTCTGACGCATCGAGGCGAGACGATCCAGCAGGTCACCGCCGCGGTCGCGATCCTGAAGGCTGACCAGGTGAAAGCCTATCAACAGCTCGAGCGTTTCGACCTTCATCAATGTTTTCACATCAACCACGGGTACACGCGCCTGGTCCAGCTCCTCGCTCTGGAGCACGGTGCGTTCCCTGGCCTCTTTCTCTATCCGTTCCCTGCGAAGAATGAAGCCGCAGCAACCGCAAGCCGCCGAGGTCATCAGCAGCATCGGAACCGGAAGACCGGAAGGAAGCAGCAGCCAGAGAAAGCCCGCCGCGGTGAAGAGGATCCAGTCACTCGAAAAGACCTGTCTACCGAGATCGGTGCTGAGCTGCTCGCTGGCGGCGCTTCGTGTCACCAGGAGCGCCGCCGCGATAGAGACCATCAGGGCGGGAACCTGGCTCACCAGCCCGTCACCAATGGTCAACCGCCCGAAGACCTCGAGGGCGCCGGCGGCGCTCATGCCGTGATAGATCATACCGATCCCGAGACCGCCGATGATGTTCACCAGCATGATGACGATTCCGGCCACCGCGTCTCCACGAACGAACTTACTGGCTCCATCCATCGAACCGTAGAAATCCGCCTCACGGCCGACCTCCTGCCGGCGCTCACTGGCCGATTCCTGGTCGATGAGACCAGCGGCAAGATCTCCATCAATGCTCATCTGTTTCCCGGGCATGGCATCGAGCTGGAATCGAGCCGCCACCTCCGAAACCCTCGTCGCTCCGCGGGTAATAACAACAAACTGGACCAGCACGATGACTGTAAAAATAACGAATCCGACCACCAGGTTGTCACCGCCGACAAAGCTACCGAAGGTCTGAACCACCTTACCCGCCGCCAGCGGCCCCTCGGCGGCATTGCCGAGAATCAGGCGGGTGGTCGCAATATTCAGCGACAGGCGGGCAAACGTCACCACCAGCAACAGCGATGGAAAGACGCTGAAATCCAGGGGCCGCGTGACGGAGGCTGCCCTCATCAGAACCAGCAGTGAGATCGTGACATTGATAATCAACAGCGAATCAACAAGCACCGGGGCCAGCGGCACCAGGATGACCATGAGAATACAGATCAGGATCACGCCAAAGAAGAGATCGGGCTGCGACTTGATTCGCCCCCAGATACTGTAGGCGCCTGAATTCTTCAGAACATCCTGTGTGCTCATTCAGCACCCCCTCGACCCGCGGCTGCCGCGGTCACCAGGCGCTTCGCCAGGCCGCGGCGCTTCCGGCGTATGATCTCGGGCGTCTCCTGCCGGGCGAGCTCTTCCTTGAGCTCTTCCTTCGTCATCATCAGCTCTTGTTCGAGTCTCCACCAGCGGTAGAACCAGTCGAGAGCCCCAAGCGCGATGAGACCGGCAACAAGGACGGCCGCAGAACTGAGAAGATACTCCGATCCGAGCCGCACGCCTGCGACACCCGGACTGCTCATCAGGATGCGCGGGCTGACGGCACCCCCGCCGGCAAGCAGCGGGGCGACCGCCCAATAGAGTCCGCCGGCAAGCCAGGCGCACTTCGCCAGCGCGAAGAAACCCGAGGCCAGGGAACTCGAAGAAAAAAATCTTCCCCAGCCGGCGGACGGAGACAGGCGCCCGAGGTCGGGAGAGACCGCAGTGGGCCTGAAAACCCAGCCGCTCTGAACAAGACTCGAGATCAGCACCAGTGCGAGCATCGCCAGGAGGGCCGGCATCAGGAAGCCCGCCGCCTCCAGCAGGATGTCCCGGAGAAAGGGAGGGGCTGTAAGCGAGGTGAGCTTCTGCGCGGCAAAGGCTTCCCGCAGCAGCTCACCGACCCTGGTCGTGGCGCGCTCGAGAAACGGACCTCCGAACTGGCGAAACGCCAGGAGGATCCAGAGCAGGGAAAAGGCCGCGACGAGATCACGGCTTACCGCGACGCGTCCCTGCTCCCGGGCAAGACGACGCCTTGCCTCGGTAGGCTTCTCAGTTTTCTGATCCCAATGCGACGACATCTTTTTTATCCATTACCTCCGGAAACCATCAGCCGCTCCAGCTCGAAAGAAAACTTTCGCCATCCCTTACCGCCGAACGCAGCATCCCGCCCACATACCTTACCGAGACCGGCAACGACGCGTAGAGCGCCGCCATTCCGACCAGCAGCCTTACCGGTAAACCCAGGGTAAACAGTTCGGCCTGGGGAAGCGCCCTTCCCAGCGCGGCCTGGGCCAGTGTTACCAGCGCAAGAGAAAGAAGAATGGGCAGGGCAAGCACCAGGGCCGCCAGGAAGAGCTCTCCACCAATTTCGAGCCCCAGGCGTCCCAGGACGACTGGCACCGAGGCCGCCGTAAGGGAGCCCGGCGGAACCCAGGAGAAGCTCTCGAGCACAGACCTGATCAGGCTGTGATGGAGATTCAAGGCCAGCAGGAGATAGACAGCCAGTCCATGATAGAAAATTCCCAAAGGGGAGCCTCCTCCCCCGGACTGGGGATCGGCGATGAGCCTCGCCGTAAGCCCGGCCTGCTGCGAGATCAGGTCGGCCGCGCCCTGGGCGCAGGCCAGCACCACGAGCACGCTCCAGCCAAGAGCTACGCCGACGAGCAGCTCTCCAGCCAGGATCAGCCAGCACCGCGATGGATCCCGCAGGCCCTCGAGTACGCCCTCTTCCACTCCAGCCAGGCTCTCCCGCAGCACAGGCGAGACTACGACGCCCAGGCTCAGCACGGCCACCACGGCGATCTTCAACCGCCAGGGAAGTATTCCGCTGCGAAAAAACGGAGCGGGGATGAACAGTCCCACCAGGCGGCAGCCAACGAGAATCGCCGCCGGGGGCAGGGACTCGAACACCCATTGCTCTATCGTCACCTCTTGCATTTATCTCAATCACTTCTTATTCCGGGATTCGCTTGCGAGCATCATCTCAGGGGAAAAACCCATCTCCCAGCTGTTCAAAAACGGTCCGGGTATAACCTTCCATCACCTTGAGAAACCAGGGCAGCAGCAAGAGAATCACCGCCACCATGGCCAGGATCTTCGGGATAAAAGACAGGGTCTGGTCATGCACCTGGGTCATCGCCTGGAACACGCTTACGATCACTCCAACCGCCAGGCCCACCACCATCACTGGCAGGGCGAGCTCGATGGCCGTTGAGAGGGCGCCGCGTGAGAGTTCGATAGCTGTCTCCATCAGTCCTCCTCTCCCGGGGAGCCTGAAAGACTCCCGCCCGCCGCAACCATCACCTTGTTCTTCATCACCGATCGCATCTCCTGTTTATCCTCTAACCGCCCTGGATACCGGCGAGCAGCTGCCCCACCACCAGGCTCCATCCATCTACCAGCACGAAGACCAGGATCTTCAGAGGCAGCGAAACGAGGGTGGGAGGAAGCATGATCATTCCCATCGATACGAGCACCGCGGAGACCACCAGGTCAACCAGCAGAAATGGTAGAAAGAGCAGGAAGCCCAGCTGAAAGGCCGTCTTCAACTCGCTCAATACGAAGGCGGGAAGAATCGTGAAAAAACTGAGCTCTTCCAGTTGCTGACTGACGGAGCTCTCCGACTTCTTTCCGGAAGGCCCGCCGGCAGCGGACGATGGAAAAGCCGGCTTCCCCGCTCCCTGGACGGAGACTCCGAGCATCAACCTGAGATCATCCCGCAAGGTGTGCCGAAGCATAAATCTCTTCACCGGCAGCTCTGCCCTCTGAAGGGCCACCTCCGCATTGATCTCCTTTGTTTCCACCAGGGGCACATAAGCCTCCTGGTGAATCTCCTTCCAGGTGGGGAACATCACGGCTCCCGTCAACAGGAAGGAGAGTCCAAAAACGAGCATATTGGGCGGCAGGTCCTGGGTGCCGAGAGCCTTCCTGAGAAAAAAGAGCACCACCAGGATTCTCGGAAAACAGGTCGTCAGCAGAACGATCGATGGAACGACACCGAAGACCGTAACCAGGGCCAGGGCCCGAAGAGGAACGCCGAGATTCTCGCTATCGAGCCCGGTAAGAGTTTTGAGAGTATCGCCCGCGCCTGCGGCCTCCGCCTCCTCAGCGACCGCCTCCTGGGCGAAGAGCCCAGCTCCGATTGCCGGCAGCCCGCAGCTCACCAGGGCGCAGCACAGGATCTTCAGCAATCTGGCTCTCTCTCGAATCATTGCCCCGCCTTGGTCTGCTCTGAAGAATCTGTCGGCTCGGAAGAAGCAAAGACGCGGCCGGGGCTGACATCGATGTCCCCCGGGGCGACCCCTCCACCCTCCGACGCGCTACCGGCTGCCGCACCCTCTTCGTCGAGCCACGGAGCCCGCACAGAGGATGGCTCCTGCTCGCCCAGCACCCTGCCGATCTCATCCTCTCCTTCAATCGTACACAGGGGACTCATAGCATCGCCACACAGGGCAACGACGAGAAGCCTGTCGGGACCCACCTTGAGCAGGCAGGCGGTATGCTTCGGTGAGAGAGGAGCCCGGCCAATGACCTCGAGGGATGCGCGCCCGCCGCGGGCAGCCCCGGAGGAGGGACGCTGACGCTGCCAGGAAAGCAACAACAGGACCCCGAGGCCGGCCCCCAGCATCAAGAACCCGGTGGCGCTCCACAGGCCCCCGCTGGCGGGTGAAACAGCCGCTGTCTTCGGCGAAGATGAACCGCTCAACAATTCGCCGACAGTCTCATCCGGCTGAACATGCGCTCCGTCCTGCGCGAGCAGGAAACCGAAATCCGAACAGCTGAGAAAGCTGAGATAGACGATGACGAAGAAGGCCGGAAGCCGGCGCGGCCCGATCAGCCCATTCTTTCTCATCTCGGCTCTCTCCATTTTCTTTCCTTGCCCTACAGGAGGCCTCACACCGCCGGCACCCTCAGGTGACGACATCTTCGAGGTCTTTCTCCTCGATATCCGCGAGGGCGAGGGTCTCCTCACCATCCGCCTCCGCGTCTTCAGTCTGCACCTCACCAGCGCTCTCGCCGGAGTCATCTTCGTCACCCTCGCCGTCTACCTGCCCGGACACCTCGGCCTGGTACTGCGAAGCGTCTCCTTGCGAATCGATATCGAATCCCGGATCAACCCCGTTCTGGCTGCCAAGAACGAGGGCCACCCGGCGCGCCTCGCCCTTGTGAAGGAACTTTTCACCAACTGAGATCGCTCCATCGACTCCACCTTCGCGGTAGGCCTTGTGTATCCCGCAGAGCACGTCGAACTCCCTGAGAACATCGGTCACCATATCCGCTCCGAGGACACCCATGGAATCGAGCTCCTCCTTGATCCTGACCTGCTCCATGCTATTGAGAGACCCCAACAGGGTCCGGGCGGAGGCCTCGTCCCGCAATGCCAGCGAACGGAATAAAACCGCGACCTTCCTCAAGCCCGAAAGCCTCGAGAAGGTCAGAATCTCGGAATCGCTCGCGGACTCGGCGCCGCCTCCCAACTCGAGGGTGACCGGAATACTCATGAATCTAACCTGATCTCTTTCTCTTAATTTCCCGCCGCAGACAGCTTCCGTCAGTTCCCAGCCGCGGTTCCCGCCGGATTTGACATTTCAACTACCGGGTCCAGACCCTCGCTCAACCACATCTTCACCACCGCCGAAGAGACCTCCGGAGTGTTCCTGGCAAGCCTTCCGGCTCTTTCTACCGCGTCCAGGGTCTCTCGGCATGCATCGGTGCGGTTCGAAGCCGCCAGCTCCAGTTCAAGGCCTCGCTTCCTTCTCGCCCTTAACTTGAAGAGGCAGTAGACCAGCAAGGTCATGACAAACCCGCCTCCTGCGTAGATGGCGTAGATGGATGCGTCCGAAAGCGAACCGAGCTTCCAATCCTTCTCAAAAAGGCCGGCGATAAATGAGGGCGCCTCGGCTTCCTTTGTTTCCGTCCTGAAAAAAGCTTCTGTCTTTACTGTCACCCGGGCGTTGTCCAGCGGTAGCTGGCGAGCCAGGAACTCCTCCTGCTCGCGCTCGAAGGCCTTGAGGCGGCCCGCGAAACCGCCTGCGAAGGCAGGCTTCTCCTCGCCCTCAAGGAGTTGATCCCGCCGAGCCAGAACCTCCTTGACCGCGCCAATATCAAGAACGAGGCTCACCGTAGCGCGATACTTCAGCTTCAGGTTGGCGGCACCGGGTTGAGACTCACCAGCCGTTTCGGCTGCCTCGACAACCTCGCTGGATGCTTCCTCTTCCGTGGCAGGAACAGTCGTCCCGGCCTTCGGACCATCTACAGCGATGTCATCAACGATAACCCCCAGGCGAAATTGTTCCTTTGCGAAGACGCCAAGGTAGAGCCCCTCGATGACTTCGCTGATGTCTTTCTGCACCTCGACCCGCAGATCCCGAGCCATGACCTCGGCAAGGCCATCCGGGCCGCCGGGGTAATCCCGCATGTTGCTGTCGACAATCTGGATCCTCTGGACCTCGATGGCGAACGCGCTGCCGACCAGCTTGCGGATCGTCTCCGCCTCTCTCGTCACCAGGCGAGCGGTTGAATCCTTCATCCGGAGGAGAACGACAGCCGTATCGGGAGTGTCTCGATCGGTTGCGAACCTGCCGGACTTGCCATGCTTGATCACCAGGTCGACAAAGGAGATCCCGGGGTGACAGCGAATGGCCTTCTCCACCTTGCGAATTTTTGCCTGCTCCAGCCTCAGGCGAGCCCTCTCCGGAGTATCAGTCAGTCCGCCGCCGAAGAGCCCCTGGTCCTCCGAGTCCCCCTCATCATCGACCAGGCCGTTTTCAGCGGCCAGCAGAAGGGCTTTTTTATAGTCATCTCCCGGACGAACCTGGATATCGAATTTACGTCCATCGGTTTTCTGGTTCAGCCGCCAGGGGATCTCCTCTGTATCCAGCCGGGCGAGAAGCTCGCGCAGCTCATCGGAATTGCGCCCCAGCCTGGCCTCGAACAGTGCCTTCCAGGTCTCTGTGCTCCCGCCCGTGTAGCTCCACAGGAACAAGCTCACCAGCGTGGTGAAAACGACCACGACTGATATCCGCTGACCCGAACTCCAATTCCGCCACAAAGTGCTCAATTTTCCCTGCTCAGTCCCCTTGCCCGGTTCTCATGTCCTGCTGTTCATCCCATCCTGGTGAACGGCGCTCCCGGCGGTGACCGGGAAAAAGAAAGGAAAAGGAAATAACATTGGACAGACACGGCAGTTAACTGACCGGGTTCGTCCTCCCCTCTGCATTATTTCCTTTTCCACATTCCATCCTTCGGGACTCGTGGCAGACCCCTTGCTGGCCGCCCGGACCCCATTGTCCCCTGACCGGTAGAGGGGTTGGTTTCTTTCTCTTCATTTCTCGAGCAAACGGCTAACTCTCCTGTGCCGCGTCCCAAGGGCGTCAGAACATCCGGAAATGTTCCGCCCCAGTCAGGTAGAGCCGAATATAAAAATTGGTTTATAAAATGTAAAGCACATTTTCGGAATTTGATTTTATCCAAGCTATTTAAATAAAAGTAGTTACGAATTCCTTGCTGCCCCTCAAAACACGCTGTTTCAAAGCACAATAGAGTGTTGTGGAGAGATAAATAAGCCACTATCCCTTGTGACTTTGGTGCCGGGGCGGCCCCCTGGCCTCGAAAACGACCAGCCAAGTCGGGATCGATATGAAATCGATCCGAAACAAGAATTATCGGACCATCAACGGCCTTTAACGAGGATGAGGAAGCCGTCCCCCGCCAAGCGAGTTTCTCCGTCCAGAAGAGATCCGCTTTCACCCGTTGAGAATGCTGACGATTTCCCGAAGACTCCGGCCCTCGTCCTTGAGCTTGATGATTCTCTCGATCCTGGGAAACACCTTCTCGCTGTACAAACGGTGACCCGACTCTGTACGCTCGGCTTCTGTTATAAGTCCGAAGGTCGTATAGTTGTGGATGGTCTGGCGAGTAAGACCGGTATACCGCATGACCTCGCCGATCTTGTAGAGCTTCTTAGGAATCACCGGGTCTCGACCCAAACTATTGGAGTTACTTTTGGAAACAAGTTTCTCTCGCTGCCTGAGCAAGACTTTAGCCGATGACCGCAGAGGGAATAAACCCTTTACCTGGAGCCAAAGCTGACCGTGAATAAAAAAACCAAGAAGAAGATCGAGGTGTTGAGAAAGAAGCTGGACAGCCTGAGAAGGCAACTCGCAGGCGCGAAGAAGCAGACCGACGAACCCGGAGAGGTGGAGCGCCTGAGCTCAGAGGTAGAGCAGATAGAGGGCGCGCTCACCGAGCTCAGAAACAGCTGAGCTTACCAGCAGCCAGCCGAGTAACCGCAGCCGGGCGCAACGAAGCAGGGACCGCCCCTCTTCCTGCAGCCAACGAGAAAGAATCAAAATGAAGCGAGCATGGATCGCACTTCTCCTGGCGGCATCGCTGCCGCTCTTTGCAGAAGAGAGAGACTGGCCTCCAACGAAAGACCTGACGGACAAAGGCAAGCGGCTCAAAAGCCCAACGGCCGGCGGAAGACAGCTCGAGGTTTTTCAGCATGGGGTAAGGCCAGGGTGGGGATACAAGGCGCCCCAGCGGGATACGTTTGTCGTGATCCATCCAAAGAAGGCCCCGGAGCAGGCGCGGCTTTACGTAGTCCTTCATTCGGCCGGACACGATGTCATCTCGTGTGTGCAATGCACACGTACTGTCGGCAATCATGACATCTATCACTCGCCGGATGACTTCTACGCGCTCTATCTCGACTGCCGCGCCAACCGCGGCGACTGGTGGTGGGGCGGTATGCACCGAAGAGACGCTCGCCTTACAGAGAAGAACTCCGGAAGCGATCCGGCCCCGGTGGAAAAACGCGTGATCGAAACGGTCAACTGGGTGATCGGCAAATACGCCATCGACAAGAACCGCGTCTATCTCTGCGGAAACTCAATGGGCGGAAGCGGAACCCTCGGGATCGGGATGCGCCACGGCGAGCTCTTCGCGGCGATCAAGGCCAACGTCCCCGCCGGAATTGAGCATGTCTCGCATCGCATGGGCTTCCCGCCCCAGGCTCTTCCGCAGAACGCCAGGCTTCCCGACCCGCCGATCGTGATCAACTATTCCGCCCAGAACGATGGCTGGTCCGCCGGCCATGAGCTCTTCGCCAAAGCCATGAATGACCGGAGCTACTCCCTGTTTTTCTATTGGGGACCGTTCGGCCATGCCAACAACCATGCGCGGATCAGCAAGGTCAACGACCTGATCAACTCATTTGACTGGCTGGAGGTCAGAAAGAACCAGGCCTATCCTGTATTTACCAACGCATCCACCAACAACAAGCTTCCGTGGCCGGATGACGTCAGAAACAAAGGCTCCGGCCAGGTCAACGCGTTCTTCCGCTGGAAGAACCTGGAGGACAGGAGCGAGCAGCTCCAGATATCGCTCTTCCTGGTGAACGCGAAACAGCTCGAGACGGCCTTCGAGATACCAGGATCCTCGATGGCGGATGTCTCCATCCGCAGAATCCAGAACCTGCGGATCAAGCCCGGTGAAGCCTTCAAATGGTCTTTCGGCAAGGCGAAAGGCGAGGGAGTAGCCGATGCTGACGGACTGATCACGATCCCCGGACTGAAGATCACGGCCAGCCCGACAACCCTGGCCATCAACCGTTAACCCTCAGCCAGGCCATGAAACATCTACCCCTGCTGGAACAGAGAAAAATTGAGGCGCGGGTTCTCGCGCCGATGATCCGCGCCTTTGAAGAAGAGCTCGGCAAAGAGAAAACACACGCGCTGGTGGGCAAGGTAATAAGGGGGCTGGCCAGGGAAGCCGGCGAGGACATCGCGAAGGAGCTCGAAGGGACGCCGATGGAAAAAATAACCTCGCTGCTCCCTCGGTTCAATGAAGGGGGCGCCCTTGAAATGGATGTCCTCAAACAGGACGCCTCGCGCTATGAATTCAACGTGACCCGCTGCCGCTTCGCGGAGTTCTACAAAGAGCTGGGGATCCCTGAGCTGGGCCAGCTCCTGTCCTGCAACAGGGACTCCGCCCTGAGCGAAGGGATCAGCTCCGAGCTCGAGCTCGAGCGTTCGCAGACCATCATGGAAGGAGCCTCGCATTGCGACTTCCGCTTCCGGCTCAAAGGCCCGCCATCAAAAGACAAGGACTGAGAGATCATCATGGCATTCGCACACTTCACCCTGGCCACCACGGATCCGCAAAAAATGGGGGGCTTCTTCGAAGCCACCATGGGCTACAGGCAAATCGAAACACCGGAGAATTCGCCTCGCGACCTCTGCTGGCTGGAGATTGCCCCGGAACAACAGATCCACCTGGTACGAGTCGACGACTTCAAGATCTCAGCGCATGAGAAAGAATTCGGCCGCCACATCGCTCTCTTTCATGACCTCAAAGACTTCGATGGACTCAAGCAACGCCTGGTGGACAACGGCGCCCGCATTGTAGAACCCCTGCGAGAGACGCCTCACCAGCGCTTCTTCTTCGAGACCCCCGAGGGCTATCTCTTCGAGATCATCGAGAGCCCCTGAGCTCCTCCCGGGCCCGCCTGTAGGCCTCGAAGAGCTCCGCCGCGTAGGCGACATAGTCAAAATCAATGTCGGAGGCCACTGTCTGGATCAGGGCCCAGAGGGTTTCTCGCAGGAGGGAGACGGCCTTCAGGATGCTGACCTGCCGGGCAGCAGCCGGATCTTCGCCGCCGAAATACGCCGCCAGCAGAAACCCCTCCTCGCCTGGCCCCAGGCCGCAATTGCCGCTGACCCCGGCGAGATCGAACAGTGGATTGCCCATACCGCCATATTCCCAGTCCACCAGCCAGAGGCTCGTCCCATCATCGAGGATATTCGCCGCCAGCACATCATTGTGACAGAGAGCCGGCCTGAACGGCTCGAGCTCTTCCGAAAGACCATCGAGATCTTCCAGGATGGCATCGAGCTGATCCGGCAGCACGGCTCCCAGCTCCTTCGCGTTACCGACATAGGTCCGGATGGTCTGGAAAGGACAAAAATAGAGCAGCTCACCTCGAAGCTCGGCACGCGACTCATGCAGCCCACGCAGCAGCCGGGCAAGCCGCTCCAGGGTAGCCTCCTCCTTGACATCCGAGTCCTCGAGGGTTCTACCCTCGATGTACTCGCTCACCAGCACCCCCTCCTCGTGGTAGACGATTGCCGGCGCGACACCGATCGAAGCGGCCGCGGCCTGGCAGGCGCGCTCATTGGCCCGGTCGATACCCAGCACCTTCCTGTCCTCACAAACACGCGCCATGCGTTTTCCGGCGGAGCAGCTGACCTTGTAGTTCCGGTTGGTAATTCCACCGGGCAGCTCCTCGAGTTCAACGCCTGAACCCCAGCACGGAAGAGAGAGGATTCTCTCTTTACTCATCTGCCCTGGCCTTCCGCGCTCCAGGGATCTCGAAGACACCCCGCATCTTCATGACACGTCCTCTCCACTCCAGCGCCCATCGATCAGTCGGTACAGGCCGGCCCCGGGATTCCTGTCGCCAAGCTCCACCGGAAGCCTGTCCGCACGAACATTGTCATAGCACTCCAGCGCGGCGAAGCGGCGGATGGAGCCGGGTATTCCCACCGCCGTGAAGCCGGGATGCCCAGTGGCGGGGAACGGTCCGCCGTGATTCATCGCCGAGCTGACCGCCACGCCGGTGGGCATCTTGTCGTTGAGAAGCCTCCCCACGCGATTGCGCAGATTCCTGGCGATCGAGGCGTAGAGAGCATCATCGCCGCCCTCGGCACAGGAATAGATAGAGCCTGTCAGGTTCCCCTCGAACACCTTGCTGATCTCGATCAGCTCCGCCTCATCGGCGGCCTCGACAATCAGCCCGGCATTGCCAAAGGCCTCGCGCTGCAGAGCCTCGGGCTGCCGGAGAAAGCTCTCGCCGGAAACCTTGAGAAGTGTATTCTGAAAACGAAAGCCAGCGCCATCCACCGGAGCGCCGCCGGTCAGCAGCTCGGCTCCGCACGCCACAAGCGCATCGACCGACTCACCAAGACCAGAGACCACCCTCTCACCGAGAAGACAGCCGGGCTCGGTCTCTTCAAAACCAGCCGTCGCCCCGGAGATGAATTGCCTCGAGGACTCTGATGCAACCACCACTGTAATGCCCGGGTTGGTACAAAACTGTCCGGCGCCCATCAGGACGGACGTAACATACTCGCCAACCAGCTCCTCTCCACGCGACTCGATAGCGCGCGGGAGAATAAAGATGGGGTTGATGCTCGACAGCTCGAGATAAATCGGCTTGCCGGCCTTGTCGGCCGCGGCCTTCAGGGTGAGGCCGGAGGAGCGGGCGCCGGTATAACCCGTGGCGCCAATCGCCGGATGGGAGACGAGGAGCTCTCCATCCTCATGACTGAGCCGGTAGAGCATCTGCACCGTCGCCGGAGGCAGGCCCGCGTCTCCCAGGGCGGCGTGAGCCTGCTCGGCCAGCAGCCGGGAGGTCCCGGGATGACTCGAATGCGCCTTGGCGATGACCGGGTTCCCTGCCGCGATCGCGGCGGCGAAATCACCGCCTGAGATACCGTTGAAAGCCAGGGGGAAATTGTTCGGTCCGAATATCGCGACGGCGCCGCCAAGCGGCCCCAGCCGCGAGCGAATATCTGTTTCTGTATCAATGGTCACCTCCATCCAGGTGCCCTCGCGCGCAGCCGCGGCGGCCTGGCGAAGCTGTCCCGTCGTCCGGGGGAGCTCGACATCCCGCAGCCGCGGGGACAGGGGCAGGCCGGTCTCCCTGCTGGCCATCCCGGCGATCTCATCCGCATTGGCATCGATCCTGTCCGCATAGGCATCGAGGAAAGCGGCCCGCGCGCCAGCCTCAAAATCGAGAAGCGCATCGGCTGCCCCGGCAGCTGCCTCGACAGCGGCCTCCAGGTCAGCTCTCGAGCTCACGGGGTAATCACCCTCAATCGGTTCTCCTGTAGAAGGGTCCATCGCCTGGAAAGAACCCGCCGCATCCGCCTCTCTCCACTGCCCGGCAAGCAGGACTGGAAAGTTCGTCATTACCGACCTCGCTCTCTTTTGAACGCCACTGAATTCGTAAAAGGCCCGACATCCTAAAGAATCCGCGCCTTTTCGTCCATCCGCAGAACGCCTCTAAACTCCCGTTTTTCGCCAGCTCAACAGGCTGAAACCCCGCTCACAAGATTCCCGATTTTTTGGACAGGCGCTCGGAGAGCAAATGTAGAATAGATACTTGGGTCTCATTCGTTTCTCGAATGGCTTACACGAAATGAAAAAATACCTGGCCATCCTGTTCATATTCCTCTTCGGCCTCCTGGCCGGCGTCTGCATCCGCTACCAGGATCGGATCGCGCTGGCCATCGATCTCGCCCCGGCCAGCGGAGGAGATGTCAACGCCGACGGAATGGTCAACATCACCGATGCCGTCTACCTGTTGACCTTCCTCTTCTCCGGTGGTGAGCCTCCGCCCCCCCTGCCGGAATCGCGTCCGGTAACCACCCTCTACGTCACCAGGCATTTTGAGAAGGGACCGGGAAATGATCCTGGATTGACCGAGGCTGGCCAACGGCGGGCGCGGCTGCTGGCCCAGATGCTGGCCAACGCCGAGCTGTCCTGCTTTATCACCAGCGAGCTCCGCAGAACCATCGAAACCATCACTCCACTGGCGGAGAGCTACGGAGTGACCGAAGACGATTTCCAGAAAATTGGCGATATCGACGCCGTGGTCGATTATGTCCGAGCCCTGCCGCAGGGCTCCAACGCCATCCTCTCACACCACAGCTTCACCCTGCACCAGATCCTCACGGGTCTCTGTGTACCCGGGCACGACAGCATCCGCATCAGTGGAAGCGCCTACGACAATCTCCTGATCGTCCTCTTCCCGGCCGGAGGCACCCCGAAGCTGCACCACCTCAAGCACGGCGAACTCCCCGCCCCCTGCCCGGAAATCGAGCCCGTCCCGGCGCTGCCGGAGCGAAACTGACCCGACCCGCCGCGGGCAACGGCCTGGGAAAATCACCCTTTCGCCAGGCTATAGTCACTCTGCTTGTGGAAGCCTTCGATCTTCAGGACGCCTTCCGGATGCGCCTCGAGAACACTCCAGGCATTGTTGCCTTTTGAAAGAGCTCCCTCGATGAGAGCCGCCAGCGTCACATAGTGCACAGAACCGATGACCTTGTGATCATTGACATGGTTGTGTCCCTGGAAAACCGCGAGCACTCGGCCGGAACCTTCAAGAATTTCTCTCACCTTCGCGGCACTGCGGACCCCGTAATTCCCCCCCACGTCGAGACGCTGATGGGCAAAGACAATGGTCGGCTTTCCCGTCTTCTTCAGATCTGCGGCCAGCCATTTTCTCTCCTCGGGCGGAATCTCGGTATCGGTCCACTTGAAATTTTTTCGCCCGTAGGAAACTCCATCGGCCCGGAAGCAGGCATCTAGAACGACGAAGTGGAACTCGCCCCGGTCAAAAGAATAGTAGGCGCGCTTCGACTTTTTCCGCTGCCCGCAGCTAGCGAGAAATTCCTCCTTCTTCAACCTGGAGACGCAGTGGTTCCCGAGGACGTAATGGCGGTCTCCCTTGAAGCGGGAGAACTCCGCCTCGATCTTGCGTACATAGTCGAGCTCTTTCTCGAGCGTGGGAGCCTCATCGACAAAATCTCCCAACTCGACCGCGAAGTCCGCCTTCACCCCGTTGAAATGATCTACCGCCGGGCGAATCTTGCGCAGGGAATCACGGTAATGACGACTGCCCGCGGTGGCCTTCTCCGCATAGTGCAGGTCCGTGATGAGGCCGATCTTCAGCAGGGGCCTGGACCTCTCCGAGAGAACCCTTCCGAGCGCGGCCCCGGCGGGTCCGAGGAAGAGGCTGCCGCCTGCGAGGGCCGCTCCGGCGAGAAGCCCCCTCCGACTGACGAACCCCCTGCCATCGCAAGCTGTACTTCGTTCGTTCTTCTGCATGAATACGCTCCCGGTATGGTGAAACGAACCGCGGCCTCAACCCGCTTAATCTACACCGTCGCCGGTGCCTCGGCCACATCCGAGCCCCCTGATGGCGGAAAGTCGCCCGGAGTTGAACTTACCCACGGATTCTCTGTCCATGTTAGGATCGAATCCATGACCAGCGGAAATCCAGACGGCCTGTTTACCGGTTTCGGATTCGGAGCAATCCAGGCCGGGCTCTTCACCCTTGAGGCTCTGCGGGAAAACGCCTTCGAACAGGTAGCTGTCTGTGAAATATCGGAGCCCCTGGTAGAGAGAGTTCGACAAAACGGCGGGCTCTTCACGGTTAACATCGCCCATGAAAATGGAATCGAAACGGTCGAGCTGGGGCCCGTAGAGATCCTGAACCCAAACTCCGCGACCGACCGGGAGCTGATCGTAGAGAGGCTCGTCCGCTCCAGCGAGGCCGCCACAGCTGTGCCCTCGGTAGACATCTACACCGCCGGGGGAGCCGGCAGCATCCGGGGGCTTCTGGCCGAGGCCCTGCGATCAGAGAGGGAGGCCCCGCTGATGGTCTATACGGCTGAGAACAACAATCGGGCCGCGGAGATCCTTGAGGAAGCCGTACGCGCAGAGGCGGGACTTCCCCAGCAGCTCTTCGACGAGAGAATTTCATTCGTGAATACGGTGATCGGAAAAATGAGCGGCATCATCTCCAACCCGGAAGAGATCACCGCCAGGGGAATAGCGCGGCTGGCCCCGGGACACGACTCCGCAATCCTGGTAGAAGAATTCAACCGGATTCTCGTTTCAACCCCGAGCGGGTACAACGCGGCCGGCTGGCGGCCGGCCTTTACGAGCTTCGAGACCAGGAAAGAGCTGCTGCCCTACGAGGAAGCGAAGCTCTACGGACACAATGGCGTCCACGCCATGGGCTCCTACCTGGCCAGCCTTCTCGGAAAAACCCGCATGGATGAGCTCCGCCTCGTTCCCGGCGCGGTTGCTTTCCTCGAGCGCGCCCTTGTCGACGAGGCCGGGGCGGCCCTGCTCCGCAGGCACTCAGGCCTTGATGAGCTCTTCACCCCGGAGGGTTTTTCCGAATACGCCGCCGAGCTCATCCCCAGGATGCTCAACCCGCACCTCGGCGACCTGGTGGCCAGGGTGGCGAGAGACCCCGAGAGAAAGCTGGGGTGGAACGACCGACTCGTTGGAACACTCCGCCTGGGCATCGAGACCGGGGTGGACATGCCGCGCTTCGCCCTCGCGGCGGCGGCCGCGCTGCGTTATCTCGCCCCCTCGGCGGCAGGCCCCGCGACTGCCCTCGAATGCATCTGGAAAAAGGACACCCCTCCGGCAAAAGAGGCCGGCGTAATTTGCGCTCTCATTGAAACCGCCCATGAAAAATTGAGTACGGCAAGGGTCGAAGATCTTTTTACTTCGCCCGAAGTCTTTGATTCGTAGATAATCCCCCCTGCGAAAAATCACCCCAGAGAGCGGAAAAAATGGCCCACCCAATCCTGATGCCCAAAGCCGGACAAAGCATGACCGAGGGCAAGATCGTCACCTGGCTGAAAAAAGAAGGTGACCCCGTCGAGAGAGGCGTGCCTCTGCTCGAAATTGAGACGGACAAGGCCAATCTTGACGTCGAGGCGACCGAGGAGGGCATCCTGCGCCTGATCGCGCACCAGGAGGGCGAAACCGTTCCCGTGCTGACCGTCATCGGCGTCATCGGCGAACCTGATGAAGAAATTGATCTCGATGCCCTGAGAAGCCAGCATGAGAAGCCGGCGGAAGAATCGAACGAAACCGAAAAAAAAGCGGCGGTTCCCGCGCCCGCTGAAAAGCCCCGTCCCCTGAAGGCGGCAAAGACCGAGGGGGAAAAGAAGAGCTCGCCGCCGCAAGCGGCGGCGGCCGGAGACGCTGCCTCGGTGACAATCGTCCGTCAGCCCGCCCCAAGACTGGATGACGGCAGGCGGGTCGCCGCCTCGCCGCTGGCCAGGCGTCTTGCGTCAGAACGCGGAGTTGACATCCGCTCCCTGGAAGGAAGCGGCCCTGGCGGCCGGATCCTCAAGCGAGATGTCGAGCAGGCGCCGACAAATGGACAGACGGGCGGCGCCTCGCCGGCCGCGCAGCTCACCTACCCCGAGCCTGTAGAGAGGCCTCCCGCGAAGGTGGCCCTCGACGGCATGCGAGGAGCCATCGCCAAGGCTCTCCAGCACTCCAAGAGTACCATTCCTCATTTTTATACGACCATCGCGATCGACATCTCCGAGACCCTGGCGTTGAAGACCTCCCTGGCCTCCGATGGTGTCCGGGTGACGATCAATGATCTCGTCCTGAGAGCCTGCGTGCTGGCCCTGACCGATGAACCCGGAGTCAACTGCCGTGTGGCAGAAGATCACATCGAGTATCCCGAGGACATCAACCTGGGCATCGCCGTCGGCAATGACGATGGCCTGGTGGTGCCGGTAGTCCTCGGCGCCCAGAACCACGACCTGGAAACTCTCGCGGCCGAAACCGGGAAAGTCATCGAGCAGGCCAGGGCGGGCAAGCTCACCGGCAGCGGCCAGGGCACCTTCACGATCTCCAACCTGGGGATGTTCGGTATCGAGTCCTTCACCGCCATCATCAACCCTCCGGAGGCGGCCATCCTTGCCGTTGGAGGAATTCACCAGGAGGCGGTTCCGATCGGCGATGGATTCGTATCCAGGCCGATACTCAGGGTGACGCTGTCCTGTGACCATCGAGCCATCGATGGCTTCATCGCAGCCCGGTTCCTGTCGCGTATCCGGTTCTTACTTCAGACCGCGAGGCTCTGAGAGCGACGGCTCGAAGACCCGCTCCTCCCTGAGAGCTCGATGGAGCTCGGCAATCCCGCCGCCCACCGCGAGCCGCAGCGGCAGGCCCAGGCAACGCTGCAGCTCTTCGTGCACCAGGGCGCGAAGCTCCTCGTGCGAAGGCAGCCTGTCGGCGGGCAGCTCCTGTTGAAGACTCGTAACTCCCGCATCGGAAATCCCGCAGGGAACGATGGCCCCGAAGCCCCTGAGGTCATTCCTGAAGTTGAGCGCGAAACCGTGAGAGGTGATCCAGCGATTGCAGCGCACTCCCATGGCGGCGATCTTTCGCGGCGCAGAGCCGGCGATCCAGACACCTGTCCGCCCCTCGATCCGGACCCCCTCCAGGCCAAGCCGGTCCAACACTCCGATAATCCCATCTTCGAGAGCGCGCAGGTAGAGATGAATATCTCTACGGCAGGGCGTGTCATCCAGGTCAACAACGGGATAGCCGACCAGTTGCCCAGGCTCGTGGCAGGTAATATCGCCTCCCCTTGGAGTCTGGACAACGGTCACTCCGCCGGCCTCTATGTCCTCTACCGGCAGCAGCAGGTGATCTGAGCCGCCGGAGGTTCCCAGGGTGATCGTTGGCGGATGCTCCAGCAACCAGAGAAGGTTTTCAAGACTTCCCTCCTGCCGTAACCCGACCAGGATTTCCTGGACCGATACCGAATACCGATAATCAACGAGCAAACTTTCGCCGGGCCCGGGGCAGTTAGCGTGAATACTCATAGCGGGTTATGATATCATGACTCGATTACCGTCTGAACGCGTCCGCTGGAAGTTACAGCGGGAGAATCCCACGGCATTTTTGCAGATCCCGGGTAAAAAAGTGGCAGAAAAGAACGACAAACAGGAAGACTCCGGTCTGAAGCCCAAGGATCCAGGCTCGCCAGCGCGAAAATCCGGCCTGAACATCTTCCAGATCGGCCTGATCGCGATGCTCGCAGTCATCATGCTGAGCATCTTCCTGTCGAAAAATAAGAATGAAGCCGACCTGAACCAGTTCCTCGAGCACCTCGATGCGGGACACTTGAAGTGGGTTCAGCTCGAGGACGAAGAATTTGTCGGCGTGATGCAGATCCCGAATGATTACAAGCCCTCCTCGGTGACGCCGGCAAGCCAAGGCGAGACCGAGAAACAAAAAGAAGGCGGCAACGACAAGCTCGACATTACCCTCGCCCCCTTCGTAAACGAGCTTCCCTCCGGAGAGCCCTTTCGCTTCACCACCCCCGCGATCAGGAACCCGCAGAAGAGAAAAGAAATCCTCGATCTTCTCCAGGAGAAAAGCATCCCGACGAAGATCGTCTCATCCTCCGGGTTCTGGTCCAGCATGCTCATCTGGGTGTTCCCCTTCGGCCTGATCATCTTCCTGTGGATCATGATGATGCGCCAATCCGGCCAGATGGGGCGAACCGCTATGTCCTTCGGGAAGACCCGTGCAAAGATGGCGGGAGAGTCCGACGACAAGGTAACCTTCGCTGATGTCGCCGGCTGCCCGGAGGCCAAGATGGAGCTGATGGAGGTCGTCGATTTTCTCAAGGCGCCCGAAAAATACCAGACCCTCGGCGGCAGGATGCCCAAGGGGATGCTTCTCGTCGGCCCCCCCGGCACCGGCAAGACCCTCATGGCCCGCGCGGTTGCCGGCGAAGCGGAAAGGCCCTTCTTCCAGCTCAGCGGATCTGATTTCGTCGAGATGTTCGTTGGAGTCGGAGCCTCACGGGTAAGAGATCTCTTTGAGCAGGCCAAGGGCAAAGCTCCCTGCATTGTCTTCGTCGACGAGTTGGATGCGGTAGGCCGTCATCGCGGCGCCGGGCTCGGCGGAGGTCACGATGAGAGGGAGCAGACCCTGAACCAATTGCTTGTCGAGATGGACGGTTTTGACACGACCTCGGGAGTTATCTTCCTGGCCGCGACCAATCGTCCGGACGTCCTGGACCCCGCGCTCTTGAGGCCGGGAAGGTTTGACCGCCAGGTCGTCATCGATGCGCCCGACCTGGAGGGCCGAAAGGCGATCCTCGAGGTTCACGCCAAGAACAAGGCCCTTGCAGACAACGTCGACTTCGCCCTGATCGCCGCGAACACCTCCGGCTTTACCGGAGCGGATCTCGCCAATCTTCTCAACGAAGCCGCCCTGATGGCGGCCAGGAAGAACGCCACGGAGATCACCCAGGCGGAGCTGGACGAAGCTGTTGAACGCGTGATCGCCGGCCCGGAGCGCCGCAGCAGGAAGCTCGGGAAAGAAGAACTCGAAAAGGTGGCCTACCACGAAGCCGGGCATGCCCTTGTCGCCGCCTTGTGCGAGAACGCTGACCCGGTCAGAAAAATATCGATCATTCCCCGCGGTCACGCCGCTCTTGGCTACACGATGCAGACCCCTGAAGAAGACCGCTACCTGACAAGCAAGCCAGACCTCCTCGACAGGCTCAAGGGGCTCCTGGCCGGCAGGGCTGCCGAGCTCCTCGTCTTTGAGGAGCTCTCCACCGGAGCCTCAAACGACCTTGAACGCGCGACCCATATTGCCAGGAGCATGATCTGTCGTTTCGGGATGAGCGAAAAACTCGGGCCGGTCGTCTACGGAAAAGATAACCAGCAGGTGTTTCTTGGCAGAGATATGACGCAGGAAGAGCGCAATTTCAGCGAGAAGACGGCCCAGGATATCGACGATGAGGTCAAGAGGCTGATCGAAAGCGCCAACGAAGAGGCTATGACGATCCTGGAGACCAACAGGATCTGCCTCAACCGAATCGCGGAAACCCTCCTTGAGAAGGAGGTCATGCAGGGTGAAGACCTCGACAGCCTGCTCAAGGAGCTGCTTGGTGAAGAGGCGCTGCCGCGAGCGAATGGCCGGACCGGAGCTTCGATGCCAACCCCGCCGGCAGCCGAGATGGGTGACACAGAAGAGAGCTCCAACCCCGCGGCCTGAAGCACACGGCCACGACAAGAGCCCTGCTCCCACTGCCATCCCCATTGCCCCTGGCTGAGAATCCACGTCGTCCCTCAAGCGGACCAGAGGGCAAACCCTCGACGGGACGAACGAAGCCATCCCGGCTCAGATAGCCTCTGAGCCTCGCTCCCCGGTCCTGATCCGGATGACATCTTCGAGCGCCTGCACAAAGATCTTGCCATCGCCGATGGTACCTTCGGGACCGGTTCGGCCTCCGCGGATAATCGCCTCGATGGTTGGCTCAACAAACTCCTCGTTCACAGCGATATCGAGCCGGACCTTGGGCAACAGATTCACCTCGTATTCGTGACCCCGATAGACCTCGGTGTGGCCCTTTTGTCTCCCGAGCCCCTTGACATCGCCCACCGTCAGGCGAAAGACCTCAACCTTACTGAGAGCCTCCTTGACGGCTTCCAGCCGCGCCGGCTGAACAATTGCAGTTATAAGTTTCATCGGAGCCTGCTCTTGCCTTTCTAAAAACCTCCGAGACCAGTCAAGCCCGCTTGCAGGAGCTTGAGGCGACGCTAACGCGCCATACAAACCAACCCCAACATAATCCGCAGGCTCGCCAGGGGCAAGTCATTAACCCCCGCCTGGAGGGGGCATCTTGACCCTTGCGATCAGCTCTTTCTCTATCCTGGCCATTCGCTCCCGGCTCTCGATCTTTTCTCCATCAGAATCAAGAACGTAAAAAACGCCCCGGGCGCGGCTGGCGATCGTCGAGATCTTCGCCGCGCGTACATCCAGGCCGAGCTGACTGAGAACACTGGCCTCGTCGTGCAAGAGTCCTGTGCGATCTCCCGCGTTGATCTCGATCACGGTACAGGTCTCCGAAATCGAATTATTATACTTTACCGAGGGGCCGTAGAGCGGGCGCGGGTGCTTCAGCATGGGACTGTAGCGATTCGTCTTCCGCCAACGCTCGATGAGAACCTCAACATCCTCCTCGCCCGCGGTCACCGCCTCCAGCTTCGCGCGGATATTCTCGATTCTCGACTTTACGGGCACCCCGGTCTCATCTGCGACCTCTACATGGAACAGGTCAACAGCCACTCCGTCACTTCGAGAGAAGACCCTGGCTCCCAGCACGTTGAGACCCTCGGAGTAGAGAACCCCGGTAATATCTGAAACCAGGCCATTGCGGTCCTCCCAGCAGATCGTGATCTCGTGAAAATCAAGGAAGCTGTCCTGCCGAACCTGCGCCTTCCCCGTCTCCTGCAACGCGGCCACCATATCGACATGAACCAGCATTCTCTCCGGAACAATCTCTCGTCGATAAGAAGGCGTCCCGATCGACTCGCAATGTTCCTTCACTCGGCTCATGGCTTCCGCCTCGAGCCCGGAGGCCGCGAGCTCCTCCTCGAGATTTTGCTCGAGGGGCTCACCTCCCCTCATATACTCCAGCGTACGCTCGTAGAGATCGGAAAGCTGCGCTCCTTTCCAGCCGGTCCAGACTCCCGGACCGACGCTGCTGATGTCCACATAGGTCATCAGGTAGAGCATCTTGAGTCTCTCCTCGGAGCCAACGAGGCGGGCAAAGGATTCAATAACGCCGGCCTCGGAATAATCCTGGCGCTCGGAGACCTTGAACATCCGCAGATGACGGTAGACCAGGAATTCAATCGTGTCCGCCGTCTCTTCAGCCAGGCCAAAGCGCTCACAGATGAGCCCGGCAGCGTCCGATCCGCTGACCTCGTGGTTCCCCTCGAAGGCCTTACCTATATCATGAAGAAGCAGGGCCAGGCGCAGAGGGACTGGATCCCGAAGGCTCTGGAAGATCTCCCGAAAGGGACGACCCTCCTCCGTCACATCCTCTCGCTGAAGCGAATCCAGCTTCTCGAGTGTCCTCAGGGTGTGCTCATCAACCGTGTAGTGATGATGGCCGCCGAAATTAACCAATCCCTCCAACCTGGAAAACTCGGGAATGATCCTGCTGAGCACCCCGGTCCGCCGCATCCCCCGAAGAACCTTGGAGACGCCGGATTCTTCGCGAAGAATCGACAGCAGCACCCGGTTGATGACCATCGAGCGCGTGAAATCGATCTTGTCATCCGCCAGCCGGTCGCGAATCCATTCACGTAATTCCTGGCTGAGAGGACAATCGAGACGATGCGCCTCAACAAAGAAACCGACGATCTCCTCAGCTATAGATTCCGCCGGAGGCTCAACCCGCAGGTAGAGCTTGCCGTTGTAAAACTTCAGATAGGAGCCGACCGGGTCGACAAAGAACCTGCGCTTGAGCCGCTGGCCCAGGGACAGATCCCCTGAAGCCTCTATATAGTATTTCAAGAACTGGTAGGTATTACGCGCATGGTAAAAATAGTCAGCCATGAGCCCTTCGACCGAATGGCGGCCATCCCCATCGTAGAAGAGGTTCTTCGCCACCTGCCGAACAGATTCATCTTCGAGTATCTCCTGTCTTCCGCCGGTCAGAAAATGCAGTTCGCAGCGCACCCTGAGATAGAAGACATAGGCCTCTCGCAGGCTGCTGACCCGCTCGGGAGAAACCACGCTCTTCGGGCTGAATCCCTCGAACCCGATGCTCCCATTGCGAATGTTTTCCACCCATAGAACGCGCTGAATATCCCGAAGAGCTCCGACCCCATCCTTCAGATGAGGCTCCAGGAGATAGATGGTCCGTCCCTCGGTATCCAGCGATCCCCGGATCTGCTCAATCTTGCTGGCCGCAAACTTTGAGCCTTCCTTGCGGCGGTACCTGTCGACAACGCTGGAAAGGAAACGTTTGTACAGCCGCCTGCTGCCCGCGACCAGGCTGTTCTCCAGCAGGGTCGCGCCGGTGATGGGATTGTCGACCATGTACTCGTAACATTCAGCCAGGGTCCGAACGGAATGACCCAGGTCAAAACCACAATCCCAGAGGAGGGTGACGAACCTCTGGATCTCAGCATCATGGGCACGCGACTCTCGAAGGATGAGAATGTCGAGATCTGAGTAGGGACAGAGCTCGCGGCGGCCGTAGCCTCCTACCGCGATGAGGGAGATGTTCTCTCCTGCGGCAAACTGCCGCTCGAAAAGATCTGCCAGGACACCATCCATGTCAACTGCGTAGGAGCCGACAACCTTGAAAGGATCCTCTCCTGCGCGGTGCTTCTGGAGCGCCGACTCGAAGTAGCGGGCCACGGCAGCCCTGGTCTTCTCGATAGTGGCTGGAGATTCCGACATGGAGTGGAGTGGAGGCTTTCCTCGCGAGAGATTGGAAAATGAAAACTCCCAGCGGCCCGATAGGGCCAACCGGCCGGGGCCGAGTATGGCATACTCTTTTCGCAGCAATCAAGCGCCCCTGCCTGCAGCCCTCTTTTCATGGGTGTTCCCCGGGTGTTAGATTGCCGGTCAATGATCACTGGAAAAGACTCATGAGCGTCACCATAGCGATAGTAGGGTGTCTCGACACCAAGGGTGAAGAGATGGCCTACCTGCGGGATGTGATCGAGGCGGCTGGAAGCGGCGCCTGGGTAATCGACACCGGGGTTCTCGGGCCGCCCGCCTTCGAGGCGAACACCGCGCGCGAGGCCGTCGCCAGGGCGGGAGGATCCTCCCTCGAAAAACTGATCGCAGGAAACGACCGAGGCCAGGCTATGGAGGTTATGAGCCGGGGCGCCGCGGCTCTCGTTCGCGAGCTCTTCACCAGTTCTCAAATAGATGGAATCATCGCCGCGGGCGGGTCGGCCAATACGACCATCGGAGCCGCCGCCATGCAGTCCCTTCCCGTCGGGTTCCCGAAGGTGCTCGTATCGACCCTCGCCTCCGGAGATGTCTCCGCCTGGGTGGGGACCAGGGATATCACGATGATGTATTCCGTTGTCGACATCGCCGGCATCAACCGGATCTCCGCCGCGATTCTCCGCAACGCGGCCAATGCCGTGAGCTCGATGGCCGCCGGGAAGAAGGAGGTCGAATCCTCGCGGCCGCTTATCGCGGCCAGCATGTTCGGAGTGACGACCCCCTGCGTAACAGAGGCTCGCAGGATTCTCGAGGAGGCAGGCTTCGAGGTGATCGTCTTTCATGCCACCGGAACAGGCGGAAAAACCATGGAGGGCCTCATCGAGGATGGCTATTTCACCGCCGTTCTGGACCTGACGACCACGGAGCTGGCGGACGAGCTGGTCGGTGGGATCCTGGGCGCTGGCCCGGGCCGCCTGACAGCCGCAGGCTCTCGCGGAATTCCCCAGGTTGTCTCTGTAGGAGCCACCGACATGGTCAATTTTTCGAGCGTCACCCCTCCCGGCTTTGAAGACCGGCTATTCTACAAGCACAACCCGACAGTGACCCTGATGAGAACCACCGCAGATGAATGCGGGAAGCTGGGAGACGAGATCGCCGCCAAGGTCGACGCGGCAAAGGGGCCGGCGGCCATCCTGTTGCCCCTGGCCGGCGTCTCGGCAATCGACAAAGAGGGAGAGGCCTTTGATGATCCGGAGGCCCGCGAGGCTCTCTTTGAATCCATTCGTAGAAACAGTGGCGATGCGGAGATCATCGAGCTTCCCTTCCACATCAACGATCCCGAGTTCGCCGAGGCCGCCGCGCGGAGGCTGATTGAGTTGATCAACAAGTCGGGTGACAACCCCGCCTGAGAGCCCTCAGGCAAAGACGTCTTTTGAGTTCGTTGAAAGAACCCGGCAACTGTGCGAACCTGTTTCACGTGTCGAAACAAACCTGGAATCAACTGGTAAAAAAACAAGCGGTTAACTGACCTCATGGCTATCGAACGCGGCGAAATACTCACACGGCTTCGGTCCCAGATCGAAAAGAAAATACCCATCATCGGAGCCGGCGCCGGAACGGGTATCTCCGCCAAGTTCTGCGAGCAGGGAGGGGTCGACCTGATCATCATCTACAACTCAGGGCGATTCCGCATGGCGGGACGAGGCTCCCTCGCGGGCCTCCTCCCCTACGGCGATGCCAACGCCATCGTCAAGGAAATGGCCAGCGAGGTGCTGCCGGTGATCGAGGACACGCCGGTACTTGCCGGTGTCTGCGGAACAGACCCCTTTCGGCTGATGGATGTCTTTCTTCCCGAACTGAAAACGATGGGCTTCTCCGGCATCCAGAATTTCCCAACCGTAGGACTCTACGATGGCAGGCTGCGGCAGAACCTCGAAGAAACCGGCATGGGCTACGGACTCGAGGTCGAGCTGGTGCGCAAGGCCAACGAGCTCGACCTGCTGACCTCCCCCTACGTCTTCGAGCCCTCCCAGGCAGCCGACATGGCGGCGGCCGGAGCGGATATCCTCGTTCCTCATATGGGCCTGACCACCAAGGGCTCCATCGGAGCGAGCACCGCGTTAGGTCTTGAGGACTGCCCGGCCATCATCGATGCCATGGCCTCGGCGGCGAAGGAGGTCCGGGAGGACGTGATCGTGCTCTGTCACGGCGGCCCTATCAGCGAACCATCCGATGCCCAGTACATCCTTCAGAACACCAATGCGATCGATGGCTTCTTCGGGGCATCATCCATCGAGCGCCTTGCGACAGAGCCGGCCATCCGCGACCAGGCGGCCGCCTTCAAACAGATCACCTTCTGAAAGGGCTGGGGCGTCTCTGGAAAAAGCCGGAAGGACCGCGCAGGCTATTGCCGAGGGTCTCTTCGAGCTCGACAAGAAGTTTCCGCTGGTGACCTAAGAGTATGCGTCCACCATAGGAATATTGGTGAACACGGCGGATCATCTCTCGGGAATTTTCCTGCTGCCCGATCTCCCAATAGGCCAGGGCAAGGTAGAGATAATGAGCCGCGTAATTGGGAGGAAAACTCGAAGAACGAAGTCCAAGGTAGGAGAGTAGATCAAAGTCCTCTCCAGCTTCATCGCAAAGCTGATCGAGATAGTCCGGATCGGAGACGGCTGAGCGGAGAAACTTAAAGGCCTCCTTCGTTTCCTTTCTTCGAAAATGAACCCACCCCAGCGTATTGAGGATGGCCTGATTCCTGCAATCGAGCGCATGAGCTTTCCGCGCGAAAGTAAGCGCCATCCCGAGATCTTTTCCCCGCTCCGCCCTGAACCAGGCCGCCTGGTTCAGAAGCGGCAGACTCTCTCCCTTCTCCTCCAACGCCGTGTCGACAAGCCCGATCAGCCTGTCCAGCAGGAGCTCAACCTCTTCACAATAGCCGCGCTCAGAATAGACCGCGTCGTATATGCTGAAACCGGCCTCTGCCTGAAGCTCAGGATCCTCCAGGGGCTGGCTCTCCCAATAACGAAGAGCCTCCTCAGGGCGGCCCGCCCCAGCCGCCTGCACGACGATACTCAAACCGGCCCGGTCGCCGCCCAGTGAACGCGCCCGCAGGCGCCCGGCCGCCGCGGCATCCGCATCCCCGCGAGCCTGCGCGGCATGAGAACGCCAGAGCTGCCAGGACCAATCCATGAAC
>Ga0066842_10000048_pt1 | contig 31964 bp, 24 predicted proteins | sample ETNtaG_19_FD_67289 | JGI IMG/M metagenome (GOLD analysis project Ga0066842, IMG submission 67289) | Marine microbial and viral communities from oxygen minimum zone, Eastern Pacific Ocean - ETNP201302PF86A | ecosystem: Environmental > Aquatic > Marine > Oceanic | place: Pacific Ocean: Eastern...
TACGCCTTGAAGGTGTCCTCGCCAAACTGGTAGCTCGTTCCGCGCACGCGGGCGGCGAACACCGAAACCTTTTCGGCCTTCGGCTGCTTCTTCTCCTGCAGCGCCACCTTTTTCTGGAGGCCCAGCCACTGGCGGTCATACCCCTTGAACCACTCGACCAGCTTCTTTTTCTGATCGGCATTCCATTTTTCACGAGGCGTATCGGCAATCCCCTGGAGCTCAACCGAGGTCTCCAGGGTTGTCGCCTGGAAATAGAAACCTGATTTGCCCCCGGCGTTGGAGATCTTCACAAGGATCTCATTGCGGCCAGCGGCGAGCTGAATGTTGGCCTTCTCCTGGCCCGCCGAGGCGGTGTTGCGGCCGACCTTCTTGGCCAGTACCTCGCGGCCATTGACCCAGACCTTGATGCCATCGTCACTGCCGAGATTGAGCGCCACGGGCTGCGCGATTTCCGATTCAACCACCCGGTAAAGATAGTTGGCGCAATTATTGCCGGTGAGCTTGTCGTTGTGGGCCACGCTGTCTTTCCAGTCAGGCCGCTCGGTCCACTTCAGCTTGCCATCTGTGTACACCCCGGCGAGATCGACACTTTTTTCCGGCGCAAAGACGGTGGCGAAGGCCTCGTCATGGTTGGCAGCCTGGAAGGGACCGATGTGGTGCCAGTTGCCTGCGCCCTCGATGTCCTTGCCGATGCCGGGCATCACCCTGAAATAGAAACCTGACGTCCCGCTGCCATTGACGATTTTAACAAGCAGGTCATTTTTCCCCTTCTCAAGTTTCGCTGGAACCAGCTCCTGGTCAGCGGCGGCTCCCCGCGAGGCCGCATTGGCACGGAGCTCCTGGCCGTTGAGCCAGACCTTGATACCATCATCGCTGCCAAAGGAGAGAACAACCTGCTTCTCTTCCGCGGCCTCGATCGTGCGGTAGATGTAATTGGCGGCATTGTCGGGACCGAAATGGTTATGAATCACTCCGTCAGACCAGCCCGCCTGCTGAACCCATTTGATCTTTCCATCAAGGTAGCTGGCGGCAAGGTCGACTCCCTTTTCAGGCGGGAAGGCTGTATCGAAGGCTTTCTTGAAATCCGGCGCGGAAAAACCTCCCGCATGATGCCAGGCAGTGAGCTTCAGGGGCGTCCCGGCATCCGGGTCGGCGCCAGCCCGGGACTTTCTTGCCGCAATCCATTGATCGAGATTCCCCGGCAGCTTTTCTTTTTCGTAGGCTATGCGGGCAGCGACCAGGGGAGCGTGGACAGCGTCATATTCGCTCTTGGCCTTGTTGTACTTTCCGGGATTGGAATTGACCTCGGTATTGGCGAAGCCGACATCCGCGAAATTGGAAATGAAACGGTAGTAATCGTGCTGAGGCAGAGGGTCGAATTTATGCGAATGGCAGCGCGCGCAGCCCACCGTCAGACCGAGCAGCGAGGTACCGATCGTACTGACAATGTCATCGAGCTGCTCATAGCGGCTTCGCTCGCGCTCCTTCTGGGTCTGCTGGGTCGTATAGGGCCCGGCTACCAGGAAACCTGTCGCCGCAAGGCTTCTGACCGCGGAACCAGCCTGGTCGTCGGTCTTTGAGTTGGTGTCGGCCAGCAGGTCACCGGCAATCTGCAGACGAACGAACTCGTCGTACGGCATGTCGGAATTCAGCGCCTTGATCACGAAATCCCTGAAATGCCACGCGTTGGGACGGTCTCCATCAAAGGCGTAGCCATTGCTCTCGGCGAAGCGAACGATATCCAGCCAATGACGCGCCCAGCGCTCACCGTAATGGTCGCTGGCAAGCAGACTGTCGAGCAGGGCGCTGTAGGCTCCATCGAGGTCGGCGGCAGCCTCCTTGACGAACTTCTCCACCGCTGCAGGCTCCGGCGGCAGGCCAAGGAGGTCAAAGGTCGCCCGGCGAATAAGTGTTCGGGGGTCCGCTGAAGGGTTTGGAGTGATCCCCACGGCCTCCTGCCGGGCACGAACAAAGCGATCAACCGCGGTCTTTCCCCAGGCGGCATCCTCCACCTCCGGCGGCTCTCCCCCTGCAAGCGATTGAAACGCCCAATGCTGTTTACCACTCTTGATGTCGGTTCCGGCTGTAGCCTCGACGGCCCTCCCTTCGCGGGGGTCAGGCGCTCCCATCTGCACCCATTTGACAAAATGAGCGACCAGCTCATCATTGAGCCTGGTCTTCGGTGGCATCTTGAGATCCTTGTGCTGGAGCGCGCTGATGAGCAGACTCTCAGCAGGCTTACCAGGCACCAGGGCAGGGCCGCTCTCGCCGCCTTTGAGGACTCCCTGGCGGGTATCGAGGTAGAGGTCGGCCTTGAGCTTCTTCTTGGCCGCCGCCCCGGCGCTGTGGCATCTGTAGCAATGCTTCACCAGCATGGGGCGAATCTTCGCCTCGAAGAAGTCAACACCGGCGCGGTCGAGTTCCTGGGCCGGAAGCGCCCCTGCAACCAGGAAAAAAGACAGAAGATACGGTCTCGTCATGGTGTTGATCATGTTTCCCTTCGGCTCTCCAGGAGGAACGATCGCATTTCACATTTCCAAGCGCTTTTAATTATAGCAAGTTCACGCCGCCATGTGCGGATCCCGGGAGAAACATTTGCAGGCGCCGGCGAGCCTGGAGATGCCCTCAGATACAGCCGTCGAGATACCTGCGAGCCCTGTTGATCTCGGCGGTGCAGGAGGCGGCATCCGCCAGGATGGGAACACCTCGTGGAACGGGATGCATGAAGATGCTTGTCAGCCCCCTGTACCCGACCTTCTTCAGCGCCTTCACAAGAGGAGCGAAGTCCAGCTGGCCCCGCCCGGGCAACTGCAGAAGTTCCTGCTCCTTGGGAAGCTTTTTCATGCAGCCCATGCCGTGCTGCCAGGCGTAGAACATGGCGATCCTGTTGCCAAGGGCTTCGACCAGCACGGCAAGGCCTTTACTGTCGAGCCCGCCCCCCTCGAGATGGTAGGGCGCCAGCGCGACACCCAGGTGTTTCGAAGGAGCCAGCTCTACCAGCCATTTCAGCGAATCGGGCGTGTTGATGAGGTTGCTGCCGTGGTTCTCGATGGCGATGGTGACCCCGGCTTTTTCCGCCGAGGCGAGGTGAGGCTTCATCAGCTCGGCGAATTTCTTTACCTCGGCCTTCAGCTCCCCTCCCTTGAGCCCCCTGCGCCCCTTACCGCCGCAGACCAGGACCTTCGCCCCTAGCTTTGCCGCCACCAGCAGCTCATCCTTCAAACCGAAGGGACCTAAATCGTAGCGAGTGATGCACCCGAGTTTCACCTTGTGCATCTGAAGCAATTCGGTGAATTTTTCGTGGCCCATCTTCTCCAGCTGTTCACGCTGGTTGCCATGCACACGCGGCCAGATATCCAGCAGCCCCGCCCCGGTCTTCGGCACCTCGGGTACAATCGTCTCGAGCGCCAGGGTGCCGTACATACAGGAGGAGAGAATGTAGTTGAGACGGAATTTCTCCTCGGCCCTCACCAGTGGGGCCACGGCCAGGGCGGCTGTGGTTGACAGAAATTGACGGCGGTCGAGAGATTTCATTGCGGTTGAGTATTTCCCACCACGCCCCGCTCGTCAATGACCAGTCCGATGGCATCCGATTCGATTGAAAATAGCGGGCGATCGAGAGCGCGTCTCCGTATGATGAGCCGCTACTGAAAAGCGTGTGTGGAATTCACGATGAACCTGGCTGGAAAAAACAAAATGATCAACAAGACCTTCCTGCTCTGCGCCACCCTGATGAGTCTTCTTGCAGGCACCCTGTCCGCTGATGAGACCTACGAAATACGCACCTTCAGGAAGATCGTCCTGACCACGACCTTCTACGCCGAGGGTTCGGGTTACGGAGACTTCAACAAGGACGGAAAAATGGATGCCGTCTACGGACCCCACTGGTACGAGGGCCCGGATTTCAAAAACAAGCACGCGCTCTACCCCGTCAAACCGTTCAAGCCCACCGGCTACTCCAACAACTTCATCACCATGGTCAACGACGTCAACTCCGATGGCTACGACGACATCCTGGTCAATGAATGGCCCGGCAAGGCGGTGCACTGGTTTGAAAACCCCCGAGGCAAAACTGATGGGGAGTGGAAGAAACACCTGATGCACCCGGCGGTCGACAACGAATCCCCCCGCTTCGCTGACATCACCGGCGATGGCAAGCCCGAGTTGATCTTCCACACCGGCGGGCGCCTGGGATACGCGCGGCCCGGCGCGGATCTCACCCAGCCCTGGCGCTTCTTCCCGGTATCCAGTAAGGAGAAATGGGGACGCTACCAGCACGGCCTGGGTTTCGGTGATGTGAATGGCGACAAGAAAGCTGATTTCATGATGGTCAACGGCTGGTGGGAACAACCGACCGGAAAAGAGCCCGGTGAGCCCGGCGATGCCGCCAATTGGAAGAAGCACGCGGTCAAGCTCGGTACCCGCGGCGGATCACAGATGTACACCTACGATGTCGACGGTGACGGTGACATGGACATCATCGCCAGCATGGACGCGCACAATTACGGCCTGGCCTGGCTGGAGAACGAGCGTAAAGATGGAAAGATCAGCTTCAAAAAGCACCTGATCATGGGCGGTAAGCCGGAGGAGAACGCCTACGGAGTCAAGTTCTCCCAGATGCACTCGGTCTGCCTGGTCGACATGGATGGCGATGGACTGAAAGACATCATCACCGGCAAACGCTATTGGGCGCATGGCCCCAAGGGCGATTCGGAGCCGAGCGCGCCGGCGGTCGTCTACTGGTTCAAGCTCGTACGCTCGAAAAAGGACGGCGTTCACTACATCCCCTACCAGATCGACAACGACTCCGGGGTAGGAACCCAGTTCACCGTCGGCGACCTCACCGGCGATGGGAATCCCGATGTCGTCACCGGTAACAAGAAGGGCGGCTACGTCTTCATCCAGGAGGTGAAGAAGGTCAGCAAGGATGAGTGGCTGAAGGCGCAACCGAAACGCCTGCCCCCGAAATAGACGGGAGCTCTATTCGCTGACGGCGACGAGCTCGGGATCGATCTCGCCCAGGTCCTGGACAGCGCCGCTGACTTCAACAGGCATCCGGAACAGCTCTCGCCCATCGCGCCGGCCAACCAGGGTGCCTTTGCCGGCGGGCAAACCGGTAAACTCGAAGCTGCCGCGAACCGGAGCGGGAATCTTGATCGAGACGCCTCGAAAGCGGAAAGAGAGCTCGGTCGGAGGTTCCTCCGCGCGAAGCCGGCCCTTGAGGGTTGTGCCGCCGGGCTGGAGCACGACCTGCCCAAGCTCGTTCCTGCTCTCAGCGAGAGTGAAATCGAGAACCGTCCGAACATGCCCCTCGGCTGAGATAAGCAGCTTCACCTCGCCCGGGGGAAGGGGCTCGAGATCCACGCCGCCATCCGGCCTGGTTGAACCTTGAACGATGGCGCCGTCCATAGGCCAGACCTCGATCTGCGCCGCAAGGGGTTCCGTCCCGCCAGCGCCGGCGGAGCGAATGTCGAGGCTCGCGGAGACACCCTCACTCAGCTTGAACAACAGGGGCTCCTTCAGATCTTTTACGGTTCTCTCCTGGGGAAAATACCGGCCCTCCGGATCCTCAACCCTGACGACAAGATCTCCATCAACATGTTCCCAGCGTGCCTGCCCATCCGGACCGGTGTACCTGGAAACCAGCTCCTTGCCCGAAGCGAGAAGAGCCCTCACTTCAACCCCGGCGATCGGCCTCTCTTCATCGGACCGTACGGCCCAGACCTCGAGCGGCGCCGATTCAACGTAGCCGGGATACCGCGATTCACAGCCAAACACCAGGCAGAGAAATACAACGGCAAGCGATACGCGCGAGCTCCATCGAGAGATGCTGAGAGAGGAAACCGGGGTTACCTGGATCATGATTGAAAAGCCGGAATTGAAGCGAAAAGAGCTCGAACGAGGCACAACAACAGCCCCGTAATCCCCTTCACTTTGTCTTTCAGATAAAGAGCCGGTATCTTCACGCTACCAGACCCCAACATCAATTACTTTCGACATACCAGCCGAGTCGGTACAGTCGGAGCATGTTCCCGATAGCCTGCGAAACTCAAACGAGAGATCTAAAGCACTGATACAAAAGGGCTTAAGATGAAAATGTCAGGTTATTCGGAAGGTCCATTCCAGCTAATCACTGACGAGAAGCCAGCTGCTCAGTCACCGTCGGACGGAGCCGGGTAGAGAGCCTTCAGCGCTTTCACGCCGCTGGAAAAGACATCGTATTGCTGGAGCACCTCGGTCCGGTCCCCCTGGTCGCCGAAGTGGTCCAGCAGCCAGGCTCCCCTCACGACCTCCTTCACAGCCCGGCCTAACCCGCGCTTGCGATCAGCCGGTTCGCCAGGCGCCATTTTTTTCTCGAGCGCCAGGGCGAGTGCCTTGGCCTCGAAGGCCGGAAGAAAGAGCCTCTTGTAGTCCTGCTCCCTCAACAGGACCTGGACCCGCTCGTCCCGCGAGCTCAACTCGGAGACGATCCCGGCCGCGGAAGCCGGAATGACCAGAGAATCTTCGAGACGTCTCGGCTGGGAGGGCGCGGCCGCGGCGGAACCCAGCTTCCTGAGAGTAAAATCAAATCGCTCCTCCTTCCCGCCTAGAACGACCTTGATAACGAGGTGCAATGGAAAGGAAAAATCCGGAACGGCCGCCTCGAGACAACCGGCGGCGGAGGAGGGCTTCAGTTCAAAGGCCTCGGCCCCATCGACAAAGCCGTCCTTCTCATCAAAAGTCGCGCGAAGGTACCTGGCCGAAAACCCCGATGCCTCCAGGGGACGGGTGTAGTTGTCAAAGAAATACACTCGCAGCAGCCCCTCCCGGGGGGCCACCACCTCGAGATGATGCCAATTGTCCGGCGCCATCCGAAAGACGCCGCCATGGCGGGGGTTGTGGTCGCCATGCGGCACCTGGACGGTGACCTCGAGCAGTTCACGGCCGCACTTGCCGCAGTCTCCCTCGCCAAACCCGAGCTCCTCGGTGTTGAAGCCCAGCCCGTTACCCTGGAGGCGTAGAGCCGTCAGGCCGCTGGCTCCCTCTTTACCAAGGGTCTCCTCCAGGCTCCGAGTGCAAACCCAGACCTTGCCGACCATCACCTCCACCAGGCTGGATTCACAGACCGGACAGGCGCTGCCGCCATCGAGCATCACCTCCGGATGCCGGGTACACTTCCACATGTTGACATTGGGAATGGCGACCAGCAGCTTACCGCACTTGCCGCAGGCGCCGGGCAGAACACCCGCTGACTCAAAATGATCGACACAGAGATAGGTCCCCACGCTCTTCTGGGCGACCAGGGCAGCGCCACATTCACCGCAGGCGCCATCCTCACGGCTGACGACCAGGGGATGCGCGGCGCAGGCGTAATGAACCGGCCGCGAAGCAGCGGGGGAAGTTCCGGCTGGAGCCCCGTCACGGCACCCCGACAGGGCTCCGACAAACGCCAGGGCCGGCAGCACGATCACTATTTCCATCAGCCGTTTTTGCATCAAACCGAACGGGCCTCCGTACACGGATGCCTTGCCTCTTGAATCACCGACACTATGATATCTGTGGAACAGTACTTCGCATTGAATAGGTACGGAAGACGCCGGTGAAGAAAAAAAACCTTATCCTGCTATTCTGCTGCGCCCTGACCTCGGGAAAAGCCGAGGCCCATGACATCATCTCTTCGCGTTACAGCTACCGCGAACACGTTCTTCCCATCCTCGAGGCTCACTGCGTACGCTGCCACAGCCCCGAAGGCCCGGCTCCTTTCCGGCTGACAAGCTACCTCGACGCCCGCCCCCAGGCCGTCGCGATCAAGGAGGAGGTTCTGCTGCGAAACATGCCGCCCTGGTACGCGGAGGAGGGGCAGCAGGGCCTCATCGGCGAGCATCGGCTGAGCGCCGCCGAGGTCGACATTATCGTCGAATGGGCCAGCGGCGGAGCGCCTGAAGGAAAGCGAACGCCTGGAGGGAAGACCCTGGAGAAAATAAAACCGCCTGAGGTCGCCGATCTCGAACTCGAACTGCCTGAGCAGATCCTCGTCCCGGGAAAACAGCGAGAAACCGTCAGGCTCACGCTCGATACAGGACTTTCCGAAACGGTCTGGATTACCGGCTGGGAGCTGAGCGGGGCCAGGGCAGATCTCCTGCGGTCAGCATCGCTTTATCGTGTCCGGATCGCTCCGGAGAATTACCTTGGGACCCGTATGAGTATCGATGGAAAACTTTCCTGGGCGGCGGGAGCGAAGCTCGAAGCCGGTGAGGATCTGGCTCTCTCGATCCTCTACACCAGGCCCTGGACGCTCGGAGACAAGCGAGAGAGTGTGCGAGGCCGCCTTCGCATCTGGCTCTCGAAGACCCGGCCGCAGCGCCTGCTTCACGCGCGGACGCTTGGCGAGACCGGAGACCTTCCACCTGGAAGCAGGCTCTTCGGCGTCCTCCCCTCTACCCCCATGAAGCTGAAAGCTTCGGGCGAGACCGAAGACCTCCTCGCGATCTTCGCCGCCCCCGGCCACTGGCCTCTTCTCTATCGCTTCAACGAACCGCCGAAGATCTCAGGCAAACTCGAGGCCGGCCCGAAGACCCGTGGGATCGTTCTCTACACGGCCCCCTGATCGCCTCGCTGGTGGGCGCCCTTCAGCTGAGATCCCGTGCGGCCATCGACAATCCCCGACGAGCGAAGAGATGAACCAGGGCTGTCAAGCCTGCCAGGCTCGCCCCGATCCACTCGATGGGAATCCACAGGCGCGCCAGCAGGAAGATACCGCTGGCAAGAAAGATACAAACGAAGCAGAGGAAGTTTACCGAGCCCATCACCCTGCCGCGAAGGTTCTCCCGCGACCAGAGCTGTATGCTGGTCTGCAGGGGCAGGGCGAACATTCCCCCCGCCAGGCCCAGCACGAACAACGCCGCCCTGGCTGTGAAAACGTCCTGGTGCGCCCAGCCCAACGCCACCATGCTTGCGAGCAGAAGAAGCAGTCCCATTCTGTAAATCCTGAAATCCACCTTTCCCCTGGAGACAAGGCCGCCTCCGAACGCGCCCAGAGAGATCCCCACGGACAGGCATACAAGCAGCATGCTGGTAGGCCAATCCTCCAGCCCCATCAGGATCTTGCCGTAGCTGTTGCACAACATCAGCAGCGCCGCTCCCAACCCCCAGAAATAGGCGTAGGTCAGCGCGACACTGCGAAAGGACCGGTCCGCGAAGATGTCCACGAGAGTAGGCCGTAAATCACCGAGGATCTTCCCCCTGATCTCGAGCTCCGGCTGGGCGACAGGCATCCTGCGTATCCCCAGGGCGGCCAGCGTTCCAAGCACAGCCAACAGCACCAGGAATCCCTGGATTCTGTAGAGACCCCCATCATCCTCCAGCGCGTCCTTGAGCAGCCCCGAGGACGCGGTGCCCAGCGTGATCGCCAGGTAGGTCGTCATGAGAATGATGCCATTGGCCTTCACAAGCCTCCCCTCTGGAATAAGCTCCGGGACAATGCCGTATTTTCCCGGGCCGAAAAACGCGCTCTGCGCTCCCATGAGAAAGAGGGTGAAAAACAGCAGCGGTATATTCTCGATATAGAAGGCGGCTCCGCCCAGCAACATCACCAGGATCTCCCAGACCTTGCAGAAACGAATAATCGAGGTCTTTGAAAAACGGTCGGCGAGGGATCCGGCGAAGCCGCTCAACAGGACAAAGGGAATGGCGAAGACCGCTCCGGCAAGGGGCTGGTAATACGCCGCCTCTTTCTCAATCGCCAGGTCAACCGCGACCAGGAGCATCAGCTGCTTGAAGGCGTTGTCATTGAAGGCCCCGAGGAACTGGGTAATGACGAAGGTGCAAAAGGACCGTTCCGAGAGCTTCTCTTTCACGTCGATGTCCTCACCAGCGGCACCATCCGCTTCAACCTTCGCAGTGAGATCTTTTCGCTCCGACATGACGCCGCCATGATGCCAGAGTTCACTCATTCTGTGTAGTTCGCTTGAAAATCATTTTCCCAGCCGGGTGAATCCGCCAATTAAAACAAGGCGGCCGCCATTGACACCCGGCCCCGGTATTCGACAATGGTGGCTATGTCCATGCCAACCGTACTAGCCTTCATGGCCCACCCGGACGATGCTGAGTTTCTCTGCGGCGGCGTCCTCTTCCTGCTTGCCGATCTCGGCTGCGAGATCCATGTGGCGGCGATGGCTCCCGGCGACTGTGGCTCGCCCGACAAGCCCGCCGATGAGATCGCGGCGATCCGCCGCGAGGAAGGCCGCCGTGCAGCGGCTCTCTACCCCGGCGAGTTTCACTGTCTGGAGGAACGCGACCTGCAAATCCACTACTCTCCCGCCACCACGAAGAAAACCTGCGGTCTTTTCCGCAAAGTGCGACCGGAGATCGTAATCACCCAGAGCCCGGTCGACTATATGCTCGACCACGAGGAAACCGCCCGCATCGCGCGAGCGGCCTGTTTCAACGCCCCGATTCCCAACGCGCCTTGCGAAGACGGCTCGCAGCCCCTCGAACGCATTCCCCACCTCTACTACGTCAACGCCGTCGAGGGTGTCGGGATCTACGGTGAGCCGGTGAAACCTGCGTTCCTGGTTGATATCGCTGATGTCATGGAGCGCAAGACCGAGGCGCTGGCCGCCCACAAATCCCAGCGCGAATGGCTCAGGAAGCAGCATGGTATTGACGAATATCTCGAGAGCATGAACACCTGGTCGGCGGAGGCCGGCAAGCTTGCCGGACTCGAATTCGCCGAGGGGTTCCGGCAGCACCTCGGCCATGCCTACCCGCACGACAATCGCCTCGCCAGCTTGCTCGAAGGCCGTTGCCACTCACCGAAGGAGAATGAATAAGAGATGAAGCTCGACCTGCTCTCGACGATCGAGGGCTCCGCCCTCGAAGACTTCTTCCCCGCCGGATGGGACCTCGCGCGAATGGACGAACTCGCCGGGCGAGCCCCGGAGCGCATCGGCGAGCGCGAGGAGTACTGGAGCGAGGGCTACGAACCTGTCGAATGCGAGGGCGTCGAAGATCTCGAGGTCCGCATGGGAACCGAGATCGCCACCCAGGTCATCGAGACCAGGGCCGAAGGCCGCCAGCTCGCTCTCATCCTGCCGGTAGGGCCGATGGGGATGTACCGCTGGACAATTGACCGGCTGCAGAAGGAGAAAATCCCCTGCGATCATGTCTGGGGCTTCAACATGGACGAGTGGTCGGATGCCGAGGGCAACACCCTGGCCGGCGACGCACCCGGCTCCTTCCAGAACGCCATGGAGGAGGCCTTCTACGACCGGCTCGGAGAGCTGACCGTTCCCCCGGAGCAACGCTACTTCGCCACCCGGGAACAGCTCGAGCAATACCCGGGCAAGATCGCCGAGCTGCGAGCGGATGGAGCGAGGCTCGTGGTGGTCTACGGGATCGGACGCGCGCTGCACATCGCCTTCTGGGAGCCCACCTTCGCCAGCGAATACGAAAGCGAGACTGAGTGGAAAGAGGCCACCCATCGCATCGGCGCGAGACTGCATCCGCTCACCATCGAGCAGAACGCCATCACCAGCTTCAAGAGCCGCACCACGCTCGTACCCGCCTGGGCCAACACCATCGGCCCCGGTCTCTTCCTGGAAGCCGACTACGGAATCGGCGGAGCGGACGGGGTGCTGGGCAGGGGAATGCAATGGCAGGGCTTCAGCCTGTGGTCAGCGCTCCATTACGGCCCCGACCCCTGGGTGCCCGCCAGCTACATGCCCACCCTTCCGGGACGCCTGTTCTATCATCGGGAGCTTGCCGGACCGCTGGAACCCGAGTGCAATTGAAAAGGATCCTGTAGTATCCTTGCACTCTGCCAGTGAAAGCTCCAAGGCGCTCTGAAACCGGAAAAACCAGCTCGATAAACCGTCTGAAATGTCCCTGAATCTCGCCAATTCCGCCCATATCTCCTGCCGTCACTTCGCCGAAGAGACAGCCCTCATTCACGATGAGCGAAAGCTGAACTACAGGGAATTCCTCAGGCAACTGGTGGCCTTCGCCGCCCATCTCAGGCAGCTCGGCGTGCAACCCGGGGACAAGGTGGCGCTCTTTTGCCCCAACCGGATGAGCTTCACCATCGCCTACTACGGCATCCTGCAGGCCGGGGGTACCGTCGTACCGATCAGCTACCTGGCTGTGGGCCGCGAGGTCGGTTACTACCTCGATGACTCTGACGCCGCGGCTCTCATCGCCTGGTCGGAATACGCCGAGGCCGCCCGGGAAGGCTTTGACTCGGCCGATGCCTGTAACCACCTGCTGCTCTTCGACGAAAGCGACGGTCCGCTCACCATGGTTGATTCACCCGGGGTGAATCCCGATGGCGAGTGCGACCTGGCCCTCACCTCGAGCGAGGACACCGCCGTCATCCTCTACACATCGGGCACCACCGGCCAACCCAAGGGCGCCGAGCTGACCCATTTCAACATGTACTCCAACGCCCAGTTCTGCGCTGAGCAGCTCCTGGGCGAGCCCGGCCGGCGGGAGATCTTCGGTCCCGGGAACGTGAGCCTGAGCGCCCTCCCCCTCTTTCATTCCTTCGGACAGACCTCCAACCAGAACTCGAGCATCATGGGCGGGGCGGCGATGAGCTACCTTGAGCGCTTCGACCCCGAAGCCGCGCTCGAGGTCATGGAGCGCGACCGCGTAACCCAGTTTGCCGGGGTCCCGACAATGTACTTCGCCCTGCTCAATTTCGAGGGTGCCGAGCGCTACGATCTCTCGAGCCTGAAATACTGCTACTCCGGCGGAGCGCCTATGCCGGTTGAGGTCATGAAGAACTTTGATGAGAAATACAACGTGAACATCCTCGAGGGCTACGGGCTCTCGGAGACATCCCCGGTGGCCACCTTCAATCTCATGTACCGCCCCAAGAAGATCGGCTCCATCGGCCTGGCTATCAGCGGCTGCGAGGTCAAGGTCGTCGACGGCGATGACAACGAGGTTTCCCCCGGCGAGGTCGGGGAGGTTGTCATCCGGGGCTACAACGTCATGAAGGGTTATTACAAGCGGCCGGAAGCGACCGAAGAGGCCTTCCGCGGCGGCTGGTTCCACACCGGAGACATGGGCACCATGGACGAGGATGAATATTTCTTCATCGTCGACCGCAAGAAGGACATGATCATCCGCGGCGGGTTCAACGTCTATCCGCGCGAGGTGGAAGAGATTCTCTACAGCCATTCCTCCATTCGCGAGGCAGCGGTGATCGGAGTTCCTGACGAGAAATACGGCGAAGAGATCAAGGCCTTCGTTTCGCTCAAGGAGGACTGCGCGGTCTCCCTGGACGAACTGCTCGAGTTCTCGAAGGAGCGTCTCTCCGCCTCCAAGTACCCGAGGCTCTTCGAAATCCTCGACGATCTTCCCAAGGGGTCGACCGGTAAGATCCTGCGCAAATCACTACGGGCAGATGCGGGCGAAGAAGAGGCCTGAGAGCCTCCCTGGCCGCTCTGGATGCCCCTGGATGCCTCCAGCACACTGTAGGCGAGGGAAAGTCCATACGTACGGAAATACCCCTGAGGCGAACTGTGGCCCTCTCAGACGAACGCCAATCAGCCTGCGTTCAAGCCCCTTACCGGAACATTCAGGACCCTTTAAACCCCTCCATGGGGATCGGGCTCAGCTCTCCGGTCTCACGATCGATGCCGCGGAAAAAACAGGAGCGCTCACCGGTATGACAGGCAACTCCTTTGCCCTGCTGCTCAACGAGTACCAGCAGGCAGTCCTTGTCGCAATCGATTCCCACCTGCACCACACGCTGGGTATTGTCAGAGGTGAGTCCCTTCACCCAGAACTCCTGGCGCGAGCGGCTCCAGAAGCAGGTATGCTCTCCCTCAAGAGTCCGCCGCAAAGACTCGCGGTTCATATAGGCCACCATCAGCACCTGGCCGTCGATGTGATCCTGCACCACAGCCGGTATCAGGCCGTTGTCGTCATACTTCAAACCGTCAAGAAGCTCGTCCATTTCAATTACCTCTGTTCCTGGATGTTGTTGTCTCTATTTCAAGCCGGGGCAGGTCAGGACACGCCTTCGCCCCGCTCTCTCGCCAGCTCAACCGCGCTGTCAAGCGCTACGGCACCCTCATAGAGGGCGCGGCCGACCACGACCCCTTCCAGCAGTGGATGCGACAGGCTGAGCAGGCTGTCGACATCCGCGAGGGAGCCGATCCCCCCCGCCGCGATGACCCGTATGTCGCCTTCTGAGAGCACCCGCTCGACCAGCTCGACCCGCGGACCGCTGAGTGTTCCATCCCGGTCGGTGGCAGTCACCAGCAGGCGGCGCACACCCGCGCCGCGAACCAGGTCGATCCCCGCGGCCAGGTCGAGACCGCTCTCCTCCTCCCAGCCCGCGACCTGCACCTGGTCGTCCCTGGTGTCGAGGCAGGCCACGACCCTGCTCTCACCGTAGCGCTCCACCTCCCGGGCAAGAAAATCGGGGTCCTTGAAGGCTCTTGTCCCCAGCAACACCCTCGCGACCCCGCCATCGAGAAAGCGGCTCACCGCCTCGGCATCGCGAATCCCGCCTCCGGTCTGCACCGGCACATCGACCCGCGCGGCAATATCGAGAATCACCCCGGCGCTGTCCTCCTCGCCGAAGGCTGCCCCGAGATCGATGATGTGAAGGCATTCAGCTCCCTGCTCCACCCAGCCAAGGGCCACGGCTACCGGATCATCTCCATAGTGAATCTCGGCATCCCGGCGTCCCTCCACCAGACGCACGAAGCGCCCCCCGCGCAGATCGATGGCGGGGAAGATCCGTGAGTATTCAAAATCAGGAAACAGGCTCATCCGGCCGCGTCCTCCGAGGCCTTCCTCGCCTCGTCTTCACTCAGGCTCCCCTTGGTCGAAGGAACCTCTGCGAGGCTGCCATCAACCTTGACAGCGCTCCTGAGAGCCAGGGCGAATGCCTTGAAAGAGGCCTCCAACTGGTGGTGGGCGTTGTGGCCGCGAATCAGGTCGAGGTGCAGGTTCAGACGCGCGTTGGCGGTCAATGCCTGGAAGAACTCGAGCACCAGGTCGGTGTCAAAATCACCTACCATCGGCCTGCTCACCTCGACTCCATAGTAGAGATAGGCCCGGCCGCTGATATCCACGACCGCCCGGGCGAGGGCATCGTCCAGCGGCGCGTAGGCGGCGGCGAAGCGCTGGATTCGCAGATCTTCTCCAAGCGCCTCCCTGAGAGCCTGTCCGAATACGATCCCGACGTCCTCGACGAGGTGATGCTGATCGATGTGAAGGTCTCCCTCCGCCTCCAGTTCAACCCCGAACCGTCCATGCACGGCAAGAGCCTCGAGCATGTGATCGAAGAAGCCTACACCGGTTGATATCTTCGGCTCGCCCGCCTGGTCGAGATCGAGCCGCAGGAAGATCTTCGTCTCCTTTGTCTCACGCCTGACCTCTGCCTGCCTTGTACTCGACATCTTATTCTTCCTTTCCAATCAGCCCAGGATCTCACGCAAAGAACCCAGGAAGCTGTCGTTTTCTTCGGTTGTTCCGACATTGACCCTGAGACAATTCTCAAGGCGTTCGCTGCCGCCCTGCCTGCGAATGAGGATCCCGCGTTCCTTCAGCCCTTCGTGCACCAGGCCCGCATCGGCAACCTTGAAGAGAAAGAAGTTCGCCTCGCTGGCAAAAACCTTCACACCTTCGATCTCAGCCGCCGCCGCCTGCATCCGTTTGCGCTCTGCATTCAGCGTTGCAGCGCGCTCGTCGAAGAGCGCCTTGTTCTCCCACAGCACATCACCGAGGACAGCGGTGAAGAGCCCGAGGTGAAAGGGCGGCACCAGCTTGGAGAGCTCAGTCGCCAGCGCCACAGGCGCCAGCAGGTAGCCCAGCCGCATACCGGCGGCTGAGAAAGCCTTCGAGCAGGTTCGAACGAGAACCAGGTTATCGAATTCCTTCACCAGGGCGGTGCGGTCAAAGTTCTCCGCGCTGAACTCCCGGTAGGCCTCGTCGATCACCAGCAGGCCTCCGTATTCTCCCGCAGCCGCGGCAATCTCCCTGACCTCCTCTGTTGCCAGCTCCGATCCCGTCGGGTTGTTCGGCAGACAGAGGACCGTCACATCAGGACGGCCCTCGCTGACAGCCGCCAACACCGCCTCCGCATCGTAGGACAGGTCATCGGCAAGCGGAACCTCATCGAGCCGCGACTCCGTCACCTTGGCCCAGAGCGGGTAAAGCGAGAAAGATGGAGACGGGACAAGAACAGATCTCCCGGGACCGGCGAAGGCCTCGAAGACCCACTGCAGGATGAGATTGGAACCCGAAGCGGCCAACACGCTGCCGGCGGGAAGGTCCGCATCGGCGGCAATCCGATCGAGAAAAGCCTGGGGGATGCCCTGGTGGTAGCGGTTCCAGGGAAGCTCCCTGATCCGCTCGGCGACCTCGTCCTTGAGCTCCACGGGAATATCCCAGGGTGACTCGTTCTGGTTGAGCTTGATCTCCCCCTCTTCCTCCACCAGCAGGTAGGGAGTCACTGCCTGCAATCCGCCGCGCACCCGTTCCTCGGCGGGCACCTGGCGCCTGAGGGCGACCGAGCCGGCGTGGGCGGGAAGTCCCTCCCCCAGGGCCAGCTCCTCGACATCCCGGCTCGCAGCCTGGGTAAAATCAAGACTCATGCGCACCAGGTTGGAGCGTTTCATGAAATCCTCAACCGAAAGACAGGATGCGAAACGCGCCGTCCCCCCGGTGGGAAGCACGTGGTTGGGACCGGCGAAATAATCGCCGATGGCAACCGGGCTCTCCTTGCCGAGAAAAATGGCACCGGCGTTCTGAACCAGGGGCAGGAACGAAAATGGGTTGGCTACCTGGATGGACAGGTGCTCCGGGGCGATCTCGTTGATCCGGTCAGCGGCGCGGACCGGGTCGGTAACCACCTCGAAGCAGCCGTTTCGCTCAAGCGAGGTCTCGATCGTCTCTCGCCTCGGGCTCTCCTCGAGGAGCTCATCGACACACTGGCGAACAGCCTTGAGGACTCCCTCGCCGGAGGCAAGGAGGGTAACCCTGGTGCTCTCATCGTGCTCGGCCTGGGCGAGCAGGTCAGCTGCCGCCCAGCCGGGATCGGCTGTTTCATCTGCGTAGACCACCAACTCGCTGGGACCGGCAAACATATCGATACCCACCTCGCCAAAGAGCTGGAGCTTGGCCTCGGCAACAAAGGCGTTGCCGGGGCCGAAGATCTTGTCGACCTTCGGTATGCTGTCGGTGCCAATCGCAAGGGCGGCGACCGCCTGGGCTCCGCCCACCCTGTAGACCTCTTCGATCCCGAGGATCTTCGCGGCCATCAGCACCTGGGGACTGATCTCGCCATCGGGGCCCGGGGGAGAAACGACAACAATGCGCTCCACGCCGGCTATCTTTGCCGGCAGCGCCGTCATGGCAAGGGTCGAGGGATAGGCCGCCTTGCCGCCCGGGACGTAGAGCCCGACTGAGCGAATCGGTGTCCAGCGCATTCCCATCAGTACGCCCTCTTCATCTTCGAAGAGACTCGTTCGGGGCTTCACCTGGATGTGAAATTTTTCGATCCGGGCCGCCGCCCTGGTGAAGGCCGCAGCGAAGTCACTCTCCTCGGCCGCGGCGCCGAGGATCTCTGCGCCGACGCGAAGGCTCCCTGCCTCCAGGCGCACCCCGTCCCAGCGCTCGGTAAAATCGAGCAGGGCCTGGTCTCCGCGGCTGCGGACATCGGCGATGATCCCCGCTACACTCTCTGCGATTTCACTCATCACGAAACCTTCCGGAGCGAAGCAGTCGCTCCCCCGCCCCCGCAACCAGGGGCGTCCATTCGGCCTTCTAATCGATCACCTTGTTCAACGGGTACTCGATAATGTCCCTCGCCCCGGCCTCCTTGAGCTCGGGAATGATGGACCTCACCTCTGTCTCCAGCAGGATGGTCTCGACCGCCACCCACTCATCGTCTGAGAGCCGGGAGATCGTCGGGTTCTTCATCGAGGGGAGAATGCCGAGCACTGTATCGAGTGTCTCCCGGGGGCAGTTCAGCTTGAGACCGACTCGGCCCTCGGCATTCAACGCGCCCTCCAGCAGCAGTGCCATGTTCTCGATCTTCCGCCTCTTCCAGGGATCCTCCCAACTCACCTTGTTGGCGATGAGCCGCGGAGTGGTCACCAGGAGTTCATCGACGATCCTCAGCTTGTTGGCCCGCAGAGATGATCCGGTCTCCGTGATCTCGACGATAGCATCCACAAGGTCAGGGGTCTTGACCTCGGTCGCTCCCCAGGAGAACTCGACCTCGGCTGTGACACCGTTCTTCTCCAGGTAGGCCTGGGTCATCTTGACCGCCTCGGTGGCGATGTGCTTGCCCTCGAGGTCCTTGACGCTCTGTATCGAAGAGCTCTCGGGAACGGCGAGAATCCAGCGACAGGGACGCATCGACTGCTTGGAATAGCAGAGGTCCATCACCTCGTGAACATCGGCATCGTTCTCGAGGATCCAGTCCTTGCCGGTCAGCCCCGCATCGAAGATGCCCTCTTCGACATAGCGGGCGATCTCCTGGGCGCGAACCAGCATCGCCTCGAGCTCGTTATCGTCTGTCGAAGGAAAATACGATCGAGAAGAAACACTGAAGCCGTAGCCTGCCTTCTTAAACAGGGAAAACGTCGATTCCTGGAGACTTCCCTTGGGAAGGCCCAGCTTGAGAATTTGGTCAGACATTGGTAACTCCAAAAAAAAACCCGTAACTACCGTTACGGGGCTATCAGCTCATGATATGCAAAATATCAACAGACCTGCGAACCCCTCTCGGGCGAATGCCGCAAATGGTGATGAATACAATGATGGAAGACGTGGAGAATCGTGGTCATGTTTAACCTCTTAGGTAAGCGGACGATTGTAGCACCTTGTACGGCGGTGTCAAACAACTGATCAGCACCGCTCGATGAGTGGAACCATCAGGGCTATAATGCCGCCTGCTTTCACATATGGAGGATTCAAATCATGGCCCCAAGACTATATCTCGGGCTCAATCTCAATTTCGCCAAATACGTCTACGGACGCCGCCATACGATTGATCTGGCCCGTGACGAACTGGGACTCAGGCATCTTGAAATGGTGGCCGATAACGATTTCGGCCCGGTTTTCTACAAGCAGACGCCCGAAGCTTTCAGAGATTATCACCACCGCGTAGCGGAGCACGCGGCCTCCCGGGAGGTCAAGCTCATCAGCGCCTTTACCGTCTACCGCGATGCGGGAGCCATCACCCACGCCAATCCGCAGATCAGGGAGAGCGCCTATATCTCCGGTCTTTCCATCATCGAACAGGCCGCCTGCTATGGAGCGGAATTCGCCGGGCTCTCGCTCTTCACGATGAACCGGGAAGATTCCGAAAACCCCGACCTGTACCGGCAACTCTTCGATGAGGGCATGGCCATCTGGAAACGCTGGATGGAAGACGCCAGGCGCCTGGGAGTCCCCCGCCTCGTAGTCGAGATGGCGGCCGCCCATCGCGAGGGCTGCTCGAGCATCCCCGAAACCCAGCGCACACTCGACCTGTTGGCCGCGCACCACAAAGCAAACCCCGACGACACCTCTCCAGTATGCCTCTGCTACGACACAGGGCACGGCATCAGTCCGGCGGAGAGCCCGGACGACCGTGACCGCGACTACAAAGCCTGGCTCGAGGCTTTCCCGGAGGAAACCTACGAGCTTCACCTCAAACAGACCGATCCCGAGTTCCTGGCCACAGGGCATTTCGAAGAGGGTACCGGATTCATCGATCCCGTCGATGTGCTGCGCACGGTAAGAGACACGGTCACCTCCGATGAGGTCTACATGTTTCTCGAGACACCCGGCAAGCGCGGCCGCACGCTGGGAGAGGACCAGAATATTGAAGATCATAAGAGTTCCATCGCGGTCATCGAGGCCGCTCTGAAAAAGAACGGCTATGAGAAAGACGACAGCGATGGCGGCTGGGGCCTGGCGGAGGCCACCCCGGCAGCCCAGGAAGACTGACACCCCCCGGAGAAGACCATGACGAATATCGCCCCCGAGATTCTCGACAAGCTGCGCCAATACGACACCCCCACCGTGCTCAACGTAATCGAACTCTTCGATGTGCGTCCCAGGCACGAAGGCTTTCTCAACGGAGAGATCAAGGCCTGCTTCCCTGAGATGGCGCCGATCGTAGGCTATGCGAGCACCGCGACCTTCCAGAGCGCGGCAGAACCGGCCGAAGGAGATGCCTATTCGAACCTTGCCGACCAGGTGGGCGTGTTTGACGAAGAACTGCCCGCCCCGCGAATCGTGGTATTCGAAGACATCGACCCTGAACCCTGCGGAGCCACCTTTGGGGAGGTCATGTGCACCGTCTACCAGAACTTCGGCTGTGTCGGGCTCATCACCTCCGGAGGAGCTCGGGATCTCGACCAGGTGAGGGCTCTTGGATTCCCCTGCTGGTCATCCTCGGTCATCTCTTCTCATGCCTGGTGCAGAATCGTCGACACCCATGTCCCGGTCCGGGTGGGCGGCTGCGAAATCCGCCCCGGGGAGCTCCTTCATGCCGACTGCAACGGCGTGGCGATCGTTCCCAGTGAGTTGGCGGCGGAAATAGCACTCGGCTGCGAGTTGCTGGTTGAGGCCGAGGAGACCGTTATGGGCTACGCCCGGTCAGAAAGCCCTGATGTCGCAGGCCTTAAAAAAGCCTACATGGCGACGAAAGAGGCGTTCGAGGCCATCCCCGGCGAGGTAAAACGCCGTCTCTCCTGAGACTGCCCCGGAAAAAGCGGTCATAAAAAAAGAGACCGGGAAGGAGTTCTCTCCCTCCCGGTCTCTATGGTCGATTCAGCTTTGAATCACCCTCAGGGGGTTATTAGAAGCTGGTGACCAGGTTGACGTTGAGGCCAGTCTGGCTGTCTCCGTCTCCGAGGCCGCCATCTCCATTGCGGTCCCAGCGGTACTCGATCCTCATCAGGAGGTTATCAGCAGCCTGATAACCGAGAGTCGAGGTAAGGCTCCATGCCTTGGCGGCAGCACTCTCGTCGTAGTTGTCATAACGGACGGCGAGGTACCAGTTCTTGGTCGAACCATCATCACCCAGCAGGGGAAGTCCAAAGTCATAGCGGGCACCGGTGGAGAATCCAAAGGTGTCTTCGCCAGTCGAGGGACTGTCGCCGAATACGAGGTGAGCAGCGAGGGTGGTATCACCGAGGAGACTGACCACATCGGACAGAGCACCGGGGACATCCATGCTGACGCTGGCATCGTACATGGTCGCGTCATTCGCGCCGGGGTTGTGCAGAATGTTCAGACCGAGATCGATCCCGGCAAGGCCGGCATAATCAACACCGATGAGCCAGGCGGGGCTGTCTCCAGCAGGGACGTCCCAGCCGCTACCGGTCGAGTTCAGGATACCGAGGCGACCGCTGACGACATCGCCATCAGCTCCGGAAACGATCGCCTTCTCAGCGATGATACCGGTGTGGGCGATGGGGTCGGTAGCCGTGGAGACGGTACCGCGAGTCACGTGATCGTTACCGTTACCGTAGATGGACTCGCCACCGACGGGGCTCTCGAAACGACCGAGGGTCAGCTTGGCACCACTCAGACCGGGGATACCGGCGGGGAGGACCCACTGTACGTTAGCGTTGGTCAGAGCGATGGAGTCGCCACCATTACCGTCGCCACCGAGGGCACCGGCATTGTTACCGTAAACGATGGTCACATGGTGACCGACAGCGCTATCGCCACCGGCGCCATTGTTATAATCGACACCAATCTGGGCGACGCCGACTTCGTTCTGGCCTCTATCGTGGGTCGTACCGTTGACGCCATCATCACTGTAAGCCCAGCCAGCTTCGAGCCAGCCTGAGGGGCCGCCGCCATCCTGGCCCAGCATGGCCGGGGTCAGAAACGAACCATCCGCAACAACACTTGAAGTACTGAACGCCATGGCGATCAGAAGTCCCAATCCAGTAAGTCCTATACGATTCATATTCGTATCCTTCCTTTTACTACTTAAATCCGAGGCCGTCTTACTTGAAGGCCTCAACACACGTTTACAGAATTGTGGTCCCACCCCTGTGGTGAAACCTTTCCTGGCATACTAAGTTTTTGTTTCCGCTTTTAGCCTCCCTGACTATCCACCCTCCTGTGTACCTGTTTCTTGTTTCTATTATTTTTACTTATCCCCGGGCGGGCCTCGCGGTTTAGTGGACTCGCAAACCAAACCTCCGGTTTACGCCCGCCGCCCCCCAGCCTGGGGTTAGAATCTTATTTTCTCATTTTGATCAAGAGTCGAAATCTACTCTTAATTGTCTCTCTCTGGTTCGTTCGAAGCCGGGCCGCAACCCGTCCCGTATTAGCGACGATTCAAACTGTTTCTCAGCTTAATTCGCTTCTGGGGTCTCTCCTTCGAACCTGGATCTTCTAGCTGTTCAACTCCTGAAGATCACTAAGTCACACGTTGTCACACGTTTCGTTCCGGCTACTCTGCTTGGCCCGGAACACAGTCGAAGCCCTTCTTCTCACCTGGCAAAAATTTTGCCCTTTTCTCCGCTTCGGCCGAATTAGCTTCGCATCGTGCCCGCATCACAGGTCCGTTGCAAGCTTCAATATCAGTTTTCTTAATATTCGGCACAGAGGTTTTATCGTCACTTAAATGCTTTTAAATTAAGGATTTTGGTCAATTTCCCTCCAAATATCCTGAAAACCCACATGTCTTCGACGTTTTACACCTGAAAGCCCTTATTCTGATAACAGAGGCTGTATTGAGGGCTTTTAGGAAAATAACGGCACCTGCAAGGCATTCTTAAGAGTTTCACTGTGATGACGTAAATCCAGCACCTGGAAAGACCGCGCCAGTTGAAGGATTACCGGACCAAGGAGCCTGTTTTGGTCTACCGAGAGGACCTGAAAGAACTCCGATGCTCCCCCCCTCTTCTTAGAAAGGATTCAGACGGCGTCTTTCAGCCAAGCGATCCTTTTTATATAATGCCCCCCGCCAAATCCGGCATTTGAATCGTATCTCGAGGAAAAACGATGAAATCAGCGTCTTATCAGTACATCTGTGTTCTGGCTCTAACCCTGGCGGTTTGTTGCCCGCACATCTTTGCCCAGGAAACCAAGAAAACATCTGAACCGGCCTGGTCCATCCCCTGGCTCAAAAATACCAGCCTCGGCAAGGCCACCATCGTCATCAAGCGTTTCGGGCGCCTGCAGCGAAACGAGATATGGGATCCCCCCGCCGGATACAGCATCGGCGGCATCGACTACCTCGCCACCGCGGTTCTTAAGCTCGACGAAAAATCCTTCGAGGGATCGGAAGCCACGCAGAAGGACATCCGGGACATGCAGAGCTACGCCTACTTTTACAGGGCTCGCTCCCGTGGAAGAAAAGTCGACGCCAAGAATCCAGTAGAGCAAGAGCTCAACGAAATCCTGGCGGACCTCAAAAAGGCGGTCGAACTCGGCTACACCAACCACCTTGAGATTCTCGGATCCAAAAAAGAACTGCATCACATCTTCGACAAGGCCGAATTCAAGGAGCTCATCAAGAGCCTTAAAGAGAAGGCCTTCACGAGAATCCGGGAGGGCTACACCAGGCAGGTCGCCAGGGGCTTCGCCCTCTACGCCAAGGCCGAAAAGAAGACCTGGAGGCCAGATCTCAAGACGCCGGCTGGCGAAGCCTTCTGGCCCGATGGATCACCGGCGATCGTCGTCCTCTCCCGCATCCATCACGATGGCTACAACAAGTTCATCGGACGCCTCGAAAAGCTCGCCGGCGCCAAGGGAGCAAAGCTGAACCTGCGGACAGCCTTCTATCAGCACAGGGCCGACGACAAGGGGCGCCTCGACCAGACCGCGGACTACGTCAAGGCTCTCGGTACCGAATCTCCCTATTCGGTAATCGACCGCGGACAGTACAAAGAACTGAGGGGAACCCTCAAGAGCCGCTACGAAGATGGATCCGCCAAGGAAGGGAACAAGACGGCCGTCTTCGACATCTTCCAGCCGGTAGTGATCTTCTTTGACGCGGCTGGTGTCCCCCTCTACCTGACCAACGGCGTGCTCGAGGACTGGCAGATTGAAGCTGTCCTCGCCGGGTTCACAGCCGCCGCCGGCTCCGGGACAGAGGAAAAAGAAAACGCGCCCGCCCCCGAAACCGAGAAATAAACACCTCGAAACATTCGGGGTACCAGACTGGGAGCGCCCGGCTGCAGGTTTCCCATAGCCTGATTCTTGACGCAACCGTCCGCAACGGAGCCAGGGCCCTCCGCAAGGACGCAAGGAACCGAGGATTCTGCGATCGTCAGCTAATCAACCAGGCTCAGGATGGCTTCTTAGAGAACTCATCCCAGTAGACCGTGCGATCCTCCCGCATGGCGATGTTGGCCATGAGAGCGGCTATGGCGCTGTTCATGCCGACGCGCGCATTAGCTCGAAGCTCCTCGTTAAACGGGTTTCCGGCGCGGGCCAGCCGAACGCATTTGTGGAAGCTCTCGACCGCCAGCAACGTCTCAATCTTGTCGTAGGCTCCCTCGATCGGCTCGATAAAATGCGACCAGTGCTTTTCGTGATGGGGAAGCGGATTCTCCTCGAGAACCTGGTCAGCGGGCTTACCGCCGAGCTTCGCCATGGTGGCCCCGCTCTTGAGAATCTTTTTCTGGTGCGAACGCCTCGGGTTGGTTCCCTCTGCGATCCGGCTCTCATCCTGACGAGCTTTTTTCTCCTTCCAGAATTCGCCGCCGGCCAGGGAGACCTGGATGGTTCCGTAGCGGCCAAGCATGAGCTCTGAAGGCCCGACATGAGCGTTCGCCATCGTACACATGTAATCAAAGGTCACCTCCCGTTTACGGATACCGCCGGAGGGGTCCTTTTCATAGACGAGCTTGCCAGCTGAATCTTTCTTGACCCGGCCAAACGCATCGCGCTGAACAGCCGGAACTTTGTAGGTGAATATGAGATGGATATTGTCGTGGGTATCACGCGCGTCCTGGTAATACCAGTCAACGCCGCCATAACCGCGCACCGAATGAGGAGCGACTCCCACGTGGTCTCCCTCCCCGAAGAACCAGTTCGCAACATCGATCTGGTGAGTAGCGAACTCAGTCGTCAGCCCTCCGGAGTATTCGGAGTAGAGCCGCCAGTTGATGATCCGTTCGAGCTCGAGCGAGGGAGCTGGCCTGCTGATCTTGTCATTCTGGTTCCACTGGGCCCGAATGGTCGCGACCTCGCCAATCCGATCACCGTGAATCATGTCAGCCGCCTTCTGGTACAAGGGCGAATAGTGACGCTGATGACCGACCTGGAAAACGATATCTTTTCCTTCGGGCGTCTTGGCTCCACCCTCGACAAGATCGACAATGTCCTGGTTCTCACCGATCGTAAAAGCCATCGCCTTCTCGCAATAGACGTGCTTACCAGCCTCCACGGCATCGATCGCCATAGGTCCATGAAGATAATGCGGAGTAGCGATGAAGACGGCCTCGACATCCTTATTGTCGAGTATGCGACGGTAATCATCGCTGGTCTGGACAGCCACCTCGGCAGGCTTTTTCCCATCCCTCCTGCTGATGACGTCCTGGATGCTCTTCTTGAAATCCTTGATCTTCGAGGCCTGCTTGTCGCACACAGCGATCGGCAGGCTTCCGGGCACCTGCAGCGCGGTGCGAAGGAGCGAGCCCCCACGGTTGCCAACGCCGATATGCCCTGTCCTTACCTTCTCGCCTCCTCCGAAGTGCTCCGCGCGCCAGCCCTTGACCTCCTCGGCGCTCGGGTTCTTCACGCCCTTGCGAAAATAGAAGGAGAGACCTGTGGCAATCCCTCCAGCTCCAAGCGCGGCAGCGCCAATGAAATCGCGCCGAGGCACTCCGTCTCCTGCATCATCGGTCTTGGCGGCTTCAGGCTTGCCGGCGCCGGCCTTCTTCTCCACGGGCTCGTCTCCGGTTGAATACTCCGAGCGCCAGGATTCTTTTTTATTCTCTTCAGACATGTAGACTCTCCCGCGTTATTGACTGTCAATGGGGTACATAATACGAATCCACAAGCTGCTCTGCCATCGGGAAATGGCCGGACAGCCCCGCCCCCGGCTCGAAACAACCGAAAGCCTCGGCGGTGCAGACTTGCAGACGCTCGGCTCATTGCTACAATGTCGCAAGTCAATTCGGCCGGGATGCGCTGAAGCAACCGGGCCTGTCAAAATATTGCAACCAAGCTTCCCCGACGGAGGGTTCATGGTCTCGCCCAAAGAACGATTCTGGATTACTTTCATGCTGAGGATGTCCTTCGGGTTCCTCTTCCTCTTCGTTGCCCTCGGACAATTCGATGCCGGCGGGCCGACCGACTCCGGCCCCCAGTGGTTCGCGGACCAGCTCTCAAGCTCCTACTCAGGGACCTGGCTGGCGGGAGCCTTCAAGACCGTTGGCTTCGAGGAAGGCACCGAGCCGATGAAGCTGTTTCTCGGCTGCATCCCCTACATCTTCGCAGTCCTGTCGGTTCCGATCCTTACCGGCCTCCTCCTCCGTCCAGCTCTGCGATTCGCCGCCATCCTGCTCATCATGCTGGGCCTTGGGAAATACATCACCTCGGGTAACGATATCGTTCCCACCGCGATGAATTTTCTCCTCGCCTTCCTGGTCTGCGTTGGACTTCATTTCCTGAGCCAGGAAGACGCCGCGGACAACGAGTGATGCGCCGCGGAACCAACCTGCCGAAACGTCCGGCGTAGCGGTTCACGAGATGACCAAGAACTCCCCAGGCAGCGGTGACTGGAAGTCAACCGACGATCGACCCGCCGCGGGACCTCTCATCGAGTCGTATTCCCAGCCCGGCTCGGGATTCGAACGTCACGAAATCCAGGCTCTTGGAACCCTCAATGTCCTGCTGCTCAACGGGAATCAAGAAGACGCCCAGGCGGCCTTTGACTGCCTCAACGCCATCGAGCAGCGGCTCTCAAAATTTCTACCCGAAAGCGATGTTTCCCTGCTGAACACGCTGGGCTCGAGCAGGCCGGTAACAGTAGGGGGAGAACTGCTCGAGCTGATCCGCAGGTCACGGGAAGCCTGGGAGCTCACCGGGGGCGCCTTCGACCCGACGATAGGCCCTCTGATGCAGGCCTGGGGCCTGGTCGACATGGAAGCCCGAACCCCGGACAGCCGCGAGCTCTCAAGGCTGCTTGAATGCCGCGGCATGGACCTCGTCGAGATGGACCCGGAGACCTGCGCCGTCAGCTTTACCCGCCCCGGAGTGAGCCTCGACCTGGGCGCGATCGGCAAGGGCTACGCGGCCGACCAGATCGCCAAGCTGCTGCGGGACAGGGGCGTCGAGGCGGGCGCCATACTCTCGGGACGTTCTACCGTGCTGGCCTGGGGACTGCCGGCGGAAGAAGAAAGCTGGCAGGTCGAGGTCTGCCATCCGGGCAACGAAGACGAGACGCTCTGTCGGCTCGAGATGCGCCCTGGAGCCCTGAGTACCTCAAGCGCTGCCGAACGCTTCGTGAAATCCGAAGGAAAGAGCTACGGACACATCATCGACCCGCGCGATGGCATGCCCACCAGCACCATCGAGGGAGCGACCATCTGGACCCGGCAGGCCGCGCTTGGAGACGTCCTCTCCACGGCTCTCTTCATCCTGGGACGCGAGGCGCTCGCTGAGAATGGCTGCGCTGAGAAGCTGGTCCGGGCCTGGACGCCCCGGGGCGAAACTCCCCGCGCCTCGATCATCCTGGCTGAGAAAAGTTCCGGAGCCTGGGGCGGGGTGGAGTGGGAAGCCTTCCACATTGGCGAGCCGGGCTTCGAGGCTTCTGACTAGATCAGAGTTATTCGGCCCTCCCTGATTTGGTTCTTTTCCTTTTGTGGCCTCCGGGCTTTTCGATAGAATCCCCGTTTCCCATCGGTGGCTGTTAACGTGTCGTTTACGGCCGGGTCTGAAATACCGAATACCGATGGTGAAGGAGAGGGCGGGAAGAATACCTGCCCGGCAACGAACCGAAATGAAACCGGCCCCCGGGCCGGACCCCGGGGATGGGTATGCCTCGGGCGTAAGCGAAAACCTGAAAAACCCGGATGGACGGGCCGGAGACTGAATATGGTCTGGAGTCATGATGACTTCATTCGAGAGCTGAGCCGACAACTCGTCGAGTTGGAGGCCCTTCGTAAAAGGCTCGAAGAGCCTGGTGACGTAGGCGAGATCATCAAGCGCATCGAAGAATCCAATCTTCATCTTCTCAAGAAGATGAACGAGTTCTTCAATTGCCACATCGAGGTGAAGATCTGCGGAGCCTTCGCGGATGGAGCCCAGGATGAGTTCATCAGCGACACACACCCCGAATACCTGATGGCCTGCCTGCAGTCGATGCTCCAGCAACCCGGCGTTCTCAAGCACCTCACCAGCCTCAGCGTCGAACCTCACGTCGAACAGGTAACCGACTGGAAATCCCTGGCGCTCAGCGAGGGCCTTTTCAACCCGGGAGAAAGCGGCTCCCTCCTGCAGGCCAGATGCGGCGTCTGCGATAAGCTCATGGTCTCAACGGTCCTCGCCGGCGGGCAGCTCTCAAAGATAGACGACCACTGGTACCACAAGGACTGCCTGAAGCCCTCGGAAGACAGCTCGGAGACCCTCTGGCAGCCGAGCGTCCTGAATTGAGAGTTGAGCTCGACGAGGTCTGCTCCGCCTCCCCCGTCAGCTTACGGCAGATCGGGCGATCCACGGAGGGACGTCCGCTTGACGGCGACAGCTACGGCGAAGGGCCCCTGAAGATCTCCCTCATCGCCGGGGCCCATGCCGACGAACCGGTCGGCCCTCGAACCCTGGAAAGACTGGCCGGATGGCTGGAAACCGAACCGGCGGCGAAGCCCCTGCTCGAAAAAGCGACCTTCTCCATCTGCCCCGACATCAACCCGGATGGCCGGGAGCGCAACTCAACCTGGACCGGATCCTCTCCCACTGATCTTCGCGACTACCTCCGCCGCAGAGAGCGGGAGAGCCCGGGTGATGATGTCGAATTCGGTTTTCCGGAAACAGGCGGGAGACCCGCCCGAAAAGAGAACCTCGTGACAGCCGATTTCCTGCGGGAGCGCGGCCCCTTCAACTTCCACGCGTCTCTCCACGGCATGGCCTTCGCCGAGGGTGCCTGGTACCTGGTCAACCGCAGGGAACCGGCGGACACAGCCAACCTGCGCGAGAACCTCGGCGCCTTCACCGCTTCCCTCGGCATGGGATTTCACGACTGGGACCGGCAGGGAGAAAAGGGGTTCTTCCGGATCGCCCCGGGTTTCTGCACGACACCCACCTCCAGCGCCATGAAGCGGCACTTCGAAGAGCTCTCCCAGCCGCTGGAGGCTGAAAAATTCCTTCCCTCCTCGATGGAATACGCCGCATCCCTCGGTGGAGACCCGCTGTGCATGGTCAGTGAGATTCCGCTCTTTCTCATCACCCCGACTCCTCCAGGCAGTTCGACCCCCGGAGCTAATTTCATCGACCTCCTGCAGCGCCTGCCGGAAGCCTGGGCAGAATTCGAGTCCGGCCGGGAGGAAGGGCTCCTGGAACTGGAGGACCTCTTCTCGCTGAAGCCCGTACCCGAGCGAACAGCGATGAAGCTCCAGTTGGGGATGATCTTCCTCGCAAGCGGCCTGCTCGAGCTCGAAGAGCTTCTCTGAGAGGCCCGTGGAAGGTTTCCTCCTACCGCTCGCGATACCCCCAAACTATCATGTGCCTATGCGCAAATTCGCCAGCACGCTCACCCTCCTCGCCGCCGCGCTGCTCTCCTGGGGTTGCGACCGCGGAGGCGCCTACCCCAACAGGCCCGTAACGATCATCTGTCCCTGGTCGGCCGGGGGCGGAACCGACGGGCTGTCGCGACAGATGGCGATTTTCCTCGAGCAGAAGCTCGGTGCCCCCTTCAACGTCATCAACGAAACCGGCGGCGAAGGCGTCACCGGGCATTCGACCGGGGCTCTCGCCAGCCCGGATGGCTACACCCTCACCATGATGACCGCGGAGTTGAACATGCTGCACTGGCGGAAGATGACCCCCATCGACTGCTCTGATTTCAGAACCCTGATGGTCCTCAACTGCGAGCCGGCCGCCATTATCGTTCCGGCTGACTCTCCGTGGAAAACCGTGCGCGACCTGGAGGAGGCCATCGGGAAGAATCCCGGCAAGCTGAAGGCCTCCGGCACCGCCAAGGGCGGCACCTGGCATCTCGCCTTCGCCGGCTGGCTGGCAAAAGCAGGCCTGCCGATCTCGGCCGTAAAGTGGATCCCGACCCGCGGAGCGAACCCCTCCCTGCAGGAGCTGATGGCGAAGAACCTCGACCTGGTCTGCTGCAGTCTCCCCGAGGCCCAGGCTCTCATCCAGGGTGGGAACCTGAAGGGGCTGGGGGTGATGGCTGATGAGCGCATCAAGGGCTTCGACGATGTCAAAACCTTCAAGGAGCAGGGCGTCGACTGGAGCCTGGTGGGATGGCGGGCTCTCGGAGTCCCCATCGACACGCCGCCTGAGGTTACCAACACCCTCATGAAGGCCCTGCGGGACATCGTCGGAAGCGCCGAGTTCGCTTCCTTCATGAAGACCGGCAATTACAACGTCTCGATCCGGGAAGGAGACGAGGCCAGGGAGACCCTCGATTCCATGGATGCCGAGATGGGCAAGCTGCTCGGCATGCCCGAGTTCAAGGATCTCGAAAAATCCGGCTACAGCAAGGATACCTATCCCGCCATCCTGGGCTGCGCCCTCCTGTTTCTGCTCTCAACCCTGGCGCTTCGCAGCCGGAAGCAGGAATCTGCCGCCCCGGCCAGTTCACCATCATGGAAAGGACCGGCGGCCGTCTGTCTTGCCGCGCTTGGCTACGCGGCGCTGAGCCCGGTAGCCGGCTTCATCCTGACCGCGGGCCTGCTTCTCTTTCTCCTCTTTCTTTTTCTCGGCAACCGGGCCGTCAAAAGCCTGGCGCTTGCCGCGGTGGTCTCCTGCCTCGTCTACCTGGTCTTCGCCACCTGGCTGCGGGTCGACCTCCCACGACAATTCATCGAGTGGTAGAGAAACCGCATGAACCCCGGCCCTATTGAAACAGCATTCACCAACATCTTCCTCAACCCGGAGGTCCTGTTGGTCATCTTCGCCGCGGCCGCCTACGGAATCTTCATGGGCGCGGTGCCGGGCCTGACGGCGACGATGGCCGTCGCTCTGCTCATCCCGCTCACCTACTTCATGGACACGACCTCGGCCCTCGCGGCCGTCGTTACCCTGGTGGCGAGCGCCATCTTCGCCGGCGACATCCCCAACACCCTGCTTCGCATACCCGGCACTCCCTCCTCGGCAGCCTATACCGACGACGCCTACGCCCTCACCCGGCAAGGACGTCACCAGGCGGCTCTTGGAGTTTCACTGGTATTCAGCGTCGCGGGAGGAATCTTTGGCACCCTGGTGTTGATCTTCCTCGCCCGGCCGCTGGCCTCGCTGGCCACCAGCTTCTCCTCCTTCGAATACTTCTGGCTCTACCTGCTGGGTCTCAGCTGCGCCGCGCTGGTATCGCGGGGCTCGGCGCTCAAGGGCTCGCTGGCTCTCGTCATAGGCCTGTTGATCTCGACGATTGGCCTGAGCGCCGTCCACAGCGAACCCCGCTTCACCTTCGGGGTTCCCCAATTGCTCAAGGGAATTGAGTTCATCCCCGCCATGATCGGGCTCTTTGGAGTCTCGGAGGTTCTGCGCAATATGAGTGGAGCCGCCACGCAGGTCGCGCCTGTTGCCGAAAAGAGGGGCGCCGTCCGGGAGACCTTAGCCCCCGCCTTCCAGACGTTCTCTGGACGCTTCTTCCATTTCCTCCGCTCAAGCACCATCGGCTCTCTCATCGGCATGCTGCCGGGCGCCGGGGCGGACATCGCGGCCTGGGTGTCGAAGGCTGCCTCGAAGAGGTTCTCGAAAAGACCCGACGAATACGGCAAGGGATCTCTCGAGGCGATCGCCGACTCGACCGCGGCGAACAATTCGGCGCTGGCCGGAGCGTGGGTGCCGGCCCTCGTCTTCGGAATCCCGGGCGACTC
>Ga0066842_10000049_pt1 | contig 31482 bp, 23 predicted proteins | sample ETNtaG_19_FD_67289 | JGI IMG/M metagenome (GOLD analysis project Ga0066842, IMG submission 67289) | Marine microbial and viral communities from oxygen minimum zone, Eastern Pacific Ocean - ETNP201302PF86A | ecosystem: Environmental > Aquatic > Marine > Oceanic | place: Pacific Ocean: Eastern...
TGCCGGCCTGGTCATGGCCGGACTCCTCGCCGCGGCCCTGTCGAGCTTCACCTCGGTCCTCAACGCCCTCAGCGCGACAACGGTCGCGGACATCTACAAGCCCTTCGCCGAGAGAAGAGGCGGCTATTGCGATGCTCACTATGTGAAGGTCTCCCGCGGAGCGACCATCCTCTGGACCCTTCTTCTCATCGGACTCGCCATCGCCTTCGTCGGAAGCCAGGACAACATCGTCAAGATCGCCCTCAAGGTCCTCACCTACTTCTACGGAGGATTGCTCGGAGCCTTCCTGCTGGCCATCCTGACGAACAGGGGCAGCGGGCTCAGCGTGATGGCTGGAATGCTCTCCAGCGTCCCGGTGGTCCTGCTGCTTCAGCTGCGCCAGTTCACGGAACATCCCGCGACAGCCCCCGGCCTACTCCAGGGCCTGCTGGAAGGCCTTTGCCCTGAAACCCGAGCGGCCATCCTTTGGCTGCCGGACATAGCCTGGCCGTGGTGGATCATCCTCGGCACGCTGACGGCCTTCCTCATCGGCTGCCTGGGAAAATCGAAGAAACCTTCCGCCAGGAGCGGAAACTCCTGCTCCTCGGAGGCTGAGGCAGGCTCTTCCGCCTGTGGACTCTCTCCATAACTTCTTCTCCTCAACGCTCCCGCTCTCCACCGCGGAAATACTAATCCCCCGAGGCGGCAATTACGAACAGGAAGGCGGGAGGCTATTTCCCTGCGCGCTTGAGAATGACCGGGACAACCTCGACGAGGCTTTTTCCCTTATCGAGATCCCAGACACACAGGGTTCCCTCGTAGCCGGCTGTAACCAGCCGGTCCCCGGCCGCGTTGAAGGCAAGGGCGTAGATCCAGCCCTGCTCTGAACGCAGGCCGGCAATCCGCTGGCCGCTATCAGCATCGTAAACACGGAATTCCTTTGCCGAACCGGCGAGCGCCAGCTTCGTCCCATCCACGCTATACCCTGCGGCGAAAATCAGGCCTGGCTGTTTCTCGAACTTTGTGCCCTCCACCAGGGAAGTCGCATCGTAGATTCTCGGCTCCATCTTCTCGCCCGCGACAAGAACCTGGGAAGAGCCTGGTCGCGTGACTACGCGGGTGACGGCCTGGTCGAAGGTTCCGAGAGTCTTCAGGAAGCCGCCATCCTCCGCCGCTGCCGCCCGAATCGTACGATCCCTGCCACAGGAGAACAGCCTCTTGCCATCGGAAGAAAAAACAGCCCCAAGAACCCAGTCGGAATGCAGCTGGGACGAATACTGCAACTCCAGATCTTCTACGCCCAGCACATGCAGCGAGCGGTCGGTACCTGCAAGAACCAACCTGGAACCATCAGGAGAGAAATCGACTGAGTAGAAAACATCTCCTCCCATTCGCTTGAAGCGCAGCATCCTGGACTCCTTGACATCCCAGAGCTGGAGCTCTCCAAAACGCGCAGGGGAACCGCCGGCAACGGCAAGGATCCTGCCCCCGGGGGCGAGAGCCAGGGCATGAATCCTCTCGGCCTCCCCTCTGAAACGGCGCAGCGGTTGAATCGCCGCAGGCTCTTTCTTTCCACTACCCCGGCTCACAAGATTCTCGACACCATGGACCAGCACCTCGCGATATCCGCCAATGAAAATATTCTCCCCCGAGCTATCGAAGAGCAGGGCGGTAATAACCGGTGGACGGGGGTAAACCTGGGCCGCGGGAGGACGAGAGTATGGCTCCGGGCCTGCGGGTGGTGTTCCCGCCCGGGCTCCTCCCTTGATCCAGGCCTCGATCATGCGAATGTCCTTTTCACTCAGAGGCTCCGCCTTTCGCGGCGGCATCAGAGGCTTCTGCTTGCCGCTGATCATCCTGAACAGAAGGCTCTCAGTCGGTTTCCCCGGGACGATGGTCCGCCCGCGGCCGGAGCCGGCGAGCAGCTTCCCGAGGCTCTCCATGCTGTACTTTCCCTTGGGCTTGCGGCCGCTGTGGCAGCCCAGGCAGCTGCGCTTGAAGATCGGCGCGACATCACCGTGAAAGGTCATCCGCGAAGAATCGATCGCGGCCTCTTCCGCGAGGGCGCAAGTCCCGCCGACAGACATCGCCAGGACCAGCAATCCCAGGCTCGACAGAAATCCGCGGCCGCCCCCGCTCCTCAGCTCCAATCTCACAGCGCTGCAGATCATTTCTGAATCCCATCAAAAATCGAAAGCAAAGCTCACGCGTCTCAGCGTGAGGCGCATGGAGTGTAACCGATAAAAATAAAGGTCTGCATCGCAGAACGAAAAACAGTGGAAGTGCGGATGGGCCTTCAGGTTGTTCCCAAACGATGCCGATAAAAAAATAAGTCGCGACACATTGGATGCTTTAAATGGATTCGAATGATTTCCTGCTTCTATCCCTGGCGGTAACCGGCCTGGCGCTGCTGGTCTCGCTATTTGTCAGCACATCGGAGCGAGCCGTCATTGAAGAGAGCCCCATCTCAGGATGGAAAAAATTCACCATCAGACCTGAAGCGCTGGCCGGCGGAGGCAACCAACGCACCCTGGTCAGCAGCCAGGAAGGCGGCGAACTGGAGGTTCTCTCCGGCAACTCCGGCTCCTTTCCGATCAAGATCGGACACCGCAAACACGGCGCCCTGCTGGTAATTGAAAAACCACTGCTATCGCTGAAATCCAGCCTCAAGATGAGCCTGCTCGGGCAGCCCTGGATTCAGATCCGGGCGGGCCGCAAGGGGGGAATACCCAGGCTCGTAGGAGTTGGAACGAGAATGGCGGACGAGGTTCCGGAGGCCGGCAGCCTGAGGCTGAATGGAGACCTTCCCGCGCGTGAATACGAGATTCGCATACGTGAAAAAGTTGCCGCTACGGTCTTCCGGGAACAGGCGGACGACAGTATAGATGGGAGCTGCTACCGGGTGGCCCTTCCCGAAGGTATTCCAGAGCTTCCTTTCCTGGCCCTGATTGTAGGCCTCGAGGTCGAGCTTGCGGCCTGTGCCAGGCCCGCCAGGACTCTTTCGCTGGAGAGCTGAAAAGAGGCTGGCGCTCAGGCATCCTCGGAGGCTTCAGCCGAGGTCTCCTCGGCGACGGCCTTGGCGCGTTCGGTCGCCGCTACAACGGCGTCAATCATCATGCCCCGGAGCCCACCCGCCTCGAGAACATTCAGAGCGGCGATGGTCGTCCCCCCCGGCGTGGTCACCCTGTCCTTCAGAACCGCCGGATGCTCACCACTCTCCCTCACCACCTGCGCCGCTCCCGAGACGGTCTGGATGGCGAGCTTCATCGAAATTTCCCGGGTCAACCCCATCCGGACACCTCCATCGCAAAGCGCCTCGATGACCATGTAGATATAGGCCGGTCCGCTTCCGCTCAAACCAGTCACGGCATCGAGAAGATTCTCCTTCACCCTCACCACCTCGCCAACCGCTCCGAGCAGCTCCTCAGCAATATCGAGATGCTCCGGAGTAGCCGAACCGCAAGCGGAAACACCGCTGGCCGCCGCGTCCACGATCGCCGCGATGTTGGGCATGCAGCGCACCACCGGATTGTTCTTGCCCAGCTTCTTGCTGATGTACGAACCCTTCACTCCGGCCACGATAGAGATAAACAGCTGGTCCGCCTCTACTGTGGGAGCCAGTCCGTCCAGGACGCCGTTGAGAATGTAGGGCTTGACCGCAAGAATCACCACCTCGGCGCCGACGATCGCCTCGGCCGCATCGGTCGAGGTCTGCATACCGTATTCATCCCGTAAGGCTCCGAGCGTACCTTCATCTACATCGACCACGGTGAAATTTTCAGCCGGGGTCAGGCCCGCCTTCAGGATGCCGCGAAGCAGGGAGCGGCCCATATTGCCGCCGCCGATCAGGACTATTTTATGATTCGCCATCTTTATCGATTTCCGAGTACTGGAGCTGGTTCCGGACACTTTTTTGAAAGGAGGTAGAGAATAGTGCCTCAGAATCTATCCATCTACACTCTACCATCGAACCCACCAGCGGAAATGGCCTCCTGCCCTGGGTGAAATCGCCCAAAGAAGGCCCCTGGAGGCTCCTGAAAGGCCCAGAGCAAATACCTGCTCCCCCCCTGCCGCAGCGTTATCGGAAGAGTCTTCCGGTCGTACCGCCCCGGCCGCTCAGCTTCTCCATCACCAGCCTTGCACCCGGTCACCGGGGCTGAAAGAATGATCTTCGCTAAAAATAACCGGCAGAAGAATCGGAGCGCGGATGGAAAACGAAGACAAGATCAACCTCTTCAGGAACATGGCAGAGGCTGATCCCTCGAACGAGCTGGCCCACTTCAGCCTGGGAAAACTCTACAAGGAGGCCGGCAGGTTTGAAGAGGCCGAGACATCGCTGAAGAACTGCCTCGAGGTCAACCAGGAGCATAGCGTCGCCCGCCAGTTCCTCGGCGAGTCCCTGCTCGAGCTGGGGAGAAAAACCGAGGCCATCGAGCTGCTGGAGGCATCTATCCTGATGGCGCACGAACGCGGCGAGTTCATGCCCCGGGATGCGATGAGCGCGCTGCTGAGCGATCATGGAATCGAGCCTCCCGACCTGGCGGCAGAGGAAGATACCGAGGCCATCGAGGCGGGCGCGTTTGTCTGCAAACGCTGCAGAAAGGCGAGACCAGGACTGGAAGATGCTCCCTTTTCCGGAGAACTTGGAGCCAGGGTCCAGGAGGACATCTGCGTGGACTGCTGGAAGGAATGGATGGCCATGTCGATCAAGGTTATCAATGAATTCCGTCTCAACATGGCCACCCCGGAGGCCAACGACATCTACGAGTCCAACCTCAGAGAATTCCTCGGAGTCTGAAGGAGGCCTGCGGGCTATCATGTCCTTCATGAAATTCTCCCGCCGCTATATACCGGTATGGGTATTGGCTCCCGCGCTCCTGGCCTGCTCGGTGAACCCCGGACGGGCTCCAGATTTCTCCAGGGTGGACAGGCTTCTCGCCGCCGCCGTCAAGGACGGAGCCTTCCCGGGCTGCGCTGCGGCGGTCGGCTCCAGCTCTGGAAGCTACTGGACCGGCGGCTTTGGAACACTCGCCCTTGACAGGAAAACCGCTGGAAAGCTGTCGCTGCCGGCCGCCGCGGTTCCGGGACCCGGGACCCTCTATGATCTCGCCTCCCTGACCAAGGTCATCGGAACGACGTCCGTAGTCGCCGCCCTTGTCCAGGAGAAGAAACTGGCGCTCGAAGACACCGTTGCCAGCCACCTGCCGGCATTCGCTCCCGCCTCGCTGGAGAAAAAAAACCGGGAGCTTAAAAAGAAGGTGACGGTTGAGCAGCTTCTTCTTCATACCTCCGGCCTCCCGAGCTGGAAACCCCTCTACAAGACCTGCAAGAGCTACCGGGAATTGCTGAAGGTCATCCTGGAGACGCCGCTGGAAGCGGAGCCGGGCTCCCTCTACCGCTATAGTGACCTCGGCTTCATCCTCCTGGGAGAGCTCGCCGCGAAGACCGGGGGGAAGCCCCTGGCCGCGCTCGAGCAGGAGCTGGTCTTCAAACCTCTCGGAATGAAGAACACCCTGAGGAATCCGCCGGCATCGCGAAAAAGAAGGATCGCTCCCACAGAACTTGACAAGGAGACGAAGGAGTACATTCACGGAAAGGTCCATGACGAAAACGCCCGGGCTGGCGAAGGGATCACGGGACACGCGGGACTCTTCTCCACCTCCTCGGATCTGTCCCGGCTCGCGCGCGAGCTGCTGCTCGCCCTGAGAGGAAAAAGCCGCCGGCTCGACAGGAAGGTGATCGAAAATTTCATACGCCGCAAGAACTCTCCAGGAGGCTCCAGCCGGGCGCTGGGCTGGGACACGCCCTCGAAAAAAAGCTCGGTGGGAGAGCTTGCAAGCAGGAACTCCTTCGGCCACACAGGCTTCACTGGAACCTCTATCTGGATTGACCCGGAAAACGATCTCTACATCATCCTCCTGAGCAACCGGGTCCATCCCACCCGCCAGAACAGAAAGATCTCGAATGTGCGCCGAGCCTTCGCGAACGAGGCCGTCAGCGCCTTAAATCAATACCGAAAGAAAACTCCCTGATGCCCGGACTCGCAATCATTGGAAACTGCTGCGCGGACCTCTACATCCCTCCACACGACCCTCCACCCCCGGGCGGCATCGAGAGGATTCCACGCCCGCGGGTAGAGCTCGGAGGCAATGGAGCCAATACGGCCGTCACGGCGGCCCGCCTTGGAGTACCCACGGCCCTGGCGGGAGTGCTGGGTGATGACGTGTTTGGAGGACACCTGCGCGAATTACTCACGGCCGAAGGAATTGACCTGTCCCTGCTGCTCACAAGGGAGAACTGCGGAGCCCCTGTCACCCTGGTACTCAACGACCAGGCCGGCGAGCGCAGCTTTGTCCATCATGGCGGCAGCAATGACTCCTGGGAGCTGCCGACCGCGGCACTGGCCAAACCCTGGGAGGTATTTCACATGGCGGCGCCGGAGCTGCTCGGCTCATTCTGGCCCAATCCCTGCCTGGAGACCGCCCGAAGCGTCAAGAGCGCGGGCATCGAGCTCAGCCTCGATGTCTTTGTCTCCCAGGACAACCTCGAGCCGGATTCCGACCCGGCCGAGACCCATGCCCCCCTCCTGGAGCTGGCGGATATGGTCTTCCCGAACGAGGCCGAGGCCCGCGCCATCACCGGCAGAGACAGACTCGAAGATGTACTGGCCTGCCTCCACGGCCTGGGAGTCACGATTGCCGTCATCAAACGGGGAGATCGCGGTGCGGTCGTCTCCTGGGATGGACAGGTCGAAAAGATTCCCGCCGAGAAGGTGACGGCCATCGACACCTGCGGAGCCGGGGACAACTTTGTCGGCGGATTTCTTGCCGGCAGGATCAATGGCCTCGACCCTCTTGAATGCGCGAAGCTCGGCTGTGAGCTGGGGACTCTCTGCGTCCAACGCAAAGGATCTGTTACCGCCAGTTCGGACCGGCGGAAGCTCGACCTGCTTCTGGAGAGGTACGGGCTTGGCTGAGCGCAGCCAGTTGACTGGCCGAAAGACCGCATGGACGGTATACTGTCCGGCTCAATTCGCTTTTCAATTCGCAACCGGGAAATCAAAGGCTATTCAAGATGAACAAGATCGTCTTTCTATCCAGCGGCGTTCTCCTCCTGGCGGTCTGGCTGTTAACCCCCGCCCTTGACCGCCATGTCAATTCGGTCGAGGCGGCCGCCTCCAGTGCCAGGACAGCCGAAGCCATCACCGCTGCAGTAGAGAAGATCCTCGGCAAGCTCGGCGCGAACCAGAAAAAAAAGACGCTCTTTGCCTTCAACGATGAGGAACGCCTGAACTGGCATTTCATTCCCAGGCCCCGGAAGGGATTACCCCTGAGCGAAATGAACGCTGAACAACAGAAGCTAGTCCAGGAACTCCTGACCGCCTCACTGGGGGAGACGGGAACCAGGACCGTAAACGACGTACGCTTGCTCGAAAGCATCCTCCAGGCGATCGAGGGACCGAACAGGAGATTCAGCCGTGACCCGGAACACTACTACCTGAGTGTCTTTGGCTCCCCGGGGAAGAAAGGACAGTGGGGGTGGCGGTTTGAAGGCCATCACCTCTGCGTCAACTTCACCCTGGAGGGAAGAAAGGTGCTCTCCTCCACTCCTCTTTTCTACGGAGCCAACCCCGCCATAGTCAAATCCGGACCAAAGAAAGGGCTCAGGGTCCTTGGAAAAATCGAAGATCTCGGCCGGGAACTGATGCTGAGCCTCGACAAATCTCAGCTCAAGTCGGCGCTTGGAAAGGGAAAGCCGGAAGAGGTAAAAGCCACGCAATCTGCGGCCTACAACGCCAACCTGCCGACCGGGCTCGCCGGCGAGAGCATGAGCAAGGTGCAGGCCAAGATTCTCACCAGCCTGGTGCTCGAACATACCAAGAATATGGATGCGAGCCTGAGAAAGGAAATGGAGACATCCCTGTCGAAGCAATTGGGGAACGTACAGATCGCCTGGCGCGGAAAGCTGGAACCTGGCGAAGGCCACTCCTTCATCGTTCACGGACCGGCCTTCATCATCAGCTTCTCCAATTTCCAGAACAATGCCGCCCACATCCACAGCTCTCTCCGGGCTCGCAAAGGCGAGTTCGGCCTCGGCGGAGAAAAATAACCGGGGGCCGGATATTCAGCCGCGGGCCGCGGGCCGCGACTCGCCTGGAATCTGAGCGACCTCGAGATCCCCCGGCAGGGCGTCCATGAAGGAGCTCACCGAGAAGACGGCCTTGCCAACGCCGGGCTCCCCGTAGCCCGGCGGAGCCGGGAGGCCGTAGCGAAGAAGAGTTTCCCGCCAGAGCCTCAGCAGCCCGACATGATATTCGAGGGGAGCCGGACCCTGGTCTTTTCCCAGGACACTCAGGGGTTCAGGACACCATACGGTGAAGCGGGGAGTGATCCCCTGCGACATGAAATAATCGAGCCCCTCGCCAGTAGACGCGAGCGCCTCCTCTACCGTCTTGAATCCATGCGGAGCCGCCATCTCTACGCCGGCGACAAAATTCGGAATGACCTGCGATGGGCCGAAGATCTCAGCCGAATCGACAATGCGTTTCATCCATTCATCGCGCCCCACGTAGTCCTCTTTACCGGGACAGATGATCGGAAAGAGACGGCGATCCCAGACCTCGTAGTTAGGGTGGTAGATCTGGACTCCGGCATCCCGGAATCTCTTAACATCATCGAGCGGCAGGGCCTGGACGACCATCTTGGAGATCCAGCGCCCCGGAAAGCGGGAATTGATCGCCCGAGCGTAGGCCTCGTAGAACGTCGCCTCATCCTCGCCCCGCAGATGCCGGGTGATGCTGCCTCCAGTGAGCGTATAGGCTCCGGTGCGTTTCTCGACATCCGTCTCATCTATAATCTCGAGAGCCTCCACCACCTCCTCGATGGGCTTCACCGTTTCATAGGGTCTGCCCGCCTCCTTCTGCTGACGAACATTTTCGTTGATGTCACAGAACTGGCATTCTTCCTTGAAGCCAAAATACTGGCACTTGCGATAAACCGTCAGGTAGACGAGATAGCCCCATTCAATGGTCGGCGCGATCTCCGAAATCGTTCTACCGTTCCGCAGATCACGCAGGTAATACTCCGGCATCTCCTGCAGCTCGACCTCGCAGACCCCCTCCCCCTCTACCAGCAGCGAGAGCTTCCCCTCGATGATATCAACCCGGTATGGAGAATCCGGATGGATCCTGACGCTCACGATGGTGCGTCGGAAGCCGCGGGGGCCGTCTACCAGGGATAGCTCCTCGGGAGCTCTCAGGTTTTCACCCTGCTCCAGCTCCTTGATAGGGCGCAGATCGAAGCTGAAGATGAAGTAGGACTTGGGCTTGAATCCGCTGCAGACCCTGAGAGCATCCTCGGAAAAGCTGACTCCCAGCCGGAGCAGATCTTCCTTGAAGATCGCCTCCTGGGGCACATCAGGATATTTTTCAATGAGGCTATCCACCTCGGCGAGGCGGTTTTTTTCGATCTTGTCACTCATGGATCATTCGCACGAATCTGACGTTTCCCCGGCCCACGGAAGGGCTGACAGTTTTTGCTGCCGTTCCAGACCGGGCAAAGTATCATAGGTTCACGGCAAAAGCATCTTCGGGCTCCGAGGCGCTTGAACCAACCGGTCTTTCAACAAAATACGCCTTCCAAGGCAGCCGGCAAAGTCATGAAAAAACACCGCCTGATCTTTCTGCCTGCGCTCTGCCTGCTGGCCTGCATTGAAGGCCGAGCGGCTGTGGTTGAGCTCGATCTCGAGAAGCTGACCCTGCGGTCAAGCCACATCTTCTGCGGAGAGGTCATCGCGACAGAAAGCGAGTGGGGAGATTTCCTCGGGCTCGGACGAGCGATGATCACGAAGGTGAAAATCAAGGTCTCTGAGGTCTGGAAGGATTCGCTGGGCAAACGCCCGGAGATCACGCGCAAAGCCGAATCCCCAGGCGCCCCTGGCAAGATAACCGAGATCACCATCCGCTACCTTGGGGGCCGAATCGGGGAGCGCTGGCAGAGATGCGCCGCGTCTCCAACCTTCAGCCGGGGAGAAAAGGTGCTGGTATTCGCCAGCGAGTTCAACAACTCCCTCTGGACCACCGGCTGGTTCCAGGGCAAATACCGCCTCGAGAGGACGAGCCCGGACCAGGGCCGACCCGGCGCGGACGGCGCCGGCAAGCTCCTGGTGCGCGGTTCACAACAGCTCCCCGTCAAGAAGCCCATGGAGGCGAAAGCTCTCCGGCTCATGGTGAGGAGGCTGCTGCTGGAAAGAAGATCTTCCGGCCGCGGAACGCGGGAAAAAAGAGGGGCGGACAGATGAGAGGTCTCCAACGAGCAGCTCTGATCCTGCCGCTTATCCTTGGTCTCGCCGGGGTCATGCGCTCTCCAACCGCGCAGGCCTTCGAGACCCTCGGGATGAGTTGGCGCACCGGCCGGGTCAACTACAGGGTCAACCCGAACTTTCCGGACCAGGATCTGAGCGGCACCCGCGAGCAGCAGCTCGAGCTCATCTCCTGCTCAGCTGAGAGCTGGCGGGAACAATCCGTGGCGGACCTGCGCTTCGTCTACCTCGGCACCACGACAGCCACAGGACTCAATGACAACGACGGCATCAACACGGTGTCCTGGAGCAACCAGGATGGAGGCGACGCGCTTGCCGTAACTCTCATCTCCGGCGTTGGCTCTCGCATCGAGGGATTTGACATGGTGCTGTTCTCGGAAAGTCTCGGAACCGCCAACCAATGGAGCGGCCCCCAGGATCCGCCCAGCGGCACGATGGACATCAGGGGAATCGCCGCCCACGAGTTCGGCCACGCGATCGGGCTTGACCACAGCGGCATCCGCACATCGACAATGTACGCGGCCGCCCTGAACCGAGGACAACATCTGAGGACCCTGCACGAGGATGACCTCGCGGGTGTCGAATTCCTCTACGATACCCGGGCGGGCGCGAATCCTGCAGCGAGCATCCTCGATGTTGAGCCGAGTTCCGGACCAGCCGCGGGAAGAAACGAAGTCCTGATCCGCGGCCGCAACTTCACCTGGGATCAGAACTCTACGCTCTACGTAGGAGGACGCCGGCTGTCCTCCTCGGCCTGGACCATCGAGGACTGCTGCCTCATCAGGGTCAACCGCATGATCTCCGGTAACGCGGGAACCGCCGACATCCGCCTGAGCAGCGAGCTGGGCGATGTCGTCCTTGAAGACGGCTATCGTTATCTTGCCGCGGCCCCGGAGCTCGCTTCCATCTCGCCCGGCGAGGGTCCCGTCACCGGCGGAATCCCGGTGACGGTGACGGGCGAAAATTTCAGCTCTACCGCCGAGGTTCGCATCGGCGGAGTTGAGCTCGAAGATGCCGTGTGGATTGATTCCCGGATGATTCGCGGCAGCCTTCCCCGCCGCCGCAGCGGCGGGATCTTTGACGTAACCGTTGCCCAGGATGGAACCCAGGTCCGACTCCAGAACGCTTTCAGCTACAGGTCCAAGGTCCTGCGCGTCGCCGAAAGCGAGGGCCCCGTAGGGGGGAGCCGCATCCCGGTCGACATCCTGTGTACGTCCGACGAGGCTCTGGCTGGAGTCTCCTTCGCTATCTCCTACGAGGCCTCCGAGCTCAGCATGAACGAGGTCAGCACCGCGAACCTGCTGACAAACGAGGCCAGCTTCGCAGCCGCCAATATCGACAACGAATCAGGCATTACCACCTTCGGTATCGTGATGTCACTGACGGACACGACCCCCAACATTCCAGTGGCGGAGGAGCTGGTCATCGCCAGGCTCCTGGTATCGATATCAGCGGAGCTCTCTGTCGGCGACCGCGCCCGGGTGGAGCTCGCCAGCGGTATAGGTTCGCCGCCAGTGGAGCTGGAATACACCACCGTCGCCACGGGACGAGTCGTGAGTCCGCTGGCGATGCCTGGCCAGGTTACCGCTCTCGCGGGAGCGACCTTCCTGCGGGGCGATTCAGACCAAAATGGAACCATCCAGTTGACAGATGCCGTGTTCCTGCTGGATTATCTCTTTCGAGGCGGCAGGGTATTGTCCTGTGAAGATGCGGCTGACTCCAACGATGATGGAAGAATCGACATCTCCGATGGAATCCTGATCCTGCGCTTCCTGTTTTCCGGCGGGGACAGACCCCGGATGCCTTTCCCCAGGGCCGGAATGGATCCAACCGACGACGACCTCGGCTGCTGAGCACCCCCCGCACTTGAAACGAATAGCACTGCTGACCAGCGGAGGAGATTGCCCGGGCCTGAATCCCTGCATTCGCTCCGTTGTACGAACCGCCCTTGCCGACGGCATCGAGACCATCGGGGTCCACCGCGGGTGGCGAGGCCTGATCGATAACGAGATGGAGCTCATGAATGCCCGCAGCGTCGCGGGAATCGTCAACCTGGGCGGAACCGTTCTCCGCTCCAGCCGCTGCCCGGAATTCAGGGAAGCCGAGGCGCGGGAGAAAGCCGCCTCCCATCTCCTCGAACGCGAAATTGACGGACTGGTCGTGATCGGCGGCAATGGCTCGCTGAACGGCGCCTCGGAGCTCGCGCGCCAGACCAACCTGCCGCTCATCGGCATACCGAAAACCATCGACAACGATGTAGGCGGAACTGACTATGCCCTCGGGTTCGACACGGCCGTCAACACAGCGGTGGAGGCCATCGACAAGATCCGAGACACGGCCACCTCCCACGAGCGGCTCTTCCTGGTCGAGGTCATGGGCCGCAACCGGGGATTCCTCGCGCTCCAGGTGGCGCTCGCCTGCGGTGCCGAGGGTGTCCTGATTCCGGAGGTGCCAACTGATATCACAGCGCTCTGCGCCCAGCTCGAACGCTGCCGCGAGGCCGGCAAGGTCTCCAGTATCGTGGTGGTTGCCGAGGGAGACGACGCGGGCAACGCCTATGAGATCGCCCGAAAGATCTCCGGCCAGTCAGGCTACGATCCGCGCGTCTCGGTCCTGGGCTACATCCAGCGCGGCGGCGCCCCCAGCGCCGTTGACAGGGTCCAGGGAGGACTCTTCGGAAAGGCCGCGGTTGACGCGCTGCGGTCGGGAGAGTCCTCGAAGATGGTAGCGAGACGAAATGGACAGGTCACCCTGGTCGAACTTGAACTGGCCTGGAAGGAGACCCGCGAGCTGCCCGAGAACCTGCTGGAACTTGCCAGGATCCTCGCCAGCTGAGCCGGGACCGGGTTCGTCAGTCCTTCTTCCCCCCCACCGAGAAGAGCCGGCTCTCGGTACGGACAAACATGCGGCCTCCGCTCACCGCGGGAGTCGACCGGCAGGTGTCGCCAAGCTCGTTCCGGCCCAGCACCTCGAACTTCTCCGATGCCGACAGGACAACAACCGTACCCTTATCGTCAGCGCAGAACAGGCGTCCATCAACGCAGACCGGTGAGCCATGAAAATTACCGCCGCCTCCGGCTCTCTTCTGCCAGATGATCTCGCCGGTCTCCACCTTGCAGCAGGTGACGACTCCCAGGTCGCTCCAGAGAAAGAGCTTCCCGTCCCAGGCCAGCGGACTGGGAACATGCGGAGCCGATCGCGAGATCCTGTAGACCTCTTTCACACCGTGTTTTTTTCCGCTGGTTGATGGACGAACGACGACGGCATTCTTGCCGCCGTTGAGAGCGCCGGAGTTGGCAATCACCAGGTCCTTCCAGGCCACCGGAGAGCCCACAGCGCGCTGGGGAAAGGTACCGAAGACATCGATCATCCAGTTCTGCCGGCCGCTCTGCGGATCCACACCGACAATTCCCTCGAAGCAATGAACGAAGACGATCTCCGTCGGACGGCCATCCGAGCTGAAAACACAGGGGGTCGAGTAGCAGGCCCTCTTACCCTCGCGCGGAATCTTCCAGCGTTCCTTGCCGGTTGCCCGATCGACCGCCAGCAGGAAGCTTCCCTTCTTGTGGTCATTCGAGATGATCACCATACCCTCAAAAATGATCGGAGAGGTGCCGCCGCCCTGCCCATGCAGGTAGGGGCCGAGGTCGTAGCGCCAGCTCTCTGCGCCGGCATGATCATTCGCCACCAGCTGGGAGCCGCCCTTCGACTGCCACAGGGTGTAGACCCGCTCGCTATCTACCGCGGGAGTGTTGGAGGCGTAGCTGTTGTTTCGATGCTTGCGATAGGTCTTGTAGGGGAAATCTTTCGCCCACCGGGCCTTACCGTCCCGGGCGCTGATCGCCAGCAGGGTTCGCTTTTGCGCGGTATTGTCGGCCGCGGTGACGAAGACCAGCTCATCCCAGACGACCGGAGAGGAGATCCCTTTTCCGGGCAGGGTTATCTTCCAGTTAAAATCGCTCTCCTTCCATTTGGCCGGAACCGTCTTCGCCGCGCTCACGCCGGAGCCGTTGGGGCCGCGAAAACGAGTCCACTCTCGAGCGCCGGCTGAAGAAGAGAGCAGGGTAGAGAGAAGCAGAGCGAGGTACAGGGGAGCCAGGCGGCGCGGGTTTAGAAATATCATAGATCACTTCAACAATAAGGGCTGCGGAAAGACCCTATCTTCGCACGCGGAGCAGCCACTGCAAAGCTCTCCCCTCCAGGGCCGTTAGCCTATTCAGCCGGGCCTGGAGGGTCAGGCGGCCTGATTTCCTCCTCCTCGGCGTGATCACTCCAGTTCCCCTCCTCCACCGGCGGTTCGATGCCGGGATTCCTGTAGAACTCGAGGGGATCAAAATAGCTCGACGAAACCTCAAACGTAACGTCAACCAGGGTCGGGTGCAGGAATTGAAACTCGAGATAATACCCGAGGCCGTGTGTCCATTCCTCCAGCGGAAGGCGCTCACCGTCGCCGCCGGTCGCCACGAGATCAGGCGGATAGAGCCGGGTAAAGACCGGTCGAAGATCCAGCGGATCATTAAAATACGCCGCCAGCTTCGATCCCCTGGGAAGCCGCTCTACTGTCTTGTCATAGAGAACCAGCGGGCGCACCTTGACAGAGCTCTCCTTGACCACATTCTTTTTCCAATTCGAGGTCTTGAAGAAGTGAGCGACGCCTTTCGAAGCATCCACCTCCCGCTCTCCCACGTGTCTTCCCTTCTCAATATTACCCGCCACCACGCGCAGCCGGGCGCCGTGAAGATCCGCCTCCGCCGCTCCCTTCAGCCAGTCGGAGACCTGGAAACGCGACTCGCGATCAATCTTCGACTCATGACCAGGCTGATCGGAGAGTCTCCCGGGAATCTTAAAACGCAGGCCGAGCTCCGGCTTGAAGAGAGACCTGCTCCTGGCCCATAAGTAGACAAAAAAGAAACCTGCGAGAACGATCACCATCAACGCCATTTCCATCTGGTCATCGTTCATTCTCAGGACACTCGTCACCAGGAATTTTTCCGCCAGCCACAGGGCGAACAGGGTGGCAAGAAACAATCCTGTGTAAATAAATTGACTGCCCGTCGGGAGCAGGAAGAAATTCTTCACATAGGACACCTCGTCCGGAGGACTGACCCTCTCAAGCTCCTCTTCCTGCGAAACCGCTTCCGGCTCGACAATCCTGAGAGGCTTCTCAAATTTCTGCACGAACCGGGCACTGCCCACATCGACCGAGATCCATCCCACAAGCTGAATCGAGGAGCCCTCGTAGGTAAAAAATCTGTTGGAAAGATCGCAGCGGAAGGTGTGCACCGAATCCTGGATGGTGAAGGTTTCGATACGCTTTTCGATGTTTTTGTTGATGGGACTGGCCTCCTCCACCCTGCAGGAAAGAACCAGCTTCACCTCGGCAGTCTTACCGGTCTGTTTCCGAAGATCTGGGTGAAAGAGAATCACCGCCTGCTGTTGACCTTCAAGCTCCTCCAGCCTTACCTCCAGGATCACTTTCCCCATCCGTAAGACCTCCCGCAGGGAAACGGCCCTGGCAACCTTCTTACATAAGTGGTCGTTGAACACATCAGGAGCTATACCCCGGGCAAAGGCGGGGGCGGGGGCGGCGGCTGTTCCCTCTCCTCATCGACGACAGCCGTGGCCCCCTTCTCAGCTGCGGATTCCTTGAAGAAGGCAAGGGGGTCGAAGTAGTTGGGATCTACCTCCAGCTTCTGGTCCACGAGCGACGGATGCAGCAGCTGAAACTCGAGGTAATAGGAGAGGCCATGTGAAGAGTCCAGGGAAAGATTGCCCTCGATCCCCTTCATGGCGACCAGGTCGGGGGGATAGAGATCCGTGAACATCGGCTCGAAATCCAGCAGCCCATCGAAAGACTCCTCCACCGGCGCTCCGAGCGGGAGGCGCTCTACGGTCTTGTCGTAAAGAACAATCGGGCGAGTGATCACCGTTTTCTCCTTTCGCACCAGCTGTCCCTCATCTTCCTCGGATTTGTATTCCATTTTGCGATAGGGACAGCTCTCGATATTGCCCGCCACCACACGCAGCCGGGCGCCATGAAGATCCGTCTCGGCCAGACCGGAAAACCAGTCGGAGAGCTGGAAGCGCATCCCCCGGCTGATCTTTCGCTTACTTTTCCTGCGCAGCGAGAGGCCATCGGGAACCCTGAAGTACGGACCGACCCCGGAGGTGAAAAGCCCCTTGGTCCGCACCCAGGCAATATATATAAGAATGCTCCCGGCAATAGCCACCAAACTGGTGAAGAGTGTCATTATGTCCCCAGCAGGGTTCAGGATAATCTCCCGTAACATCCTCTCGGCAACAAATAAAAGCGCCAGCCCCCCGCCCCAGAGCAGGAACAAAGTCTGCTTGGTTTCAGCTCGAAGCAGCATGAAGTTCTGATAGCGTGAGAATTTATCCTCGGGAGTGAAGGTCCCGGCCAGATCCTCGCTGACGTGGATATTTCCTACATCCAGGGGAACCTGGAAATCTTTAAGCAGCCGCGAAGACCCGACAACGATCGTGGCCCTGGCGACCAGGCTGATCCAATTTCCCTCGTAGGTAAAGAGCGTTCGTGGACATTTATAGCGCAGGGTGTGCAGGGGCTTGCTGACCTTGAAGCTCTTGCTGAGCAGAACGACCCTTTTATTGACCGCGCTGGGGTGGTCTGCCTTGCAGCGCAGGGTCAGCTTCAACTCCGCCGTCTCCCCTTTATGCATCTTGAGATCCGGGCAAAAGCGGATCATCGCCACCCGCCGCTCATCGACCGTCACCATCTCAATTTCCAGGCTGGCTTTTTCCATCTGCATCCATCCGCATTGACGATGAGAAACAACCATCAATCTGTTCAGAGCTTAGCAGGAGAGCTGTTGACGCAGATCAGGAAAATCCCGCGCCCCGGCAAGTCAGGGTTGCGCGCCGCCGGCAACCCACAATCGCAGAAGAGCGATGGAGGCCGCGTCCAGGGAGGGCGCATCATCTTCGGGCGGCATCCTTGTAACCAGCCCGCTGTCTTCCACCGCGCTGATGAGCAGGCTCGAGTCGGCGTCTCCCGGAACGATGGCCGGCCCGCTCTTGCCCCCTGCAAGGATGGCCGCCCGGCTGTCGAGGCGGAGCTCTGATTCGGGCTCCTCCTCTCCATGACAGGAGACGCAGTTGCTCTCAAGGATCTCTTTTACCGATGAATACGAAACCGGCCCCGTCGCCCGCCCGCAGGAGCATAAGAAACAAAGCAGCGGCAGGAGCGAAAGAAGGCGCACGGGATCAATCTCCGACAAGCGAGGAGACCGGGGTCCGCAGGTCGCCCTCGACCTTCCGGGTATTCCACTCCCGCTGGTAACGTTCGAGAACAGGATCTTCTGGGTAGCGCTCTCCCTCGGCGTAGGGGTAGGACTTCATGCCTCCGAACGGCAGCGGCGCCACTCCATCTCCGTGACCGGTGTAGAAATCCATGTCCTTGCAATAGCCCCCGCTCTTCAGGAAAAAGGTGCGCCTGTGCCCGGACTCGAGGGAATCGAGGCGGTCAGCCCTGAAGGACAATTCTATCTCGTCGCCGGGGCCGAAGATCACGAACTGGCCATCATCTTCATCGAGAAGAGGCCGGACATCGCCAAAGCGGGTATAGCTGCCCGGCATGACCTTGTAATGAGTCCACTCGGCGAACTCCTTATAGAGAAAACCTTCCACCTCCTCGCCGGGAGCCGGATCGATCGGGAAGCCGCGGTAGTGCAGGTTTGCCCGGTCGGCCCCCAGCTGCCGCACGGTCACCTTGTCATCTCCGGCGCCGGAAAGATCTACATCTCGAGCCCTTGCGATGAAGACCTCGTCCCAGGCGATCTCGAGGTTGGTATCCACCCTGAGGCGGCGGTCTCCCGAACGCAGCAGGTCCGCGAGATCGACCGCCATCCAGCGCGGATAGCCGGCCGGGAAGCCCCACTCCTCGCGTAGGGGCTCCCATTTGCCATCGCGCTCGACGCGAAAGCTCGGAGCCACCGGAACGAAGTCCGCCTGGGAGGCGGAGAAGTTCGTCGTCGAATAGCCGTACTCGATATAGCCGTAGAGAAAGAGAACCGGGCGGCCGGGCTCATCGGATGAGATGAGCTTGTCGAGCGAAGCGGGGAACTCCAGCTCGACGGCCTGGAGCTTCTCGAGCGTCCCCAGGAACCTCCTGTCAGGCCGGAGCTCGGGCGCGTAGACCCGGTCGAGCTTCTGTACCCGCGAGGTCATATCCTCCCCATCCTGGTCTACAGCCTTCACCGGCCGGAGCTTCTCCTCGAAGGACAGCAGCCCGTAGCCCGGAGCCGGACCGAGAATGGCGAACATCTCGTTAGGCAGAACCGTCGTACCCTCTGGGTGATCCACAGCCACGAGAGCGGCGCTATCGAGGTAGGTACACTCCTCGAGAGGCTCGAGTACCCGCAGCTCGTAGGAGGCGCCGCTCTCTCCGTTCTCGCGCGCCTCGAGCCTGGGAATCCACAACAGCTCGGTCGGATCCGGCGTGCTGTAGCGTCCGGGAGCCTCGAAATACCCAAGCCCGCCGACGCCGAGGAAATCCGCCACGAATTCGAAGGACTCGCCGTTCCAGCTGAAGAGCATCGGGCAGGACGTGGGCTTGCGCTCCTTCTCCTTGAGCTCGTGGATCCGGCCTGAAACCAGGCCGAGTTCGCTCTGGAGAATACCGTCGGGCCAGAGAATTCGAACCGTGTCAGCGACAGACGCGCCCGCGAGACCGCAGAAGAAACGCGCAGCCGAGCGAGCCGCGCCGCCGGTGCCGCTGTTGAGCTGCGCCCTCGCCACGCGGGTACCGGATCGCACCTCGATGCTCGCTCCAAGAGCGGCGGGATTCGACCGCTCGGCATCGGGCTTCACCTCCTCGCGCAGCGGACCGGTGAGCTCAAGAGCGATCCAGGTACCGGGAAGCTCGAGCGAATGAGAGCTCACTCCCCCGGCCGTACCGGCGACGATCAATTCAAGCCCCCCGTTGATGCCCATGGCGGCCGCAAGGACGCTCACAGCACCTCCGGCAGCCTTGCGCGAGAGATCGAAGCTCCGCACGCTCTCTCCCGGGGAGACCAGCGCCGCCCCTTCAGCGCCCTCCGCCAGCCTTGCGTCCGCGACCAGGAGCTCGAGAGCCATGTCTCCGTCGAAATCAAAAAGCGCGCCGCCGGTGCCCCCCAGCGAGCCATAGCGGGCTGAAAAATCTTCATCCTCGCTGAGCTTCAGCTGGCCGTCATTGCGCAGGAGCTGGAGACGGTCGCCGCAGAAGGCAACGAGGTCTTCATCTCCATCTCCATCAAGATCTCCCGAGGTGACACTTACAACCCCCCTCGGCGCTGACCCGGCAACCTGCTCCACCTCGGAGAACTTCCAGGCGCGATGATTCGAGAAAACCCTCAGGGCCCCTCCCTGGCCGTCAAATACGACGAGATCCAGGTCAACATCGCCATCAAGATCAACCACCGCGAGCTCGGAAGCGAAGAAATCGAACTGCTCGAGACCGCAATCGGCGCTGATGTCGCTGAAGCCCCCAAACCCGGCAGGGTCGTCGCGGTCGTTGTTGAGCACCTGGATCCTGGAGGAGATCTTGCCAGCGGCATCCTTCCACTGGCGCAGGCAGATGATGTCGAGATCCCAGTCACTATCGACATCGAGCGCGTAGAGACGGACGGGGAAGCCCCCCTCCTGCGCAGTCTTGACCTTGATATCAGCCCTGGAGAGGCCGCCCTTGCCATCGTTGATCATGAAGCTGAGAGAGCCGTCTCCGGCCGCGACGAGGTCGAGATCGGTATCTCCATCAAGATCAGCCAGGCAGCAGAGACTCCCGGAGAGGGGCAGTCTTCTGCGCAGGCTGTAATCCCCGTCAGCTGAATAACCGTAGACTGCGATGGCCGGTTCACCTCCCTCAGTCCCCGGGACGCCGCAGAGAGCCAGCTCGAGCGAGCCATCTCCATCAAGATCGCCAACAGCCATGGCGGCCGCCCGACTTCCGGACGGAGCAGGGGCTGTCTGCAAGGCGGCGGTGACCTCGCGAGCGGAACCGATCACCAGCTCCGGGGTCTCCGCGCCAGTCGGCGCGCTGTAACCCGGCGGCAGAGAATCCCTGATGGCGAGGCTGTACTTACCGCCCTCCCCATATTTATGCCCGACCAGGATACCCGCGCCTGCCTTCTTCAGGCGCTTGAACTCGTTCAGCATGCCGATCCGCAGATCTTTTTCATCCCTGCGATGGAGGTTCGCCATTCGGTACCACGCCGAGGCAAAGGATGGCTGTAACTGGAGAGCCCGGCGGAGATGACGCACGGCGCCCTCCTTGTCATCCCGGTCCGACAGGATCGTGCCAACATAATAGTGCCCATGCGGATCGTCAGGATCGAGCTCCACCACCTTCCTGAAGAGCCCGAGCGCCTCGTCAGTTCTCTGCAGGTGTTCGTACTGGATACCGAGGACCAGCAGCGCATGACAATTGCTCCGATTCAGCTCGAGTACCTTCTTCATATGGGGTACGCACTTTGCCTCATCCTGGAGATTGAGCCCGGCGATGCCGCGATTGGTCCAGGCTGCCTCCCAGCCGGGAAAACTCTCACAGAGCCCGGTGAAGATCTTGTAGGCACCCGAATAATCGTACTGCTCCAGCAGGCCTACTCCCTTGCCCATCAGACGAAGACCTTCGGATGGTTCTACAGCAGGACGCGGATTGCAGCTGAATACGGCCGCAAGAATGAAAAGGAGGACCGGTACCCCGATAAAACGAGCAGAGGTATTCAAATCTCTATACCTTCGAGAAAGACTTTGCCGACATTCACGCTTGATTCTACAATTCCAAAAAGCCTCCTGAAGCGCGGCTTGTTCCGCTTCAGAGGTCTCGACTATACGGCTTGCATTCTACCGCCAGCGGGTTTTTCCATGGGGGAGCAATTCGTCAACATGCGGCCTTTTTAGGTAAGCTGGCTTTTTTATCAATCTGTCGGAATCCAAACGAACCTGACAGGGCCGCGTTCCGTGGAGTTTCAGCCTGGTGTTACCCGAGGAAACAAACGAAAACCGTGACGCGGGAATTCCTGAAGAATTGCACTCCTTCGCTGAGGAGGGGCCTTTCAGGAAATGCACCATCTGCGACAAAGACCTGGAACACCTCGGCCTCTACGAGGTCCAGAAGGTCTACCGCGACAAAGAGGTGATCTTCGAGACAGCGATCTGCCAGGCCTGCGGAGAAGACCTGTCCAGGGAGATGTCCAGTGAATCGATGGAAACCATGAAGGGCTTCATGCTCTGCAACTTCACGCCAACGGAGGAACCCGACCACTGCCACTTCTGCGGCTACCCAAAGGCTCTCTTTGATAATTTCACCGTCATCGGCGCCTGCAGGGAGCTGTCCCTCCTGCTGCCCCTGATCATCATGTGCGAAAAGTGCAGCGAGGAACTACAAGGTCAGTTGTCGGAGAAGACCCGTGATATCCAGGGAGATTTCATCAGGGACCACTTCCCGGGAGTACCAGCCGATCTCGACCTCAGCCCCTCGGTGGGAACGCTGTTTTGAGCCATCCTCCCACCACTCGAATCCCGGCGAATGTCCTGCCCGGGATTGGCTTTTTGGCGGGGTTGGGTTATCTTCCTCCCCGCATACAGAAAGTCGTCCTGAACTGAGAAAGAGATGCTTGCCTTCCTCGAACCCACCGAGCTCATCGAATGGCTTAATGACTACCAGTACTACGCCATGTTCGGAATTCTCTTCCTCTGTGGCATAGGACTGCCGATTCCCGAAGAGGTCACGCTGATCGGCAGCGGAGTTGTGGTCTACTTCTCAGACTCCGCCGATTTCTTGCCCGCCTCAACGGTCTGCGTATTGGCGATCCTCATCGGCGACTCCATCATCTTCTTCACCGGACGAAAGCTGGGACGGAGCTTCCCCGACAGCTGGTTCATCCGGGCGATCAACAACAAGAAGGTGCACCGACAATTTGAAAAACATGGCAACAAGGCCGTTTTCTTCGCGCGCTTTCTCGCCGGCGTGCGAATCGGTGTCTACGGCTACGCCGGCCAACATGGAATGCGCTGGCCCAAGTTCATCTTTCTCGATCTGCTGGGAGCTCTCATCTCCGGACCGACCTCGGTTTTCTTCGGCTGGTGGGCAGCCAAGACCCTGGCTCCGGGAGAAACACCCGAGGCCGCCCTGGAAAAAGCCATGGAGCTTTTTGAAGAATACAAGCCTGTCGTCCTGCTGGTCATCGCCGGGCTGATCGCCATCATCGTTCTTTACGCCATCTACAAGACCCGGCGCTATCGGACGGAAATCAAACGGGCGATTGAGGAAAAGAAAGAAGACAAGGAATCCGCCCAGGCAGAGGAGGTCGACATGGCTGAAAAAACGGCGGAAGGTGAAGAGGAAAGCTGAGGCCTGCCGCTCAGTTCATCGTCATCGGTCGAGCGTAAAGCCGGGGGCGACCGTCCCTAGATAATCAAGGCTCCGCTGGATCCCGTCCTCGGAATCCTCGAGAGGTTCATACTCGATGAGGTAGACGCCCTCGAACTTCATCTTTTCGAACAGGGGGCCGTAATCGAGCGCATCATCGCCAATAGCGCAGGCGACCCAGCCCTCCCCCCTCGGATGCCAGTCTTTCAAATGGCAGTAGTTGATACGGTCATCCAGGAGATCGAGGCAATATCTTTCATCCTCGGGAGAAACCGCCCTGATATTTCCCGGATCGTAGTTGAAGCCCACCCCGGAAGGAAGATGTTCCAGCAGGCGGGCAAGACACTCGCGATCGGTGGTGATGCTGTTGATATGGACCGCGCTTCCGTCCTCCTGGAACTCGAGGGCGCCGTGGGTCTCGATGGCGATCTGGAGACCCAGCCCGGAGCAGAGGCTCTCGCAGCTCTCAAAGGCCGCGAAGACGCGCCCCCAGATCTCCTCGGTCATAGCGGCGGCCGGCGTAAAACCGGCAAACAGCCTGACATGGGTGGCGCCACAGGCGCTGGCCGAACGAACCTGGGCAAGCACCTTCGTCACCATCGCGTCATGTTCAGCGCCGCAGGCGAGGGTGAAATCATTTTCGATACAGCAAAATGGCGTGTTGATACCGTAGCGCTCGCCAAGCGCCCTGAACTCCGCGACATCAGCCTCGGTCGGCTCCTCAGGAAGCCGGCCTGGCTGACCTCCGCCGATCCCGAACTCGAGAAACTTGAATCCGAATTTCCGGGAAATCCGGAAGTGTTCCTCCATGGCCACATTTCGAAAACCCCATTCTCCGCATCCAACGATCATGCCTGGAAGACCTCACTGATAGCTTCAGGAACACCAGCCCCGGCTCCCCGGTCGTGGGGGATCCTGCCGCGACAGGCAATCCTGACAGGATAGCACTGACCGGACGCATCTCATCAAATCGAACGGGCTCATCGGTAAAATCATCCGGCTTTGTCGAATTGTGTCGGATGAGACAAATGTGACTTGTCTGGAATTTCTACGAACCCTATAAAACAGTCTTGGGGCGGGAGCTTGGATAGAGTTATTTTCGTACACTCGGCCTCTGACCGCCGTCTCAGCTAAGTGCGTAATCAGTTGAACTTATGGCCCGGAAGCCGGGCCTCCTGGATCCAGATTATTTGTCATGAACTCGAACAATATTTTCAGTCTTTCACTCAGCCTCATCCTAGCCGCGTCGATGGGAGAGACGTTCTCCGATGAGCCGCTGAAAGAAGCCTCCTTTGGATTTGAGGGCCTCGAGATTTTCAAGGTAGAGGGAGCCGCGCTCGGTCTTACTGTCGCGGATCTGGACAGCGACGGACGCAGGGATCTCGTCGTAGCCAACAATACCGAGGGCACCATCCAGCTGTTCTACCAGGACGGTAAGAAGAAAAAAATCGGTGAAAAACCGCCTCCGCGTAACACGGTAACCTCCGATTCACGCTTCCGAGTGGAAAAATTCTATACCGACAAGAAGGTCAATTCTCTGGCGGTTGGAGATTTCAACGGAGATGGAAAACCTGACCTGGCCTACTACTGCGACCCTCCGGAGCTCGAAATCGTCTACCAGGCGGAGACCTGGGGAGCGAAACGAAAACGCTATCCCATCCGCGATGGCGCCCGCTCTTCCTCCGCATTGCAGGTCGCCGATCTCGACGCGAACGGAAAGATGGACCTCGTTCTGCTCGGCGCCCTGAAGACCTACCTCTTCTACCAGCAGAAGAGCGGCGGCCTGGGACAACCAACGGTCCTGAACAATGCCCGGGAAGGCATTACCTCTCTCAAGCTGCGCGACCTCAACTCCGATGGAAAGGTTGACCTGGTCTACTTCAATCCCTCTTCAGAAGAGCCGGTCCTCACACGCATCCAGCGCGACAACGGCTTCGCCCCCCTCATCGCCAGCCGGCTGCTGGCCCTGCAGGCCTGGACCCTGCATACTGAGAACAATACTCCCCTGCTCTACACGATCCAGGGCAACACCCGGAGAATCAAGGCCTACCGCTGGCAGGACAAGGAGGTTCCGGGCGGCCTCGGCAGTCCCAGCCTCCTGGCGCTTCGCAAGAGCGGCGACAGCGCCAGGCGCAAACAGATCATCAGCGACGTGAACCGGGACGGAAGACCCGACCTGGTCGTGAGCTACCCCGAAACCGCCCAGCTGGAGGTGACCTTCCAGGGCCCCGATGGCGTGCTCTCCAGCTCATCCTCCTACCCCACCCTCGCCGAGGTCAACAGCCTGGCGAGCATGGATGTCGACGGTGACGGTCATGCGGAGATCGTCGTCAGCAGCGCCAAGGAGAAGGCCATCGGCGTAAGCTCCTGGAACGGCAAACGGCTCGCCATCCCGGAGACCTGGCCCCTGCCCGCGGAGCCTGTCCTACTCTCGGTCGCCCCGTTAACAAAAAAAGACGGCCAGCGCGTATGGGTCGTGCAGCGGGAAAAAGACGGGAAATACCAGCTCCGGATTCTCTCGCTCCAGGGCGGCGGCAAGGTCAGGGAGGACGCGTCCCTTGCGATTCCATCCAAGGGTTCAGCGCCAAACAGGCTGGCTCTCTTCGACGGAAACGGCGATGGCGCCACAGACCTGATCACCTTCATTCCATACCAGGATCCGGTCTTCTTTCTCCAGCAAGAGAAAGAGGGCGAAGGCCCCGTCTTCAAGAACCTCAGCCAGCAGGCCGACTTCGGACAGGGACAGCTATCGAAGCTCCAGCCAGCCGCCCTGACCGTGGCCAGCGGGGAGGAACGAGCGCGCCTGATGGTCACCGCGGGAAGCTACGTCCGCATTCTCGAGCTCGACAAGAAGAACCGGCTCAAGGTTCTCGACCAGCACAGCGGCCGCAGCTCCGAGGCCAAGATCAAGGCCGGCACGCCCCTGGATCTCGATGGGGATGGAACCGACGAGATCGTCCTGCTCGACTCCTCGGTCAACTCCCTGGAGATTCTCCAGAAATCTTCCGATGGAACCTACTCGATAACCGGGCAGATAAAGCTCCCCAAGCTGCAATTTGTTCGCCTCGACGCGCGCGACCTTGACGGCGACAAGCGCGACGATCTCATACTCTTTGGAAAAACCCAGACAGCGGTCTTCTACGCGAAAAAGACGCAGTCGGATTTCGTCGAACAGTTCACCTATACGGTGGAAGACAAGGACCTCGGGCGTCCCCAGAACCTCTCGATCGGGGATCTCGACTCCAATGGCCGCGCCGATGTCATCATCTCGACAGCGCCGCGCTACAATCTGCTCTTCCTGACCGACTCGAGTGAAAAAGAAAAGACGGCCGAGAGCCGGTCGTTGAAGCAGGCCCTGAGCTTCGGCATCTTCGAGGAGAAATCCTATTCACGAAGAGGTACCAACTTCGGCCCGAAGCAGATGCTCGTCGACGACATCGATGGGGACGATGCGGCGGACCTGCTGCTGCTGATTCACGACAGGATCCTGCTCTACCTCCAGGGCGGCATCGATTGAAAGGTTTCCGCGAATGAACACTCTCAAAACAACCATCCTATCCCTCCTCCTGCTGGCCCTCGCCGCCGGCGGCCTTCCGGCCCAGGACTCCTCCACGGCCGGCTGGGAAAAAATCCAGCTGCGAAGCGGAAACTCCCTGCAGGGCAAGGTTATCAAGCGAACCGACACGGATATCTTCCTCGATGTCGGCTATACCATACTCCGCATCCCGCGCGCCTCGATCGATGTCATCACGGCGCAGGTGGAGAGTGCCGACCCCGCGGCCAGGAAGGCCGGCAACAAACCCGGCCCTCGAGCCGACTCCATCTTCTTCACCCGCAGGCTTGACGCCGGGACCATCGAAGAAAAAGCCAGGGCGGTCGCCGAGGGAGTCGTCCAGGTTCTCTGCCTCAGCAAGTCCGGGTCAGGTTTCATCATCAACCGGAAAGAAGGCTACGTGGTGACCAACTACCACGTCATCGAACAGGAACGCGATATCTCGCTGATGATCTACGTAAAGGAAAAGAAGGGTCTGCGTAAGGAAAAGGTCAGCGATGTCCGAATCGTCGCCTTCAATCCTTTCTTTGACCTCGCTCTGCTCAAGATCGAGAACCCGGAAAAGATCCCCCTTCGAGAGACCTACCTGGGCGACTACAGCCGAGTCAAGATCGGCGATCCGGTCTTCGCCATCGGGAATCCGCTGGGCCTCGACCGTACGGTTTCGGATGGAATCGTCAGCAACCGCAGCCGCGCCCTTGGCGGCAAGCTGTCGATCCAGACCACAGCGGCCATCAATCCCGGCAATAGCGGCGGTCCTCTCTTCAACAACCGTGGAGAGGTGATCGGCGTCACCAGCTCAAAGATCATGGGCGGCGAGTCGCTTGGCTTTGCCATACCGATACAGTATGTTAAAGATTTTCTCAGAAACCGGGAGGCCTTCGCCTTTGACAAGGACAACCCCAATACGGGTTTCCGCTATCTGAAGCCCCCCCCAAAGAAACAAAAGGCCAAAAAGAAGAAATAAGAGGGTCGCGAAGCGTAGGGCTTCGGGATCCAAACCAGGTTATTAGTGAAATTCCATTACGAAAGGAATCAGAAAATGCTGAAACGCTTGTTACTTCCCCTCATCGTCATCATTGTCGGACTCAGTGCCTGGACGATAGCCCAGGACAAACAGACGGTCGTCGTTGGACCATCTATTCTCAAGACTCTTCCGAAGAATACGACACTCGTTCTGCACGCTCCGAGCCTTGCCAGCATCGTCCGGGACTTCAAGAACTCCCCGATCTACAAGCTGAAGGATAAACAGGAATTCACCGAGCTCCTCGCCCAGGCCGAACAGGGCCTCGAGGAGGTCAGGCAGAACGTCATCGCCGAGACCCAGATCGATCCGATCGAGATGCTGGGCGCCGTAAAGGGTGAGGCCGTTCTCGCCGTAGGCGACATCTCGAAGGTCATCAAGAGCCTTGGAGAGGCCCTGATGAACATGGAGGAGCCCGAGCTGGATTCCGAGTCGATGCCGCTTCTGATCGGTGTCGACGCCCTCGGTGGGCGCGAGAAGTTCAAAAAGAACATCCTCTCCCTGATGGCCCTGGCCGTCCGCGAGGGAGCCGGAGTCAAGACCGAGGACTTCCACGGCGGCAAGATCACCACCCTGACCCCCCCCGAGGATTCAGGCACGCCGGACGACAGCAAGATCTACATAGGAGAGAAGGGCTCGAAGTTCTTCCTTGCCTTCAGCAGGAAATTCCTCGAGCAGACCATTGTCAAGCTCTCGGAAGCGACCCCTGAAGACTCCCTTGAAAACGATCCCGGCTTCAAGGAAACCACGGGACGCCTGGGCAAGGGAAACCACGCCAGCTTCTTCATGAACATGAAGCCCATCCTGAAGGCCGTCAACGGCGCCATGGAGGGCAACCCATTTGTCTTCCTCTGGCAGACCGTTGAGAAGGTGCTCTTCGGAACCTCTCTCAACAACTTCGGAACGGCAATCGCTCTCGAAGAAAATGGAATCCGCGCCAGGACCTTCGTCCACAACAATGGAGCCTCTGACGGCATGCTGGGCTGGTTCAAGAGCAAGCCCTTCGCCGCTTCTCCCCCCTCCATCGTCCCCGGAGACGCGGGCACCTACAGTGTCTTCGGCCTCAATGCCGAGGCGATCACCAAATCCGTAAAGATGATGCTCAACCTCGTCCAGTCCTTCGCCGCCCTGCAGGGAGCCGAGGCCAACGTCGAGGAGATGTTCGAGGCGGAGATGGGCTTCAAGCTCTCCTCTCTGCTCAGCAGCATCGGAAACCGCGCGCACAACTTCGGATCGGGGCAGCCCGGCGGTATTGAGAATCCGCTTGGCGACATGACGGTCGTCCTCGAGCTCTCCAACGATGCTCCCTGGAAGAAGCTCGTGAACAAGGCCATCGAAATATCCGGCGGCGCTTTCGAACCGAAAAAGTACATGGGCCGCGACGTCTTTGTCATGGGTGACGGGTTCTCCGGACCGCAGCCGGCCGTCTGTATCTCCGACAAGATGGTCATCTTCGGATCAGAACCGGAGAACGTCCAGAAGGTGATCCGCAGGATCGGCAAGGACTCTCCAGGACTGGCTGACAATGCCGAGTTCAAGGAGGCTCTCGGCAGGCTTCCAGCCCAGGTCACCGGGCTCGCCTACCAGAGCTCCTCGGTCGCCGCCGGCTATGTGGAAGTGATCGAGCAGGCTCTGCAGTTCTCGCCCGTTGGCGACGCTGTCCCGCCTGAAGCGATGAGGGCTCTGAACGCCCTCCTGAACCTCATGGGAACCTCAGCCAGCTATACGACCTGGACGGAAAAGGGTCTCTATTCAGAGAGCACGACCCTCTTCAAAAAGTAGCGAGTACCATCAGCCGATCTGGTGCGTATAATCGGCCGACATGAAAGCTGAGCAGATACAATCCGGCCGGGGCCTCGTGGCCGCCCCCCAGGCGGAGGCGGCCTACGAGGGAGCTCGTGTCCTTACCGATGGAGGGAACGCCGCAGATGCCCTGGTCACCGCCGCGTTTGTCCAGGGCGTGGTCGATCCGCACCGCTGCGGGATCGGGGGCTTCGGCTGCGCCACCCTCTTCTTCAACGAGCCCTCAGGTTCCGGTCGTTCTCTCAGCATCGACTTCCACGGGAGGGCCGGAAGCCTGGCCCGCCCGGATATCTGGGCCGATCTGTTTGAAGACGAAACTCCTGATGGTTTCGGGTACCTGGTGGAGGGCAAGGTCAACGACGTCGGCTACCAGGCCGTCACCGTTCCCGGGATGGTCGCAGGCGTTGGCGAGATCCACTCACGCTTCGGCAAGCTGCCCTGGGCGGAGCTCATCGAGAGGGCCATCCCCTACGCCGAGGACGGCTTCAGGGTCACGCCGGAGCTGGCCAACTTCTGGATTCGTCCCGGCCTCTTCGGCAGGGTCTCCACCCGCGACCGACTGAGCCATTCCGAGACGGGCCGGGAGATCTGCTTCAAGGAAGACGGAGAGACCTACCAGGCGGGTGAGATCTTTTGCCAACCCATGCTGGCGGAAACCTACAGGCGTCTCGCCGCCGAGGGCCCAGAGAGCTACTACAGGGGCAAGCTGGCGCGGGAAATTGCGGAGGACTGGGAGGCGAACGGCGCGCTGGTCACTCTTGCTGATCTCGAGAGCTACTCCCCGACTGTTCGCGAGCCTCTCTCCGGAAATTTTCGAGGCTATGAGATCCTCTCGACTCCCCTCCCCGGCGGCGGAGTGGCTCTCCTGCAGACCCTGGCGCTCATGGAGCGCCAGCTGAAGGATTCCATCCCCGCGCACAACAGCCCGGCCTACATCGACGAACTCTCCAACATCCTGAAGCGTGTCTGGAGCGACCGCCTGGCCAACCAGGGCGACACGGACTTCGGCACCCCGGCAGACGAGACCTTTCTGACCGCCGATTACCTCGACGCTCTGACCGAGGGAGAATGTCCCCAGGGGCCGGCAGACTGTCCCGACACCACCCAGCTGACCATCGTGGATGACGAGGGAAACTGCATCTCCTTCTCCCACTCCCTGGGCTACAACTCCGGAGTCTTCGCTCCAAATCTTGGAATCCTTTTCAACAACTGCATGAGCGCCTTTGATCCACGCCCCGGAGGCGCCAACTCGATCGCGCCCGGGAAGGCACGGAGCACCGCTGTTGCCGAGACCATCGTCCTCGAGAACGGCAAGCCAAAGCTCGCCCTCGGCTCACCCGGGGCGGCGCGGATCACCGCGGGCCTCTCGCAGGTGATCCTCAACGTGACCGTCTTCGGCATGAACGTGGCTGAAGCCGTCGTCCACCCCCGTTTCGATGCCTACGCCGACAGGACGATGCTGCTGGAATCCCGGTTTCCCGCCAAGGTCGTCGCCTCCCTGGCCGAACGAGGCTGGGACATCATCCAGAGTCCCAATCCGTTCGGAGTCATCGGACGGGTCTATGCCGCGGAGCTCGCGGGCCGGGATCCGCTGAGGGTCATCGCCGGGGTCGATCCGGGAGCATCCGGAGCGGCCTACCGTGAGATCGTGGAAAATTAGATGGCCGCCATACCGCGGTCCCCTTCAAGTCCCCTGGAGATCGCCATCATTGGGGCAGGTCCCATAGGTCTCGAGGCCGCCATCTACGCCTCCGCCCTGGGGCACCGGCCCACGGTGTACGAACGCCTCGAGGCCGGCGCCAACATCAGGCGCTGGGGTTTTCTCCGGCTTTTTTCTTCATGGAAGCTCAACACGTCACCCCTCGGCCTTGCCGCCCTCGAGGCGCAGGGTTTGCCGATACCGCCGGCGGAAGAATATCCAGGCGGCGGTGAATATTGCGACCGCTACCTCGCTCCGCTTGCCGCGGCGCTGGGCGATCGAGTTAAGACAGGCCGCGAGATTCTCGCCATCTCGCGCGCCGGCCTGCTGAAGACCGAAGCGATCGCCTCCCCCGAACGCGCCCGGAAGCCCTTTGAACTGCTCGTGCGAAACAGGAAGGAAGAGCTGGAAACGGCTCAAGCCCAGGTGGTAATCGACGCGTCAGGGGTCTACCAGAACCACGGGAACCTCGGAAGCGGAGGTCTCCCCGCTCCGGGAGAAGAAGAATTTTCCGAAAAGATCGCCTACCACATCCCGGATGTCCTCGGCGGCGATCGCCCCCTCTACGAGGGACAATCCACGCTGCTGGTTGGCGCGGGCTACTCAGCCGCCACCGTCATCGATTCGTTCATCGAGCTCATGAAGACGGCTCCTGGAACGCGCCTTACCTGGGCCCGCCGGGACACTCGCCCGGAGCCCCTCCCGCGCCATGAAGA